>Ga0255384_10159_pt1 | contig 11183 bp, 12 predicted proteins | sample ANMaggSeSYBR01F7_FD_182106 | JGI IMG/M metagenome (GOLD analysis project Ga0255384, IMG submission 182106) | Sediment cell enrichment communities from methane seep in Santa Monica Basin, California, United Staets - ANME aggregate JGI... | ecosystem: Environmental > Aquatic > Marine > Cold seeps >... | reverse complement strand
GATATTGACCCTCTGGACCATACGTTGGTCTTCGAGCGGTTTCTCAATATCTAGCGTCGCGAGATGCCTGATATCGACTTGGATTTTCAGGATGACCGTCGTGAAGAGATGCTGGCGTATGTCAACGAGAAGTATGGTACTGACCACGTAGCGCAGATAATCACCTTTGGCACCATGGGGGCCAGAGGTTCGTTGAGGGATGCAGGCAGGGCTCTGGGCATGTCGTATGGCCAGGTTGACAACGTGGTCAGGTTGATTCCGCAGGAATTGGCCATCACGCTTGAGAAAGCCCTCTTGGACAACCCCGATTTGCGGCAAGTCTACGACGATGATGATGGCGTGCGGCGTCTCGTGGACTCTGCCAGGCAGATTGAAGGCATTTCTCGGCATGCGAGCACACATGCAGCAGGAGTGGGCATATCGCGTGACCCTCTCGTACTCTATGCGCCTCTTCAACCTGTCGGCAGGAATGGCCAGCAAGGGGTCATGACGCAGTACAACATGAAGAACATCGCCAAGCTCGGCTTGTTGAAGATGGACTTTCTGGGATTGTCGAACCTGACCATACTTGCCAAGGCACAGAAAGTCATAGCGCGTCGGCACAATGTGACAATCAATTTCGCGGAGCTCCCACTGGATGACGTCAAGACGTTCGACCTCCTTGCCTCCGGCGAGACCAGAGATATCTTCCAACTGGAAAGCAAGGGAATGCGGCGCTATCTCCAGGAACTGAGGCCGTCCGTATTCGCGGACATATCTGCAATGGTTGCATTGTACCGGCCCGGTCCAATGGAGCAGATAGACACGTTTATCAGGGCGAAACAAGGTGTTATCGACGTCTCCTATCCGCATCCGGCGCTTGAGCAGATTCTGAAGGAAACGTACGGCGTTATCGTATACCAGGAACAGGTGATGTTCATCGCACGTGTCCTTGGCGGCTACTCGATGGGGCAAGCGGATATCTTCCGCAAGGCCATGGGGAAGAAGATTGCCGAGGTGATGAAGGAGCAGGCGGACACATTCGTCGCTGGTGCGGTGGAGAATGGTATTGAACCCGGTCTTGCTCGAGAAGTGTTTGCTCTAATTGAGCCTTTCGCGGGATACGCGTTCAACAAGGCCCACAGTGTCAGCTACGCGATGGTTGCCTACAGGTGTGCGTATCTGAAAGCCAACTATGCGGTGGAGTATCTCACGGCCTATCTTAATACCTACTGGGATAACTCGGACAAGATTGTCCTTGTTTGGGAAGAGTGCCGCCGGATAGACATCCGCGTGTTGCCTCCGGATGTGAACCAGAGTTCACCAGAGTTTGAAATCGAGGAAACGGATGAGGGACCTGCGATACGGTTCGGCCTTGCGTCTGTGAAGAATGTCGGGTACTCGGCGGTCGAGACGATAACGACTGCCCGCAAAGAGGGAGCACCCTTCACGTCGATAGAGGACTATTGCAGGCGAGCGGGTGTTCTTGGCGTCAATCGGAAAGTGCTTGAGAGCTTGATTCGTGTTGGTGCGTTTGACAGTCTTGGCTCCAGAGCAGGTTTGCTGGCTGCCATCGACCGGATTGTCGCGCTATCACAGGCAGAGCAGCGCAGTCGCGAGTCGGGGCAGACATCGATGTTCGACATGATGCCGGATTCCCCTGCGGGCATGGACGTCTGCATGGATGGGAACGTGCCGGACGTGCAGCCGAAGGACAAGATAGCATGGGAGAAAGAACTCACCGGCGTCTTCTTCTCTCCGCACCCCGTAGCCGCCATCGCCGAGGAGCTGGAAGGCATTGTTACGGGACCCTGTGCAAAACTGGGTCCGGAGTATATGAACAAGGAAGTGGTCGTTGCGGGGCTGGTGACTACTGTGAGGCAATCATCCACCAGAGAGGGAAAACCTTTTGTGGTGGCAGAGGTAGAGGACGAATCGGGCAGCATTGAGATTACTGTCTGGCCCAGGGTTCATGAGACCACCGCGGGGCTCTGGAACGAAGGCGCAGTGATTATCGTCAAGGGGCAGCTGAGGGGAAGAGGAGGCCAGTCTCAAATCAGCTGTCAAAGCGCACAACGCTATGTCCCATCAAACGGCGCGAGGCACAAGAAGGCGAGACCGAGATTGCTTACCATCGAGCTGAGGGAGTCGGAGGACTCCGAAGCCGATATTGCCCTTCTGTCCAGATTACTTGCCGCGCTCAAGGAACACAAAGGGGATGACCACGTAGGCCTGGTCATTGTGGGCATCAATGAGGTCAGGACCGAACTTGATATGCCCGACCTGCGCGTTCAGTGCAGTCCTGAACTGGAGCGTGTACTTGTCGATATGCTACCCGATGGCGCCTACAGAATAGTCTGACGAGTCGGAACACTTCCCTCCAGCGACAGGAGTCGTCGCTTCATCTCGAGTCCACTTCTGAATCCCGTGAGGCTTGAATCTGCTCCCACTACTCTGTGGCACGGCACGATGATTGGCACGGGATTCTTGTTTAGTGACTGCCCTGCTGCCCTGCAAGCCTTTGGTTGTCCTGCGGTTGTGGACACCCACCCGTAGCTTCTTGTCTCTCCGTAAGGGATGAGTCGGGTCGCATTCCATATTCTGGTTTGGAAAGGGGTCCATGTGGATGAGGCGACCTCGTCGTCGAACGCGACCTGCTCTCCTGACATGTAGGTGGTGAGGCGTTGGGGTAGTGTGCCGAATGCCGCGGGAGAGACCTGTCGCAGTTCGCAGGGAGATAGTGCGCTCTCCCTGTGAACTGCGACCATGGCTGCAGCCTGAGATGAAACGGGAAGAATGACTCGTGACACCTTCAATCCGTAGCGCAGCACGACCATCCATCCGAGTTCAGTCAGAAAAGCTGCATATTCCAATGATTGCCTATCCCATATCAGGCTCTATCAGCCCGTAGTGCTTATCCTTTCGGCGGTAGAGGAGGTTTGTCTTACTGCTGTCCGAATCGACGAAGAGGAAGAAGTCATGTCCCAGTAGTTCCATTTGTTGAATGGCTTCGTCCAGAGGCATTGGCTTCAACGTGAACTGCTTCGTCTTGACTACTCTGCCCATTTCCTCGTCCGGAATTTCCTGTGTCTCTGATACTGGCTCCATGGTGCGAAGTGTGGACTTGCTCTTGTCGAATCTCTTTCCTTTGTATCGGGAGATGCGGGTAGTGAGTGCATCAACAACCTTGTCTACCGCTGTGGTTATGTCCTCGCCACGCTCCTGAGCTCGTATGAGTACCCCATTGCTGTCCAGAGTAACTTGGACGACGAAGCGCTGCTCCGGCTGTCGGGCCCCTTCCTTCGAAATCTCGATCTTGCCTTCATTGATGCTTGGCAGATACCGGCTCATCTTTCCTATGCGCTTGGTGGCATAGTCCTTGATGGCGGGAGATACCGGCACGTCATTCTTGGCCACAACTTTCAGTTCCATGTTGACCTCCCTTTCTAAATCTCTCTGGCAACCGTCAGGCCCTGTATCTCGATGGCTCCTGCTCCTTTCAGGGACAGGGCGCATGATTCCAATGTTGCACCGGTTGTGCAGACATCATCGATTAAGAGAACTCGTTTATCAGAGATGAGTAGGTTGTTGCAAGCGAAAGCGTCCAGGACATTCTGTCTGCGCTCTTCGATGCTTGATGTGCGTACCTGGCTGGTGCCTTCTCTGATTCTGGAGAGGGAATCCGGAGAGACAGGTATGCCTGTCTTCTTTCCAACTTCATGGGCGAGAAGCGAAGACTGGTTGTATCCTCGGTGGTGGAGACGAGTCGAATGTAGTGGCACGGGGACTATCAAATCTGGCTTGTAACCTGTCTCATCGAGGCACGCGACCATGTACTCGGCGAGGGTTGGTGCGATTGCCCTGAGGTTGTGGTACTTGAGTTGGTGAATCGCCTTGCGAGCCGCGCCCTCGAAGCGAAAGGGGGAACGAATGGAGGATATGGTACCCGTTGTCTGAGCGCAGGCAGGGCACAGTATATTGCTGGCCTGTGGGCGACCACAACGTGGACACACCGGGGGAATGACTATGGGCAGCCGAGACTCACACAGGGCACACAGATAAGAGCCTATTCGGCCACAGCCTATACATGACCGCGGGAATAGGATATCTAGCGCCTGGTCGACAGCATTGTCGAAGCGAAGCACACTAACCCCTGTCCGAGGTTTCTAGTGCGTACGGGCTCGGAGCTCACCGCTGAGAATGGGCTCGTTGAGGTATATCTCGCCGTTCCTGATTTTCAGGTTGAAACCACAATCAGGGTTAGTGCATACCCAAGATTTGTACGTGATTGCCGCACCTTGGCTTCCGAAATCCGACAGCGGTACCAAGTCGCCATTGCCGCATTTCAGGCATTTGGGGAATGAAGTGTTGTCCAAGGTAGTCCTCCTCCCAAACCAGTTATCGCTAAATTATATCGCAAGATAGGTATCACTCGCAAACTGTGCGTCGGTCCTGCCGTCGATGGTCTATTCCCGCAGTGGAGTGGATGACAGGCAAGTGTAGATAGCTCCCTGGGGCCGGAGTTGGCTTCGCATGAGGCTTACGTTGTGCGCGATGAAAGAGAGGCCCGTGGGATGTCGCGCGGTGAGCACTGCAGTACCTATGTCACTTCTTGCCTGGGGCGCTGCTTCCGGGCGAACACGGCCGACGGTTAGATGAGGCGTGAATGCACGTCTCTCTTCCGGATAGCCCAGGGAGGCGAGGCCGGCGTCAATACGTGAAGCGAGTTGTGACAACTTCTTAACGTCTCCGCTCAGGCCTGCCCATATGACTCGCGGTTGTGAGGTGTCAGGGAAACTTCCAAGCGAGGCTATCTGCAGACGCAAAGGAACCGTTCCCGTGCACGCTATTGAAAGAGCTTCCGTTACTTCCTCAATGCGGGTGACGGGTACCTCTCCGAGGAACTTGAGTGTCAGGTGGATTGCGTTGGTTTCCACCCACTTCACAGGTGCGTGGGATTGTCTCTTGAGTCCGTCGATGATAGCTGCCAATCCTCTCTTGGCATCTGGCGGCAGTTCTATGGCCACGAACGCCCGTATCTCTTCAATCTCGCTCAATCGGTGTTCTCCATTTGAGACAATACGCGCGTGGCGTTTCCTTCCATAATCAACTCTCTCGTCTCTGGTTTCAGATTCGCACGTTCCAGGTGTTTTATCGCCCGAGTCTGGCTTATCAATGGGTAGTCTGAGCCGAACAGGATACGGTCAGGGCCTGCCAGTTCACCGACAACGGAGAAGATTCGAGGGTCGTAGAGGTACTGTGTCGCAGCCGTGTCGAAGTACACGTTGTTGAGGGTTTCTCGCACCTCCGGCATGAGGTAGTAGAAGGGTAGTCCTCCGCCCCAGTGCGCGCACACGAGAACGGCATGTGGGAATTGTCCCGCGAATCCGTATGCCTGCTCCGGAGTGATGGTACCTTTGCCGGGATACTCGTGGCCCACCGGTTCGGATACGTGAGTCACAATAATCATCTGCTGTGACATCGCTGCCTCGACCACAGGTGAGAGCAATGTCTTGTCGGTGAGCGAGAATCCTTGAATATCGGGGCGCAATTCACCGATACCCCTGGCTCCGGAGGCAGCACATCTCTCTACTTCCCGAGAGGCCAAGTCGGGCGATGTCGGCTGTATGGCACAGAATGCGATGAGGCGGTCAGGATGGAGACTTGCGGCCTCAAGGATATAGTCATTGGTGCGCACGCACATTTCATGGCTGGTCCAGCCGATGTTGAGGATGACAGACGTGTCTACAGCCGCTTCGTCCATGCTGGCGAGCAATTCCTCTGCGGTCGACAACCCGGCCTTCGGATTTGAATAGAGAGCCGCGAACCCTGCGTCCATGCCTGCGAAGTGCGCGCGATCATCGCGGACCCATTCCGGCATTACGTGAGTATGGAAGTCGATAATCATCGGTTTGGCTATGTCGCTCCGTCACGTGACACGGAGTCTCTCCCTGAGTTCCTTCAGATTCACGACGTCCTCTCGATTGTAGTCGAGCAACGTCTTCAGCGCAGCCTCGTCTCCCTGGCGGGCATAGCGCCACCAGAGACTGATAGCATCCAATCCTGTGATGCCTGCGGTTGCCCTGCTGATGTTCAGACGTCGCTCGACAGCTTTGAGCCCTCCGTAGAGGTTCTGTCGCCAGCAATCGTACATCAGGTCATGATGGTTCATGAGACATTGCAGCGCTACCTGGAGTTTGGCCTCAATGAACGTCAGGTCGAACCGGGCACCATTGTATGTGTAGAGGGTTTCTATGCCTTCAAGTGCCTGGAGTAGGCTCCGACTACTTATTGCGTTTCCCACAAGCTGAACGAGCTCAAACCCTTCCAGTGTCTGCTTGTAGATTCCTATCACCGTGATGCTGCTCGTGGCTGAACTGAGGCCGGTAGTCTCGATATCCAGATATGCGTCCATGGTTGACGTTGCTTTTCGTATAGCAGTTCTGTTGTGCGATGCGCCTAGTTCTGCCTGTCCTGCAGCAGATTTATCAGCAATCCTAATACGAGAGCGCCGATGGCGGTCAACACGGTGAGGGTGAGGCTGAACATCCATCCGAAATACGCAATCATGGCCGGAAGGAGAAAGGGTTTTATCGCCCTCCCAAAGAGGAATACTGCTATCTGTCCGCTTCCTCCACCATGTGCTTGGACGGTCCCGAGCAGGGGGTACCATGCGTACGCGGGTCCTACGGAGAGTATTCCTGCGAGCAACGAGAGAAGAGAGCCCTTGAGGCCGGAGTCTTTGCCGACAAACGAGCTGATCTGCTTCGGTTTCAGGAATAGATTTGTCAGGACAAGTGCCAGGAATACCAGGGAGAGCGGCACCAGGAGACTTTGAATGACTGCCAGCGTGAGCGACAATGCCTCCTTGCCAATCTCGGGAAACACGATCAGGGCCAGCGCGTACATCGCCGAAACGATTCCAAGGAAGATTAGCCCCCCCCTCCCGGTCGAGCGCGCGGATTTCTGCTGTCTTGATTCGCCCTGCACTATGCTGGCCCTCCGATAGAGGAAACGAGCACTACCGTGATAAGAGCGATAATAATCGCGATGATGAAGGAGAGAGCATTCCGTAGAAGGGCGAAACGGGTTCCAAGGGTCATTGCCTCGGCAGGGAGCTGAACGATTCCCACTGTGACCCAGCTTACGATGAAAGCTGCAATTGCGAAAAGGCTGACCCCATTTTCAAGCAGCTGCTCCGAGATTACGTAGCTATTGACGGGATTCCCTGTGAGGATGCTTCCTATCCCCGCACCTATCAATGAATCAAACAGAGGATCTCCCCTGAATACACTTCCGAATATGGAAGGGGGGAATGCGGCTCGCAGCAAACCAATCAAGAGGACAACACCGCACAGGACGGGGAGAAGTGACTTGAATTGCTTCGCTGCCTTCCGGACTGCCTGAAGCAGTTCGCCACCGCCGGGTCTGCCGGCCTGTGCTCTCACTTTTCCGCCTGGACTCATTTTGGCTTCACTGTCTTTCATTGTGTAGGAACCTGTTGGACGGTGTCCATTTCATTGCGGGCTCTGACGAGTGAGTGTACTATAGGCGGGCTTGCTTCGTCATATGAGCGAGGGGTGGTTGCCGCAAAGGAGAACCGCGCTGGAATGGTGCCGGTAGACTTTCGTTACTGTCCGGAATGTGGTGTTTCCCTTACTGAGGGGATTGTTGACGGTCGTCTGCGTAAACACTGCCCCCAATGTCGTTTCGTGCGCTATGAGAATCCCTTGTCGGTTGTTGTAGCCCTGGCTGTGAAGGATGGCCGGTTCTTGCTCATCAAGCGGGCAATCGCTCCCAAGAAAGGCTACTGGGGCTTTCCCTCAGGTTTTGTTGAGAGCGGAGAGACACCCGAGGAAGCCTGTCTTCGTGAACTGAAGGAAGAGGCAGGGGTTTCAGGCGAGATTCAACGGTTGATTCGCGTCGGCAGACTTGAGGACACGGAACTGTATGGCGACATGTTGGTGGTGACCTATCTTGTCAGTGTGACGTCAGACATGCTGGTGGCAGGCGTTGGTGAAGTGGATGATGTCCGTTACTATCAGGCAGATGAGCTGCCAGGGTATCTGTCCGCTTCCATCCGTGGCATTATTGATGAAGTAGCCAATTCTATTCAGTCCTGAACTATCATTCTCAGGAATTCGTCTTCTCCAATGACCTGAATGCCCAGCTTCTCCGCCCTTGCCGCCTTTGAACCAGGTTCCTCTCCCACAACAACGTAGGTCACCTTCCTGCTCACGTCAGGTGAGGCCTTTCCCCCCAGTTGCGCCACCCGTGCCTCGGCCTCGGGGCGTGTGAACTTCTCCATTCGCCCTGTGAAGACGAACGTGACTCCATCCAGTCGGCGCTGGCTCGTGGATTTCTCGATGGTCGATTCAAGGGTGACTCCTGCCAAGCGGAGCTTCTCGATGATTTCCCTGTTTCGTGGCAGGTGGAAGAACGCGATGATGCTCTCCGCTATCTTTGGCCCGATGGACGGAATCGCGGCCAGTTCATCAGCGGAAGTTGCGCCGAGCGCATCAATGCTGCTGTAGCGTCCGGCGAGCAGTACTCCGTACTCCCGCCCAACGTGTGGTATCCCCAGTGCGAATATGAGTCTGCCCAGAGGGCGCTGTTTGCTTTCCTGGATTGAGGCAAGCACATTCGCAGCGCTCTTTCCCCCCATGCGTTCGAGGTTCATAAGGACTGCGGTGTTGAGCGAGTAGAGGTCTCCGGCGTCCTTGACTATGCCCTCCGTAAACAGGATGTCGCACAGCTTCTTTCCCACTCCGTCCACGTCCATGGCGTCCCGGCTCACATAATGCTTGATTCTCTCAAGCGCCTGTGCGGGACAGGCGGCGTTCACGCACCTGTGCTGCGCCTCTCCCTCGGGCTTGATGACCTCGAAGTGGCACTCGGGGCACAGTGAGGGCATGTGAAAGACCTGTTCTTTTCCTGTACGAAGGCTGAGAACCGGCCCGACAATCTCCGGAATGACATCGCCCGCCCGTTGCACGATGACCGTGTCGCCTTCGCGGATGTCCTTCCTGTGGATGTCCTCTTCGTTATGAAGGGTAGCCTGGCTGATGGTGACCCCGCCAATCTGCACCGGTGTGAGCACTGCAACGGGATTCAGGGTACCGGTTCGGCCAACGTTCACGTCGATTCTCTCCAGCTTCGTCGTGCCCTGCATCGCGGGGAACTTGTAGGCGATGGCCCAGCGGGGTTCCCTGCCGATTGCCCCAAGTTCGCTCTGCAACTGAAGGGAGTTGACCTTCACGACCATCCCGTCGGCCTCATACGGCCAGTCATTGTGTTCCGTGACCCATCTGTCGTACACGTCCTGTGACTCCGAGAGAGAGTGTGTGGGAGTGATGAGGGGGTTGGTCTTGAACCCCATGGATGCCAGCCAGTGCATCACCTCCCAGTGGGTTTCGGGAATGGTGGGTCCGTCTGGCCACCCCAGGCTATAGATGAATATGTCGAGTGGGCGGGTTGATGCGATGGCAGGGTCAAACTGCCGGACCGAACCTGCCGCGGCGTTCCTCGGGTTAGCGAATGGGGGGAGCCCGTCCTGCAGCCGCCTTTCGTTGAGCTTCCTGAATCCGTCCTTGGGCAGGTATATCTCTCCTCGGACTTCGAACCGGGGAGGGGCACTCGCGGGCACCGAAAGCGGAATGCTCCTGATGGTTCGAACGTTCTGAGTGATGTCCTCTCCCCGGTAGCCGTCACCCCGCGTGGCTCCTGTGGTCAAAAGCCCGTTCTCATAGGTCAGGGCGACTGCGAGTCCATCTATCTTGGGTTCACATACCATGTCGAACTCCTCGTTGCCAAGAAGTCCGGAGGTTCTCTGCCACCATGCTGCCAGATTCTCAGCCGAGAACGCGTTTGCCATGCTGAGGAGTGGAATCGAGTGCTGCACCACACCGAAGGCATCGACGGGTGCTGCCCCGACTCTCTGTGTGGGGGAATCAGGAGTTGTGAGGTGAGGGTAGTCCCGCTCAAGCGACTTCAATTCGGCGAGCAGGGAATCATATTCCTGGTCACTGATCTCCGGGCTGTCGAGAACGTGATAGCGGTAGTTGTGGTGATTGAGAGACTCTCGAAGCAAGCCGATTTTCTGTTTTGCGCGCGTGAGGTCGTCCATGCTCCTGCCTTTGCGCGGAGTATACCACGAGCGTTGTCTTTCGAGGCAGCTTCATTCCATGCCTTCCGGGCGCGGATTCATGTTGGACGACCTCTCTACTGCCTCTGGCGTCGGCTTTCTGTTACAATCGAAGAAGAGGGCTTTTCGACGCAGGGCTCTAGTTCTTTCCTGCCCTCTCCGGAGGGGACATGGAGCGTAGTTTCTACCTTCTTGATGTGTTTGCCGAGGGCGTCTACTCCGGCAATCAGTTGGCTGTGTTCAGGAACGCTGCATCCATTGGTGAGGAAGACAGACGCCGCCTCGCTCGCGAAGTCCACTTCTCAGAGACCGCCTTTATCCTTTCGGATGAGCCAAATGACGGCACCTATGACATCCGAGTGTTCACCCCTGCGGGAGAGATTCCTTTCTCCGGTCATGCCGTGCTTGGTGCCGCATATGTGTTGCAGACGGAGTTGATTCGTGAACCGCTGAGTACGATGACGGTGAACCTTGGAGGAGGACCTGTTGAAGTGAGTTTCACGTACCACTACAGCGATGTGGATGAGGTATGGGTCAATCACATGAGACCCTCGTTTGGTGACGTGATGGACAAGGAGATGATTGCGTCTGTGTTGAGTCTCACAACGTCGGATTTGGTCGATGAATGCCCCGTACAGGAAGTCTCAACCGGTCTTCCTTTCATCATGGTGCCGCTACGTTCTCTCGACGCAGTCCATCGCGCCAGTGTGGTGCCTGAGAAGTATGCAAGGTTGATGGAACAACAGAGAGCGCAATCGCTGTATCTGTTCGCACGGGAAACCTATGACCCCGACAACGATTTCAACGTGCGCATGTTTGCCGACTACTACGGGATAGCTGAAGACCCCGCCACCGGAGCTGGAGCCGGTTGTCTTGCGGCTTACGTGCTACAACATCTGCGGCCCGATAGTCCAAGTCTCGACCTCCGTATCGAGCAGGGCTACGAGATAAGGCGTCCTTCCATACTCTTTGCACGGGCGAGACATGAGGGAGACCATTCACGAGTGTCAGTGGGTGGCCGGGTTGGACTGGTGGCTCGTGGCAGCTTCGTCTGACTGAG
>Ga0255384_10157_pt1 | contig 11217 bp, 7 predicted proteins | sample ANMaggSeSYBR01F7_FD_182106 | JGI IMG/M metagenome (GOLD analysis project Ga0255384, IMG submission 182106) | Sediment cell enrichment communities from methane seep in Santa Monica Basin, California, United Staets - ANME aggregate JGI... | ecosystem: Environmental > Aquatic > Marine > Cold seeps >... | reverse complement strand
TACAGCAGTTCAATCGAAGCCTGCCGTGAACTGTGACTATTGCCTGGCACCTCGTAGGCGGTTTGCTCATTTACGACGATCACACCATACTGTTCCCATTCCCGGTTGCCAAGCCTCTGGTAAACCCAATCAAGGATTCCCCTCACCTGACTTTGCCACCCGGGAAAGAGTTCCCGGTTTTCCATCATATACTGAGCGAAAGTTACCGCATTTATCTGGGTGTCAGACCAGCCATGGACATCTTCAAAGAAAGGCCCCCACTTGTTGGTCTTTATGGGATAGTTTTCCATCCAGTGGAGGAAATTATTATTACCACTCTTGTAATCAACCACGTTCCCCTTGTTCATTTTGATCAATTCAGTAAACAAGCGCATTGTTCCGGTCCAGTTGGTGGTGTAGGAAGAGTATCCCTGAACCTTGTCTCTTCTCCGATCATATAACTTCCCTGTTTCACCTGTTCCGGCATGTACCTTAAAAGGCAGGGGGGAGTTATCGTTGTCTCCCTTTTTTACATGGTTGGCCAGCGTATTGGCAATACGGATTGCAGCATCAAGATAATTTTCTATTCCTGTTATTTTATAAAGGGTGATAAGTTCAATGCCCAAAGAACCCGCCTTGTCCGGCTGTGTGTAGCCTTTGCCAAGGATCATATCTCCATCGTATATCCCGGAATAGATATAGGTATTATACGGATAGGGAATATCCGGCCATTTGCAATCTGGTCCGGAGAGGGAATGGGTCAGATAATAATCAGCCATGAATTTCATGTTCTCTACTATCCTTTGGTTACCCGTATAGGCGTAGAGCAATGCCCAGGAGGACAATGCCATTTGAATCTGATCCCCGCCAATACCACGGTAGTCGTTAAAATCCTCTTCCCAGACCTGGTGGTTCATATGATAGGGCACTCCATTCATGTCCATGCGCATGGTATCCCAGAAATTCCATACAAGGTTGATGATGTGATCATAAGACTTTCCCGGATCTTCAGAATACCAGGGAATAATGTGTCCATCCTTATCAACTTCGATATCGTGGTAAATGAGCTGCTGTGCCGGCAATTGAGCGGAAAGCAGGATAACTGAAATCACCAGGAGTCCGTAAATACAGAACTTTTTCACCCGTTTCATGGCTTTACAGGATTTTAATGATTGGTTTCTGAATAATTCTGGGTTTGGGCCGTACAACGGTTATGCTGATTTCATCAAACACCTCCGTTGCTGTAGTTATGCCTCTCAATGGTTCAACAACCACCCGGTTCTCCTTATCAAAAAGACACATGCCTGAAATTTCCGGAACTGCCATCCCGGCTTTTAGAACCTCAACTACTGCTTTATACAGTATGGCAGGTTGCCCGGTTCCATACTCATCCTGGATGTGGTTCACAGGGTTGAATTCCGGATATGCATCGTTGTAATCACCGGCCAGGTTTACCTCAATCCAGCAGATCCATTTGCTGCCGGGTTTCACCCTTACCCTGGTTCGGAAATACCCCGGCATGGGGGTGGCGCCGGTAATGATCATTTCATCCAGGACCATTTCAGCATCAGGGGATTTCCTTTGTTTCTCGGCCTTATTAATCTCAAACCACAAGGGCAATGCAACCGGCACCTCTCTTTTCCCTTCCCAGTCACCCACGCCAGCACGCCGGGTAACATATGCCGTATGTGTTAACCCCTTACCGGGGTCTTCCAGCCAGATGGCAAATGTGGGGGATTCACCAAAAGCGGATTGCTGCACCAATTCTTGATTAATATGTATCAGGAACTCAATTTCGGTTTTCTTCCAGGTCCTTGCAAATGCAAAGAATATCAATCCACTGATAATGATACCAGTGCATATGAATCCCCATTTTAATATGTCTTTCATCATCTATTTCTGTTTTCCTACACGTTGCTGTTTACTTCAAATCCTTTTCGGTAGTGTTGCCGGGACAGAGCCTGTGCTTCACTGTTATTTGTAATAGTCTCATATTCTGGCGAAAACACCAATTGCTTATTTCCTGCCCGATAGGATAGGTTGGCCAGATGGATCAGAACAGAACTGTTATGTCCCTCTATAATATTTCCATTGGGTTGATTTCTTGAACGCATGCAATCAATAAAGTTTTTGATGTGAGCTTTCAGAGGGTAATATCCGGATTCCTGTGCAACAATTTGCCCATCCTTATCAAATACCTGCCATCCACCACCCATTCGTCCCACATACATCATTCTTTTAGTTCCAATGATCTCTATCCTGGTGGCATTTTGCATCCAATGGGGAAAGTCATCACTGAAGCGAATTTCCGGACCCGATTTTTTCATATAGGGAGTACACGCGCCTGCTTCCAGGGTAAGTGCAAAATTCCCGTAATCAAAAGTTGCCAGCTGATAATCAGGAACCTCCCTGTTATCATTGAAAAAATATCTGCCCCCTGCACAATAGACAGATTTTGGGAATCCCGGATCATCAAGGACCAATCGTGCCATGTCAAGCTGGTGTATAATGCCTCCCGCCATGGTATTGCCTCCGGAATAATCCCAGTAACATCCCCATGATTTATTTCGGGATACATTGTAAGGTACTTTCGGAGCGGGACCTAACCACATATCCCAGTCGATGGTATCGGGAGTCCTGGTATCCTCCTTTTCAACGAAAGGCACGGGACCGTCCAGGAGTTCCTTTATATGAACTGCAACGATATCGCCCAGCTCACCGCTTTTAATATAATCGCGTGCCGTTAATGCATAATCTGAGCTTCTGTTTTGCGTTCCGCACTGGACAATACGCCCGGACTGCATTGCTGTTTCAATCATCTGCTGTCCTTCGCTGATCGAATGGGAAATACACTTCTCCACGTAAACATCCTTTCCGGCCTGGCAAGCCCACATGGTTGCCAGTCCGTGCCAGTGCTCGGGTGTGGCGATAAACACTCCATCGATTTCCTTATCGTCAAATACTCTCCGCATGTCACGAACGCGAAGGGGTTTGACACCCTGGACCTTTTCCACTTCTGTGATCCCATATTCTCCCCTTGTATCATCAACATCACAAAAATATTTTACATGTACATTCTCACCAAGGTTTGCTGCCTCCAGAATAACTGCAATACCATGATGGCCGGCACCAATGAGAGCCACCACTGCTTTATCATTGGCACTCTTTTGTTTAACCGGTGTGAAAGAAGAGGGTTTACTTTTTTTATAGGCCGGTACCTCCAAAGGTTGATCCGGATCTTTTTTCAACGAACCGGAATCATTTTTCGGATTTGAACAGGATACAGCCATGGTTAAACCGGCTGCCCCGGTTGAAGCTAACTTAAAGAATTTTCTTCGTCGCATAACCTGAATTTTTTAGAAATTAAAATTCTACTTCAATCTTATGAGCTCCGGTCCCGGGGGGAACCGGAATCTTCATACCGGATGAGGATAATGAAACAACTTTCCCATCAACTTTAATGGCAGATATTTTCCCTGTTTCTTTCTCCAGCCAATCAGCTATCTCCAGATTCCAGGCCGATGTTTGTTTGCCGAAGTACTGGCAATAGTGGGGGTCATAATCAACACTGAGTGTCAGCTTTGAATCGTCCTTCAGCCAAACTCCCGAATTCCGGGTATGTATATAACCAATAAATTCATTGATACTCATAAAACGGCCCTGGGGATATTGACTGAAGATCTTAGCAAATTCCTCCGGGTTCCTGACAATCCCAAAATCATGTGCATCGGGCGGAGCAGCAACTATTAACGGAGACTCACTGGTACCCATAAAATCCCATCCAATGATGACCATATCGGTGCCACAATAACCCTGTGTCCACCCACACCAGCCAAAACCGGCTTTTGCAGCCAGTTTAAATGTATTGTTGTAATAGGAGATTGAAGCGCCATTGCCACCTGCACAAAACTGCAGCGGAATAACCCCGAACTGTTCCGTGATCCATTGTTTAGCAGTTTTCATTCGCCAGAGTTGTTCTGCAGCAGGGATCTCTTTGTGCCGGCGGGTATCTCCGAATTCACGGTACCAGCCCACTTCAGCCTTCTCCTGGTCTAAGGGAGCTCCGTACCAGCCGGGTTCTGAAACAAGATCAGGCTGCATGTGGGTTAATCCGTGACACAACACTTCAAAGACGCCCAGTTTAACCCCTTTGTCGTAACCGCGTTTGCCTGAAATATAATCCTGCCTGGTTCCGAATTCATCGGTAAAATTTTGATTCCAGGCGGGTTCCAGTCTTTTTTCCTGTTCATTAACAAATCCAGCCACAAAATTAATATTGAGTATGGCATTGTTATTCACCAGGGGCCGGATCAGATGCTCTTCTATAAGTTCCTCGGTTAAGGTGGGATAGTGCCAGTGCTCCAGCCAGGCATTCTGTACACCTCCCGGGTCATCCATGATCATGATGATATCATTTTCCCAGGTCTTATACAGATTGTATCCGATGGTCCAGGTTATGGAGCGCCTCAGGAGCGTGCGCATATCCTGATAATTAAACATGTTATTGTAATCGTTACCTATCCAGACTGCATGCCCACCCGATTTGTATGTTTTAGCAGTTGCCTGAGGATAGGATCCCTGTGTGACCAGAACTTCAGTACCATCCAGCACCTCAACCCTTTGGCGTTTCAGATGGGTACCATAAGAAATGTCCGTTGCGGTAACTTCGTCTACCATGAAGGGAGATTTAAGTCCTTTCGTTAAAAAATGCTTACCTGCAGGTTCCATTTCTTTGTTACTCTCCCAGCTACCCATATATTTCAATCCCAATACAGATTGAATTTCTGTCTGGGAAATTCGATCCGACAGGGCAATCAATCCAATTCCCTGATCCTTCACCATCTCCTGCATGATCGAATAATCAGGATGTAGTAATTTATCACTCTCGTTAACATTCCAGATTATCGTTCCATAGATTGGATTTCCATCCATATCTATAAACATATGGCGATCCAGGAATTGCTGATCCAACCGAACCACATCAAAAGGAATGCCCCATGATTTGAGCAGGATCATGAGCTGGTGAAAATCATTGGGACCCGATACTTCAGGATAAGTGGAGTACCCGGAGTATTCACCCGTTGTTGCAGGCCGGCTGACCATATAACTGGCAGGATCTTCCCATTGATCCCCAATGACCACAAGCACACGGAAAGGCTTTACAGCAAAACTTTCAGTTGTAAAGGACACAAAACAGATGATTACAATGATGACTACTTTAATTAAATGCTTCATTTTTTTTATGTTTTGAAAATATCAGTTTACTTTAAGTACTATTTTATGCGCTGCTCCGGTCACCCCAAATTTATTAACACTCCTTGCCTTCAGGTGATTCTGTCCGCTGTGAAGTTCCCAGGAAAATACCGGATCTGATGTTTGCCAGTCACCATTGTCAATAGAAACTTCAAAGTTTTCAAAATTAGGAGTATGTGTTTCTAACTGTACTTCCAGGAAAGAGTTCCCCTGATCATAAAGATGAATATACGCCTGGTTCAATGTCCAGAAAATATCACCCGTCCGGCTGGTCCTGATCCCAAGCTTGTCCCGTACATCTTGTTCTTCCTGGTGTTGCCAGGTTTTGTTTTCATTATACTCATCTTCAACGATCAGGTAATCAAAGTTCCAATATGCAAATGGAATTTCAAAGAAGTTATTTCTTGATTTATAGGCTACCCATGCGTAACCCTCCGGGCGGTACTTAAAAGCTCCATCCCTGTCACGTCTTTCCAGGGTGACCCTCTCAGCTCTTTGCTCTGTTCCAAAAACCATCTCCATATCCACACCACCATTGCGATAGAATTCTCTTCTGATTTCATTACTGTTAAGCGGAATGGCAGTTCCTCTCAGCCGAAAATATGAGTTGCGGCTGGGATCAATTTGCATCCATTTATGCCAGTAGTTCGACCACACATCCAGGGTTCCGTGACCAACGGAGGTTATTTTTCTGGCAGTAAAACCCAGGGAACAATACATCTGCATCAGTGTGAAAGAGAGGTAAGTGCAATAAAATGTCTGACCATTTAATCCATAATAAAGAACCTGCAAAGCCTGCGGCCTCATTTTAGGAGGTGAACCAAAGGTTATATGGTTTACAAGCCATTCATTAAGCAGCAGTATTTGTTCAAAGTCGTTTTTCCCCGGTGCAATGATCTCTTCCAGGCTGTACTGATTCCTCAGGCGTTGCAGATCGGGATTATCAAATTTTTCATAGAAGAATGGATAGTTTGACCTGACTATGGGTTGATTGTCCATACCCAGACAGGTGATATTTGTTCCATCCTTTAACCTGAATTCAATTCCTGTTTCTATCTCATTTATTTCTCCCGGTATCTCTTCCAGCTCAGGACCACAAAGGGATCTGTTAGCCCCCACTCTGTTTTCTTTAATAGATTTATGAATTTCTGTTAGTGAGGACTTTAACTGTTCAATCTGTTCTTTATTCAGTGCTCCCTTAAAAAGTATATGTCCGAAATTTGCTGCATCTGCAGATCTGGGACCCATGGGAGTAGTGTGGAATACTTCTCTGCTACCAATTCCCTTTAAGGAGAGATTAAAACCCCAGAATTCTCCTTCCACATCCAGACTGGATAATTGATGAATTGGTATTTGGATTTCCGCAGTAAACCGGTCACCATCCTGCCTTGTAACAACGCTCCATTCTGTAGTCCAGGACTCATCATCTACCTTCAGGTCCTGTTTGCGCCCTTCCGGATCAATGATAAATTTATAATAAACTCCATGCTGGTGACCGGGATCAAGAGAAATCGAAACATGCGGTGTGGAACGGAGATCAGGTTCATCACTCAGGTAGCATTTCTCCGGATCAGGATCATTTTCAAAGGCTGGTAAATCCAACCCAAAAACCAGGTTTTCTCCATCACATGCCAGGAGGACTTCAGAATTAATCATGGATGGCCTGGCATCATCCGAACTATAGAATTCGTTTATAATACATGCTCCAGCCCAGGCTTGCTCATCAAGCAACCCATCTGTATGAATCTTTTCAGATATGACAGGAACTTCATAAATGATGGTATTCAGAGGATCATTAGATTGTGTCCAGCCAGAAAGACTATAGATTGTAATAATGGGTATTGCAACTAAATGCCATTTTCTTTTCATAATCTATGCGAATTCACATGTTGTTACCTGTCGACTGCCTTCCCATAGACCTCTATCCAGTCGACCCGGGAACATGCGTCACTGCTGCCACCTGTCATCAGATCTGTAAAACCGACTTCATCAACTCTGGAGAGATCCGGATCTATAACAGGTTTTTTTTCTGTCATTGCTTCAATATCAAGTTCAGACCATTGGATATCCACGATATTGAATTCATCTATCCTCCAGTCACCGGAATAACAGTCACACTGATCACTTACCAGCCATGTACCATCAGCCAGTTTCAGGATAATGTGCAGACACCGGAACCCGCTCTGTTTTGACCTCCACCTGATTTTGGCGTACTCGCTCAGATCAACAAAGGAGTCTGGATTCTTTAAGGTTAATGCCCAATTTCCCGGGCATGGTCCTGACCATACATAAAAGGGATCATCACTGGGATGATCATGATTGCTTTTTCTCATCCCCTCGATTGCCCCACCATACAATTCAAGGGTCAGATTGGAATTGGCCACATGGTGCTGGTTAACAGGCGTTTCCGGAGGTATTTCCTTCCAGTCTTCCCGAAAGAACAGGGAAGGCCGGTACTGGGCGCTGCATATTGAAGATATCATCAGGGGAATACTGTAAATGATACAAATAAGCAGGGTTTTTTTACATTTTGTAACAGACATAGTTGAATGTATTAAATGATAAATATATAAGTTATGGATATTAATCTACTCATAAAGTGCGTGGTCCGTAATGGGGAAGATCCTGACCTTCTTCATATGCCCCGCAGTCCGGTGCCAACCCTTTATAATTATCATTGATGTTAGGGATAATAACTGCAGCATCGACTACCCTGGATCCGGCTTTGGGTCTCAGGTCCGGGACATCCCTTTCAGGAACCGGGGGATTTGGGAATTCCATATCATTAAAGATATCATCCAGTTGAATTCGTTCCACCCCATGTTTTTCGACCTCTCTAAAATCTCTATCTCCTATTTTAGCAATATACGGTGTATCATAAACGCCCACAGCATCATAATCAAAGCTGCTGTGGACTCCGGGTTCCCTGATATCAGCTGCCCATGGGTTTCCCACACCCCACCTGCCCCATTCTACATCTGTCGTTGGCCCGCCAATGGCCAGATTGTTTCTGAACCAGGCATAATCCATCGGAGTATTGCCTCCCAATCCCCGGCCTATTTTTATCATTGTATTATGTAAGATCACATCTCCCTGGCTGTATCTGTGAAGCTTTAAACCTCCGTTAATCAAATTATACATGGCATTGCGTATAAAATAGTTCGGTCCGCCTAATCCGGGTTGTGAGCTGAGTCCTATATAACAATTGGTGATCCGGTTGCGAAAAATTCTGCAATTTGAAAAGCAAAAATCTGCTTCAATGGCATCATCTGCAGCCCTGTATATATCATTGTTGTAAATGTCAATACATATCTGATCAGCCACATGGCTATCCTCCATGGTGGAGATGCAATCGCGAAATCCGGTCACACGATTATAACATATCACATTCCCCGGACCTGTAAGCTGAATGCCTTCACCAATATTGTCTCCATTTGATCCCATTGTCTTGCTGGTCCACCCGCAAATGCCTGTAATGACATTATCGCATATGTAACAATTTGTGGCCCCGGGCAGATAGGCAACAATCCCGTATATTGCATCTATGGTGCAGCCTTTTATAACGCAATTATCAGATCCGTCCAGTTGTATTCCAATGCCCTTTTCATTCAGATTTATAACGGTAAGTCCTTCTATAAAAACCCAATGCCTGTTTCGAAGATCGATAAAATTATAAACTGCCTTTCCCTTAAGGCAGCGATAAACGACAGGCCGCATTGCTGTCCCGCTTTTTGTAAACAGGGTATCATGGGTTCCGGCTTTTAATTCAATAATTTCCGCATTATTGTCAATGTGCGGAACCGGCCTGGTGCGCGCTTTCACGGTTCTTTCTTCCGAACCTCCATCCGGGTCCATAAGCCCAAGCCTGATTTCATAATCCGTATCCGGCTTCAGGTCAAAAATGCTCCCTGAATGCTTATTATTCCATGTGAATCCGATATTCTCTCCGGCAGGAACCCTGAACAGGGGCATACCTTTTTTCCAGGCCTTATTCCCTTTCTCACGGTATTGTACCTCCACAATGCCGTTTTGATTATCATCACCCTGAATACTCCATTCTACAGCCAGGTTTATTAAAGTAGGAAATGGGGTTGCTATTTCACCGGGTATGGTATGGTCCTGAGCCGCTGTTTCTATCCCGGCAACAAGAACCAGAGCCAGCAGATACAAATATTTGATTGAATGGGTCATATACTAATAATCCTCCCCATTAAGACTACCAATCACAGACCTTTGCCAGTTTTCTATCTCTGTTTTCATCAGGGCCAGCAGGGAAGATTCACCATCAGCTAAATCGTCAAGCTCATCGGGATCATCTTCAAGGTTGTATAGTTCGAATACTACCATACCATCAGTATCCTGAATTCTATGAAGCTTATAGGGCCAGTTGAGCCAGGCTGAGTGGCCGGGAAGTGAATCCTTTGGATATTGTTTGCAGATGTCACCTGAATGAAGGTCCAACAGGGAAGAATCGATTGCTGCTCCTGTTTGCTGCTCCAAAAGAAGCGCTGTCATCCACAGATGTGAGGGGGTTCTTCTCCCACCCCCCGGGTATCGCCAGAAGCCCATCGGTTCTGGCCTTGTCACCATCGCATCTTCAATCAGTGGGATCAGGCTGATCCCGTCCAGGGGTGGTTGATTTTCCATGCTTACACCGGCTATTTCAAGGAGGGTGGGATAGATGTCATAAGTGTTACCAGGTATACCGGTAATCCTTGGTTGGGTAATACGGGAGGGCCATTCAATAATGGCAGGTACGCGAAGTCCTCCTTCATAGATATGTCCTTTGTGTCCGCGTCCCCCGGTAGACCCAATTTCCGGAAGTCCACCATTATCGCTGCAATACCACAGTACGGTGTTTTTATGAATGCCCAATGTTCTTAATTCATCTCTGAGCTTTCCAAAAGCACGGTCCATTCCTGTAATCTCACCGTAAAAATGACACAGCTTCCGATCCTGATCTGCATAAAGGGCGCTATCCTGATCTATGGCTATATGTGGACCATGTGGTGAGCCAAACCAGACAACCGCCAGGAATGGCTGATCCTGATCCGCATATTTCCGGATAAAGTTCAGGGCTGCATCAACAGTGACCATGGAACTCTCACCATAAGTTTGTGTAGCAACTCCCTGATCGCTCAATATAGGGTCATTATCGAAAAAATTCGGGGCCGAGAACCATTCATCAAAGCCGCTTGTCCCGGGGTTAACCGGACTACCTTCCCGTACGGATCCAAGATGCCATTTTCCAAAATGGCCGGTCACATATCCTGCTGTTTTAAGGGCTTCAGCAATGGTAATTTCCTGCGGACGAAGTGTATTTCCCCAACTGAAACATCCGAAACGATTGGGATGGCGTCCGGTCATTACACTTCCTCTTGTAGGCGAGCAAACCGGAGCTGCCGCATAAAAACGGTCGAAACGCAGTCCGCTTTCAGCCATATCATCAAAATTTGGTGTCATTATGACAGGGTGCCCGTTATAGGCCATATCCCCCCAACCCTGGTCGTCAGCCATACAAAGAATTATGTTGGGGTTTGTTGCTGTATCCTGTTTACAGCCGGTCAGATAAGCTGCCGCAATAACACATACAACAACTATGGCAAGTGCAGTCTGTTTTTGATGTTTCATTATTTCTTGTGTGTATCCATGTCCCATATCCTGAAATTATCATAATACCCTTCAGAATCGTATACCTGGCGGAATCCAAATCTGCCCCCGCTGTATGGGTACCCGCCAATGGTCCCGTCATCTGCGAATGTCATAAATTCTTTCTGATCTACTTCAAGCCTGATGTGCTTGCCGGTTTTTTTGAGAACTACATGATGGGCGTTGCCGGCAGACAGTATGCCGTGAAGCGATTGTTGCTTCAGCAGAATCCCGGTTTGCTGTCCGGGATTCTTACGCAGATTACAGGTTGGATTATCATTTCTCCGGTATGATATATGATATCCGTTTATCTCTCCACTTGTATATTTCTCGAAA
>Ga0255384_10154_pt1 | contig 11429 bp, 6 predicted proteins | sample ANMaggSeSYBR01F7_FD_182106 | JGI IMG/M metagenome (GOLD analysis project Ga0255384, IMG submission 182106) | Sediment cell enrichment communities from methane seep in Santa Monica Basin, California, United Staets - ANME aggregate JGI... | ecosystem: Environmental > Aquatic > Marine > Cold seeps >... | reverse complement strand
GGTATCATAGGCATAGGAAATCGTATTATTCAGTGCATCTGTTATCTGAATAAGGTGGTCATAGTCATTGTATTCAAAATTTGTAACTCTGTTGAATGCATCTTCAACAGATGTCCTGTTTCCGTTTTTATCATAGGTCATGCGAGTAATATGATTCAACGGATCAGTAATGGTAATCAGCTCATTTTTGTCATTATATTCGCAGGAGGTAGTTTGATCATTTTGATCAATTACACTTTTAAGGTTACCCAGGATATCATAGGTAAAGTTTTGAGTGTAATTCAGTGGATCCCTGATTTCAGTAAGATCCCCATGGACGTTATAAGTAAAATTGGTGGTTTTGTTGTAGGCATTAGTCGTTGATAACAGATCACCGTTGGCCGGATCATATGTAAAGGTAGTCTCTTTGAGCAGTGGATCTGTAATTTTAACAAGATTTCCCCTGGCATCATAATCAAAAAAGATTACTCGCCCCAATTCATCTGTAATGGTTTTAATCCGGTTGAAAACAGGATCATAAGTAAAGGTTTGAATCCCAACAAGATGATCGGTCATTGTCAGCATATTGCCTTTGGTATCCCAAGTATAATTGGTGGTGTGTCCTTTGGGATTTTTTTCCGACATCAGGTTCATGTCTGAGTCATAGGTCTTCTCAGTTGTAATCTTGAGGTTTTCATAATCCTTAATGACTTTGACAGAATTTCCCTTGTCGTTCATTTGGTAAAAGGTTTTTGAAAGGTTTGGCTCGGTCACGATGGTAGTATGGGTCTCAATATCATATTCAAATCCAAAGGTTGCACCATTATAAATTTGAGAGACAACCCGGTCATTCACATCATATGAATTTTGCAGTTCAGTATAACCCCTGGGATCTGTGATGCTTGTCATGTTGTGGTCTACATCATAAGCATAGATATAAAAATCACCGGCAGAGTCTGTAATCTTGATCAAGTTGTTATCTGCATCGTAAGTATAGGTAGTTTCCCTGCTGGCAGGATCAGTAATTTTTGTCAGTCGTCCTAGACTATCGTAGTCAAATGTTATCTGCCGTCCGGATGTGTCGGCTATTTTTTCCAGCCTGTATTCATAGGCAATGACACTGGATGTCAGCGTCATCATATATTTAGACACCCCGACAATGGGTAGTTTACCTGCTGCACTATATTCAAACTGGATGGTATTATCATTAGGATCACTAATACTGGTCAGGTTCCCATTGAGATCAAATTCATATCTCATTCCGGTTTTCAGAGTTTTGGTATAAGTACCATTGGGGTTTTGTAAAATGACATCTTCGCAGCACCTGACCGATTTCCTGTATTCAAAACCGTTTTTAATATATTCAATCTTCCGACCAGTGTTATCGATAAAAAGAATATTACCGGAGCTCAGTTTTCTAATTTTGATATCATAGTTGAAAAACCAGCCGTACCCATATCTGCCATTGAAATTACGTTGACTTCTGTATGTGTGAAATGCATTAATATCAATGTCTCTTCCCGGAATTTTCAGACCTTGTCTTAATAAAACATACTCACCATTAAACAAAGAGACTGGATCGCCATCAAATGCTGGGTTTTCGTCGGCCTCGGGTTTAGTTTCTTCTCCATGAGGAACATCTCCACCGTCAGCCGTTGTTCCGCCTAAATAAGTACCCCCATGAACATCGCCGCCACCATCACCTGCATAGAGATAACCGGTATTAAATATAAGGGTAAAGCTGAGAAGTGTAACAACGAAAGAATCTTTAATCATCTTGTATCTATTAAAAAACATCAGCTATCTCCTTATTATGACTTTCCGGCTTTTTGTACCGCAATGATCATCGTAACTCCAGATATTGGTGGTGAATACATGCTCTCCTTCGGGCAGGTTGCTTGTATCCCAGAAAAAAGTAAACGGTGTATATCCCTCTTCATCCTCGAACAAAAAAATAAGATCAACAAAGAACATGACCTCGAACCGGGAGCTTTCAAGATGTTTCCGGTCTCTTTTAGAAAGAACAATTTTCACAGGAACTATACCGTTTAAAATTGGGATACCTTCTGAATCTTTTTTGTGCTGTCCCGGGAACACTATTTGAAAATCAGGTTCGTGGCAAAGTGCTGCATCATGGGTTGAATGTTTGAATTTGTTGCTTATTCGAATTTTCTTTGGTGAGCGCAATTCATTTTGATCAGGAGGGTTCTTAGAAGGAAAATCTTTTTTCAGAGTCTCTCTACTAAGAATAATACTGTTATCCGGTAAAGAATAAGCAAAAATACTGATCTGCCGGTTTGGCAGTTTAAATAGATTGATCAGTCCATCTTGATCTAATCCGTCCCAGGGCTCTTTCTGCCTGCCTGCTGCCCTGGGTTCCCAGTCTATGATTGTCCGTAAAAGCAGCGAGTTCTCAACACCTGCTCTGATTCTAACCATACCTGCTTTCGGCAGAATATATCGGATTTCACCTTTGAAAGTATCAAGTTGTGCATCCCTTGCTTTGATAAGATTGCCGCCTGTTTCATCTGCAGGATCGTACACTACTGGTTTCTCGTTATTGGTTTTACCCATAATTGTAAAAATATAATACCCCGGTGGTAAAAGATGGTTGTGGTCATCAGTGCCGTCCCACTTTATCTTGTGGGGTCCTTTTTCAAGCTCTTTGTTTTTGACAAGTGTTTTGATCAATAGATCACTTCTATTATAAAGTTTTACGGTAACCTGGCTTTGTTTGGATATATTAAAATGTATGGATACATCTTTTTCTTTTTCAGGAGAAAACACTTTTTTATCCACCCGGATATTGGTGATTCTCAATGGACGGGTATTAAGGGCGGCCATCTCTTTTTCTGGTTTTAAACGGCCCTGTGTGCAAGAGAATAACAGGCCGGCCAAGGCAATGAATAGTATAATATTAAGTGTTTTCATTTTGTATTTATCCAAACAGGATCAGTACACTTTTTATTCATCGGGGTGACAGGTTTTTTATCCGATCCATTGGCCTTCATCTGCCATATCTGAAGCGTTTCCTGTCGGGTTGAAACAAAAAATATGGTCTGATCATTTTCAGACCAGACAGGCTGTGCATCCAACCCTTGGAAACGGGTCAGCCGTTTTTTTTGATTATTGGTTAAATCCAGTACCCAGATATCACTGTTGCCTTCAGCATCAGACGTGTAGGCAATATATCTTCCATCATGAGACCAGCAGGGTTTCATGTTATTATATCGGGTTTCAATCACACAGGCTTTGTTCTCACCTGACTTATCCATCACCCATACACCATATTTTTTTTTATTTTTTACAGCAGACACATATGCAATTTTCCCCCCGTCGGGGGACCAGACCGGATCATACTGCCGTCCCGGCATATCAGTCAGTTTTTGTATGGTCCGGGTTAAAAAATTATATTTCCATATATCGCTGTCATCCATCAGGTCTTCTTTAAAACGGGTAAAGACCATTTCTTGACTGTCCGGAGAAATATCCGGATCAAAAAGGTTTCCATACTTTTCAAGTATTTTTTTTCCATCATTGTTTTCATCAAGCACTGAATATATTCTAGCGTTGCTTGTCCGGTAAAGAAATTTTCTCCCCTTTTGATACCACTTGGGTTCTTTTTTGTCCTGGGAATCAAAGGTTAATTGTTCAGATTGCCGGGTATCAAGATTAAATTTCCAGATCTGCCAGAATTCATCGGTCAGGCAGGAACAACCGATTTGATTTGATGACATCCCTTTGGCAATACAAATATTCACAGGAAGCAAGAAAAATACTGCTGGAAGAATAATGAAAAAAATTATTTTACTAAATTGATTAATCATAAACATGAACATTGACATGCTTGGTGAAGGTTGTGTTATTCCCACTGTCAAAGGCAGTAATAACCATTGTATAATCTCCCTGGGGACCGTTGCTTTTTTCCAATTCCGTACTGCCGATTTTTCCGTCCCATTCAAAGGTATGATTGCCCTGGACTTTAACCATGGCATCGATTAGAGACCAGTTCCCGCCATTGGGATCTCTTAAAGAGATTGAAATTTCCGCCTCCTTGGTCAGGGTATAAAAAATGGTGCTGATCTGTCCATATGTAGGGGTGATTACATAGGGTTCAGATGAAACATCGGTAATTTGCAGTGTATTATCCTGAAGAACGATGGCATTCTCAGACATGGATTCTGCCTTCATATTAATACCCAGTTCCCCCACGACCACAGCACCGGAGGCATTGAGACCATCCCATATTTCTGTTTGAGGGCCCTGGCTTCTTGGAGTGCCTTTAAAAAGAGGATTTAATTTTTTCTGTCCGCCAATGGTCACCCATGCGGCTTGACTCAACTCATACTGAATCTGTATATCCTCATTGGCGTATGGGTTATATTGTGCCGGGTTAACAGACCCCTCGGTTATACTAACCGGGGTTTTTACATAGGCCGGATCATAGACATCAACAAGTTCATCTCCATCAAAGGCTTTAATAACATAAACATAGACAGAATGGTCTACCACATCACTATTCACATTTCTTCCATCCCAGGGAATACTATACATTCCAGCTGGCAGTGGCTTCATTTCCATCAAAGTCATTAGATACGCTCTTTCAAATGTTCCATCCCCAAATTGATCAATAATCATCATCGCCTTATATAATTCGATTGTAATATTCAATGGTACATCAAGATGAAATGAAATCAAACTTGAATCATTGTTGGCAGGGTTAATAAATTCTTGAGATACAGAAATTTGAGTAATCAGAAGATGACCTGGGATGGTATTGCCATTCTCACCATCAAGGATTGTTGATACATCCGCCTGTGCCGATGTATCAGAATCAGAATAATCATATATGTTGTCCCGAATTTCACTTCTGACAATAGTTCCCCACCAGTTATTATTCAAATCAATTAATTGATTTTCAGCGTCATAAAACCACTCGATAGATACATTGTATGCGTCGTTGTTTCCAACTCCGTTATTATAGATATTGTTGTTATTGATGACAGGATGCGGATTTTCATCAACGGAAATGTTACCTCCTTGAATTTTTATTCCGATTAAGTTTTCAATAATTGTATTAGCTAAGATTTGGGGGGAGCTTTTGCGATAACAATGAATGGCAGTATAATTTTCATTTAACAGGCAGTTTTGAATCATGGGTGACGAATCGGTAAGATATATACCATGCCTATTTTTAAAAAATGTGCTGTTGCTGATCAAGGGGCCGGCTTTTTTGCATTCAATACCGCGATCTGCATATTCAATGATTGAATATGTGATTTGCCCTGTTGCATTTTCATTAAAATAAATCCCCTGCCAGGCACTCAGGGCAGGATATAGTACGGCAGAAGTAAATTTTATCGGACTGGTTTCTGTCCCTATAGCATTGAGTTCTCCGTCTACCCATAGGTTTTTGCCTTGTGCAAATTTTATGATGACCCCGGGTTCAATAGTCACTGTAATGCCGGGCAATATTCTGACATTTTCTGTGACAATGTAAGGGGACTCATCCAGTGTCAATGTCAGGTCAGAAGAGATGATGCCATTAAAATAGATTTGAGTCTGGTTGTCTGATCGCAGTCCGGCCATATGTTGAAGGATGTAGGTTGCATCTTCTCCGCCGGTTTTTCCATCGTCATTAAAATCATATTTAAAAACTACAGAAGGACTTGGTGTACTTGAAATCAGTGTTTGGAGGACAGAACTCAGGCTCGGCCCATTCATGAAAATGAAAGAAGAAAAATCCACAACAGGAGAATTGCTGTGATCTCCAAAGTCATATATCTTTTCTGAAATGGTTTGCACATTACTTGTTCCCCACCAGTTGTGTGTTGCATCAAGGATCACTGCACTAAGATTATGGTATGACTGGACATAGTAATTATACTCTGAATTATTATCAAAATAGCAATGGTTCACACTGGGGGCCGGGGGCTCAGCATAATAATAATTATTCACTCCCATGATACCGCGATTGTTAAGCCGTATTTTTGTGTCTGTGATTTGTGGCGATGTATCATTCAATAAATAGATGCCGATATCAGCATACTCCACGATGCTATTGTTTATAGTCCCTGTAGAATTATGATTAAACCGGATACCCTCCCAGACACCGGGGGCCGGGTCCGGCAGTGCTGAGGTAAAGGTGGCAGGCTGCCCCACCGATGCACCGGCTGTCATTATGGCATTTTCCAGCACTGTCAGGACTGCACCGGACATGAATTTTAACGTTGAACCGGGCAGGATAGTCAGCTCATGGCCTTTTATCACACTGAAAGAATAGGGAACGATATAACTGTCGTCCAGAATCATGTTATCCCGGGTTCCGCCAATTAAATACAGCTCCCCGGTCAATGCATGGGTAATGGGTGTTCCATTCTCAGAATCAAGGAAAGAAGAATAATCCAGGAAAACCATCCGATCATTTTTTCCATTATCATAAATCATGGTTCCGATTTGTTGTGGATCAGCCGTCCCCCACCAGTTATTTGTTGCATCAAGAGGTCTTATATCGTTATCAATGTACTTTGAAACATAATAATTATAATCTTGGTTTGCATAAATTGAACACTGGTTGACTACTGGAAAGGTAAGAGGATCATTGCTATAGCCTCCTGCTTCAATTCCTCTGTTATTGTGACGTATTGTAGAATCAGTTATTTGGGTTGAAGTACCGGCAGAAATAAAAACACCTGTTGATGCATACTCAACCAAAATATTTTTTAAAACAACAGAATCACTGTCATTCAGCTTGATTCCTTCCCAGTCTCCTATGGCCGGGGAAGGTTGAAATGAGGTGAATGTAACAGAGCTCCCTTGGGAATCTCCGGCAGTCATACTCCCATCCTGTGCCACTTCTATATAGGAGCCAGTCATGAACTTTATGATGGATCCCGGCAGTATGGAAAGTTCGTGCCCAGTCTTTACTGTGTAATAGGACGGCACGATATAATCCCCATTCAGAATGACATCTCCCACTGTCATACCTATTAAATAAGTCTCGCCACCCGGAGGAATCACAGGAGAACCGTTTTCAGCATCAAGAAAGGAAGAAAAGTTGACAACCGAACTATAATCATTTTGTTTGTAATCCATTATTTTTTCGATGAAAATCTGTGGGTCAGCTGCCCCCCACCAATTGTTTGTTGCATCCAGAACAACAGAGGAAAAACCATAGGTGTAATAGTTGTACTGCTGGTTATCTGTAAATGAACAATAATTTACAACAGGATTGGGAACACCAGAGCCATAAAATGTTTTATTAACATAGATTCCGGTATTATTAAAACGGAGAGTACAATTGATTATCAATGGACTGGAATTATCAGTGACCTGGACGCCGTACTGTGCATATTCGATAATACAATTATCCAGATTGCCGACAGACCCGTCGACAAACTTTATCCCTGTCCAGTCATTCGGCTCAGGTGTTGCATTTGCAGAGGTGAACGTCACCGGAACCATTGATGATTCACCGGCATTCAGTACGGCATTTTCAGAAACAGTTAAATCAGCACCGGACATGAATCTCAAAATTGTTCCGGGAAGGATGGTTAATTCAAATCCATTTATGACACTATAATAATTTGGAATAATATAAGACCCGTCCAAACTGGTGTTCCCATCGGTTCCGCCAATCAAATATATCTCTCCTGTGGGTGCATGGGTAATGGGAGTACCGTTTTCCGAGTCAAGAAATAAAGAATAATCAACGACAGACCGGCTCGGACTGATGCCATGATCATAAATGGTTTCACCAATTTCGTCAGGATCTGCCGTCCCCCACCAGTTGTTTGTTGCATCAAGGGGTACAGGGTCAAGGGATATGGTTTTTTCCACCTTATAATTCCAGGTATTTCCATACAAGGAACAAAAGTTAATCACCGGACGTGAAGCGATTCCATTGTAATCTTCGACCTCGACGCCATATTGGTTATTTCTGATGACAGTCTGTAATACCTGAACTGAACCACCTCCGGATATAAGAATTCCTTTTTCAGCATACTCAACAACAGCATTCTTCAACTCTACCGTATCTGAATTATTGATTTTGATGCCTTTCCAGTCTGCAATTGCAGGTGCTGACTGCCAGGATGTAAAAATGACAGGATCTCCCTCAAGGTCACCTGCCAGAAGATCAGCACCCTCTTCTATTTCAAAATATCCATCTGACATAAATTTTATGGTTGTTCCAGGTGAAATGGTAAGTTCATGTCCCGGCAGTACAATAAAGTATGCCGGTACGATATAATCACCATTCAGTGTCCTATTACCCAATGTAACTCCATTAAGATATGTTTCTCCACCAACAGGAACCACGGGTGATCCGTTTTCTGAATCAAGAAAAAAAGAAAAATCTACCACCATGCTTCGCGCGTGATAATCACCATAGTCGGAAATGGTTTTTGCAATTTGATTAGGGTCTGCTGTTCCCCACCAGTTGTTTGTTGCATCAATCACTGTGAGAGAGCGAAGATACGATGGAACTGAGAGGTTGTTTGATGAATTTCCATAGAAAGAACAATTGTTAATAATCGGTTGTGGAGTTCTGGTTGAATCTACCGCTCCTATATTAATACCATAGCTATTATTTCGTATAGTGCAGTTCATAATCTGCGGGGATGTTTGTAAGTTTAATTCAATTCCACTGTATGCATATTCAACAATACAATAATTCAAATTCCCATTGGAATTATCTGAAAAACGAATTCCGCGCCAATCTGAAATAGAAGGTGATGCCTGGTTTGAAGTGAAATGGACAGGGTTACTTTCCATCCCGTTAACATTCAAACTCCCATTATTAGTTAATCGCCTGGAGGAATTAAATTTAACAACAACACCGGGCTCTATTGTCAGTGTAGCTCCAGCATCAATATAAATATCTTCTGTAACAATATACGGATTTCCTGTACTGTCCCAGGTAGTATCAGTGAAAATATTCCCGCTTACATTTGTGTCGGCATACACATTTAATGCAAGCACTATACTTAAAATAACAAACAAACTTACCAATATATATCTGGTTTTATTCAATACAAATCTCATGGCTTTTGCATATTTCATTGGCAGTCACTCCTGCCGAAATCTTCGATAAAAAGGTAGAGGTCAATCTCATCAACCGCACCATTGCCGTCCATGTCACAGGTACAGGGGAACTGCGGCGAACAATCAATAATGCCTAATTCCTGGATGAGTACAGAAATATCACTACCGTCTATATCCAGAGTGACATCAAAATCAGCAATGCAGTTTGGGATATCATATTCGTTATTAGGATTCGATATAGATAGAAATTCTCTCAAGTTGCAGTATCCGTCACCATCTGCATCCTCAAATGTATCATTTGAAAAAGGATCCAGACCATATGTTGTTTCAAAATCATCAGGCATCCCGTCATTGTCATCATCTGGATCAGCATTGTTTCCAATGCCGTCGCCATCAGTGTCTTCCCACTCATTCGGGTCTTGAGGGAAAACGTCATATTTATCAGCAACACCATCGCCATCAGAATCCGGTAAAATCTCAATACTGGAAGCAGGATTGGGTGAAAATGAATCGATACTTACTTCAAAATCATCTGATAATATTTTGGTATTCCACTGGGAGGAATTTTTTGGATACGCTTTAATCAGAACCGGAACTCCCGTATAAAGATCTCCATCAGCCTCATCATACAAATTGTTGCCATTAATATCAATTCCCCAGCCAACAAGAGGATTGAACAAAAAAGTCTGTTGAAGTTCAAAATTATAGATGCCTTTAACTGCATTTTCTTTACTTTTGAAATGGATGGTAAAAAGGACTTGCTCGCCTGTGTAATCCCCACTACCGCCAGAGTTCTGATCCATGTTGATATAGGCGCCGCTCAGTAAAATCTTGCCGGGAACAGAACCGTTATGAACCCAGGGAATAACAATGGATGAAGATTGTTCGTCATAAAAGGATTTAAAAAAAACACTTGACACCGAAGTTGACTCAAGTTCAAATATTTCATCAGGGTAATTCAAAGTTACCGTACACGCTGTCTGCCCAGTCGCATCATCAAGAACGATGTCCAGGCTAAAACTGTCCCCTTTTATTACTTCTGATCGGCTCATTCTCAGTGAGATAGCTTCAGCACCTGCACAGACAGCATTCAGCAGAATGAAAGCTAATACAAATAAAATTAATACATGGCGACTAAGTTTCATATCCAATATTTATTTTTTTCTGATTAATATCCATACTATAGTGAATGAGTCATCCCTATATCTGTTGATCTAATATAAATTCTTCTTAATATCAAATTATATTTCAAAGTTGCCCTACTATAGAAATGCAACTGCCACTGCCTACCAGTTTTAGGCTTGGTGCTTTTCTATATTATCACGAATTTAAAGGCAATATTCATACCAGACTTACAATTATAAATAGCTGCATTACGAAAGCGTGGAATTGACAAGGATGTAGATAAATATTATCTACTGATTAATGTATGGATGCAAATCTGCGTAATAAAAAATAATATGAATTTGGTAAAATTTTTTCACAATTTTAGGAAATTAATGTTATATTTTGGGTAAACTTTTTCCATTTTTATGGAGGCAAAAGTGTTTGGAATGAAAAATGTTTGAATTCAATTTTTATGAATTGAAATATTTTACTAGCGATTATGGATGGTATAAAGGCTTACCGACGGAAATTTTTAAAAAACCAGGACTGGCATAAGCAATGTTGGGACAGAAAAAGCCGTCTTACAAATTCAATAAAAGCGTTGAGAATTAAGGAATTCAACAGGCAAGAAATACAACAATATCTGTACGAATGGATGCAGACCTTAAAAATAATGCTGAAAGTATTTTATCTTCCCTGGGTTTGACAGCATCACAGGCAATTAATGTTTTTTATAAACAGATCACATTTCGAAATGGTTTACCTTTTCCTGTGGAAATCCCTCAGAAAAAACCTATGACCGCAAATAGCAGTTGGCATTCATTTTGCGGCTGTTAAGCTGAACAACGCAGAAAATTTTACTGTCAATTCTTCATCTCTTATTATTTTTTTAATCCCAGGTAATGTTTTGCAGTTGTTCTCTACAACTTTCGCCATTTCTTGCTGTACCTGAACAGCATCAATTTGTGAGAATCGTTCCGCCAGGCTCGAACATCCGTTGAGAATAATTTTCATATACTCGTCGTCTCTTAAATTCTGGACCAGAGGGGTATCGGCAAGGACAGATTGCAGTACTTTATTCAACGAAGCCATGCCGGTTTTTTTACGGTTCTGACGCTTTACATCCCGAAAAAATCTTTCCAGAATATTGTTGGTCCTCTGTGGCTGGATATTCCTGACAACTCCATCCGGGCCAACGACCGGTATTGGATCGGCAAATAGTTTTTTCCAGTATTTATCAATCTGGGCAACCATAGTTTTATAGGTTTTTTCCCTGTGTTTATTGCTCAGAAGCCATT
>Ga0255384_10049_pt2 | contig 11435 bp, 9 predicted proteins | sample ANMaggSeSYBR01F7_FD_182106 | JGI IMG/M metagenome (GOLD analysis project Ga0255384, IMG submission 182106) | Sediment cell enrichment communities from methane seep in Santa Monica Basin, California, United Staets - ANME aggregate JGI... | ecosystem: Environmental > Aquatic > Marine > Cold seeps >... | reverse complement strand
TTAGCACGGTTAATTAGTTCTTTTAGTTCGGACATTAATTTTTTCCTTTCGTAGATTAGTTTTTAGTTTACGGTTTTTGCAGGGGGCGGATTTATCCGCCCCGGAGTTTTACTATGGTCCCTTTTCCTGAGGGGAGAGGGGATATACAGGCAGAGAAAGATTTTCCTTAATTAAATTGATTGCCTCCAGGGCTTTTTCACGAGAGGTCCATTTTGAAAGACTTAACTGAGATCCTGTTTCTAAACCTTCTTTAAATTCTTCCTCCTTCTGAGCAGGACAATCTACAAATCCCCTCCCCCTTATAGAATGAGAGAGGATTAAACTTCCATCTCTCCTCCCCCTTGAGGGGGTAGGATTAAGGTGGGGGTGAGGTGTTGGATAATCATTCTTCAGTGCTGTCCTCAGCCAGCCGGTAGGGTTCTGAATGTTCCTCCTCTCCATCAGCAGATCTAATTTCCCCTCAATCTTCTCCACCGGGTACTCTTTTAGTATCTTCTCAATAAATTCCTCCTTAAAATCTAATTCAACCATCCGTTCTCTAATTGCCTGCATCTTTTCTTCTCCTTTCTCTTTTAATTTTTTAAAATTAGCAGCAGCATTTTCTCTATTTGCTGCTGTTGAATTGATATTGTTAGGATTGGTATTGTTAGGGTAGCGTTTTGATACCAAAGAAAGTATCATTTTGCTACCAATACAAGTATCATTTTGAAACCTATCAGGTATCGTTTTGCTACCAATGTCGGTATCATTTTGATACCTTATGTCCCGAATATCCCGATGGTCTGGGATCTTTTTAAGAGGGGTAACCTGGTAGATATTATTTCTATAATGGCCGGTAGTGGATTTACCCCTACTAATATTTTTAATCAGGCCGAATTTAATCAGGGTATTTTGATATCTGAGTAAGGTAGTTTTGGCTATCCCCATTTCTTGACAAAGGGTATTTAGGGTAGGCCAGGCGATATACTTTCCTTTATGGCAGTAAGTAAGCAGTTCCTGATAGAGCACGATAGGACCTACCCCTAATACCCTGACCCATTTCTTTAAGAAGTAGTTGGTGACAATAATGTAGCCTTCTTTTTTTTCTTCTCCCGGCTTATTCTGCTTATTTGGTCTTTCTCTTTGCATATTTTTCCCCCGTTGCAATTAGTATTTATTCTTTACATTACTCATTACCGCTTTTTCATTAACCACTATAATTACATCATAAAAAAAATTTCCTGTACCGAGTTTTCCCCTTGTTTTCTACCGAATTTCTACTGAATTTCAACCGAAAGAAAATTATCTCTGTAAAATAAAAAATCCGAACAACCGTTTTGATTGTTCGGATTTAAAAATTTAAATTCGATTTATTTATATTTTTTAATGATAGACAGGCAAGATGCCTATCCTATGGGCTAGAAATTTGTTCTAATTCTTTTTCTTTAATATCTAACATTAAACCTCTACCGGAGACTGTTTTAAAAATATTTCTAATCTTTTTTACATACCTGCTTTTATTATTTATTGCCTTCGAAATGTCTTTTCTAATTCTACAAATATGATAATTTATTTGGGTATAGATTGCATCATCTTCTTCTTTCCACAATTTCTTTAAAATATCTTCATAGTTCACTACTTGTCCTCTATGTTGTGCCAATAAATATATCAAAGAAAAACCTATGGTAGTAACTTTAACTTCTTTCCCCTCAAATATAATTCTATCTGGGCGGTGGATATCAATTTGTAATACAGGTTGCAAGTTGAAAGATACAAGTTGCGGGATACGAGATGCAGGAGGAAGGTTACAAGTTTCGCCTTTCGGATTACGAGCTTTTGGTTTTTCATCTTTAGTAAAAGACGAAGAAAGAACAGCGGGGAATCTCTTTTTGATTCTTTCGGCCAATATTTTCGGCAAGACTTTGGACAGCTCTTCTTCAGGTAATTCCCGCAGACATTTTTTGTTATTATAACTCTCTCTTAGCAGCACTTTAATATAGTTTCTGCTTAATCCGGGGATATGCAGGCGTGCTAACCTCAATCCTTTTTCTTCAACTCCCCAGGCCAATTTTTCAGAGAGTATTTTTATTCCGGCTAACTCTTCTTTTTTATTCTCCTTTTTGCTCCAGCCTAAATCCTCAGCTACCACTGCCAGGCTGTCAGCCAGCCAGGAGAAACCTTCTCCCAATTTTCGGATGGCCCCGCTGTAGATTCTATACTCCTCTTCAACCTCTTTTATCTCTTTACTTCCTATCCAGTCATATAAAATGAGGGCTTTCTTGATAGAAAGATAATCATCTGTTTCCAGGTCAAGGTCGCAATCTTCTCCGTTTAATTCTAAGATATCCTGATATATTTCTTTACCGTCTTCTCCCCGGTCTGAAACCAATTCCGCCATCTTATCCTGATAATAATATTTCCAGTCATCCTTATAATAGCAATCAGTACTCTGATTAAATTGAGGAAAAGGGATGGGGATGTTTTTTCCTTCACTGCTTTTAGTTAAAAGGGTAATTAGCTCCAAATTAGTCAGCTTCCCCTTTTTGTTTTTTAAATATCCTTTAAAGAGAAGATAAGTATCTATGTCTATCCCCCGGGAATTAATCAGGATACCCGTCCTGGTGAGGGATAACTTTTCACTATCTTTTTTACCGTAATCCACTAAATTATGTTCTATCAGTCTTTCTAAATTCTCCTTAATCTCTGCCTTTAAGTCATCTTCTTTAAAATTAAATATCCAGTAATGGTCATCTTTTTTAAAATCAGAAGTTAATTCCTTAAAATGATTATCCAGTTTTTCGCCCGTATTTATCCCCTTTGCTATTGCCTTTAGGAGAAAATTAGTAAAATTCTTCTCTTTCTTTAAGGGACGGTAAAGCGTTTTGGTATCTGATTTTAGAAAAAAGCGGTATTTCCATACGGGATCATTTACTCGAGGTATTTCTGCCGGATTAACTGGTTTTAAAGCATTAAAGTAAAGATTTTGTACCACGGTTTCAGAAAGAAGGGAATGGGCTAAAAAAATAACTCGGCCAAAATCTTCCCCCTTTTTCTGGTTTAATCTTCCTGCTCTTCCTCCCATATTCTCTATATCGGCCACAGTAAGACTGGTAAAATAGCCATTTCGATGATCTCCGTCATTACTGGTGTATTTGTTTAAAGACAAGATTACATTTTTAAAGGGAAGATTTACTCCCATGGCCAGGGTGGTAGTAGCGCAAATTAACTTTATCTCTCCTTTTCTAAGATAAGTTTCTACAACATTTCTCTCTTCCCAGGAAAGGTCAGCATTATGATAGGCTATCCCTTTTTCTAATAAATATAATAATTCATCCCGGCATCTGGTCTCCTCCAGACGGGAAAGCTCAAAAATAGCATTTTCAGCTCTGGGAGCATCAATCTGCTCAGCCAGCCATCCGGCCCATTTGCGGGTATCTTTACGGGTAGGGAAGAAGAGGAGGGTAGGTTCATCTTTTTTTACAAAATAGGAAACGGTCTTTTCTAAATAATCTTCATAACAATTATCCCGAACTTCATCAGGGGCAAAGAAGGTCTCTTCTCCACAGCAATAACTATTATGGGTGATATATTTGAAGGTTCCTTCCCGTACTAACCCTTTACGTAATTCTACAGGACGTTGGTAAGAAAGCAGAGAATCAGCTGAAATCCAGTTTAAGAATCCGGCTTCATTATCCAAATATGCCGATAAGCCGATAATCTTAAGTTCAGGTTTATTCTTTTTAAGATAGGTAATTATCTCTTCCAGGAGAGGACCGCGGACGGGGTCATGTATCATCTGCATCTCATCTATGATGACCAGAGAGACATCCCGTAAGAAATCAGGATGTTCAAGAAGGAAATAATTAAACTTTTCATATACCATTACCACTGCTTGATAATCTCCCCGGATAATTTTCTTATCATATTCCCGTCGGTCCCGGGAAGAGATGAGAATATTTATATCACAATCAGCATAAAGGTCTTTAAAGTGATGATATTTTTCTTCGGCCAAAGAACGCAAGGGGACTAAATAAATGGTCTTTTTCTTATGGACGGCCTGAGCAATGGCCGCCATCTCTCCGATGAAGGTCTTACCGGATGAAGTAGGAGCAATGACTAATAAATTATTATTGTCATTGCGAGCAACCTCTCTTTCTGTCATTGTGAGGAGCGAAGCGACGCGGCAATCTCTCCTCATGTCATTCCCACTTCTCCCTATGTCATTCCCGCGAAAGCGGGAATCTATCTCTTCTGTAGGGGTGTATAGCATACACCCTTCCTTGTTCTCTCCATAATTCAAAATCCCATAATTTCTTACCGCATCTTCCTGCAGGGGCAATAAATAAGGAGAGTAATGTTTTTCCCAGATGTTTACAATATAAGAGGGGATACCATAATTCTTCAATTTTACAATTTTCATTGATTCAGACATTTAATATATTCCTTTCTTCAATTAAAACTAAAACGAATATTAAAATAACCTCTAGTGCAAATCTATGATGTAATGTAAAAATAGAACGATAGAATCACCTCCCTAGCTTTAGATGATGATTAGTTAAATGATTGAGTAATTGAGAAAATGTAATAAAATGCAGCAGAACACGCTTTTTGATTATACTCTTTTAAAATATTATTTCAATATCCCCTCTCTCTCCAGTAGGGGCGTATAGCATGCGCCCATATTTTCCCCTCTCCCCTGGAGGGAGAGGGTTAGGGTGAGGGGGAAACATTTTCTGTCATTGCGAAGCAACGCGGCAATCTCATCTTTCCTTCTCCTATGTCATTCCCATGAAAATGGGAATCTATCCCTTTCCTCCTCTTTTTTCTCTACATCTCTTGATTTTAAAGCTAAATATTTTTTATTGTTTCATAATATGAGATAAAATGTTCCATAATATGAAAAAAATATGAAAAAAAAGAAGGATTTTTTTAAACCTTTGTCGTATATCTAATATAATGCATGAAATATTTCACCTAAATGAAATTTTTATACTTATACAATTTTAATAAAATTTAATATTGTAACCTGTATGAAGGTAACAGGAGAGATCTTTTCTTTTATTTTAAAAAGAAAAGACGCCGAAGAGGAAAGATACTAAAATTATCAAAACTTTCAGGCAAAAGGACTGTTACCGGACAGAACTCTGGAGTTGTAAAACGGGGACATTCTTCTTTTGTATCCCCAAAATTATACCTGGAGAAAAGTAAAGTGTGTCCCCGTTTTACAAAAATAGTATTTTGTTGATTAAATTTCTTACTCTTTTTGTTCATCGGGGCAACTCCTAATTTTTAGGAAAACCCATACAGAGTTTACTAAAAGAACTATTTCCTAATCACATAGGAAGAATCTTTCAGGTAAAAGGACAGAGTAAGCAAGTAATATAATTATTTTCTTATTCTGTTTTTTTTATTTACGTAGAAACATTTTCTGGCACGCAAAGAATCACCCTCTGGCACATATTAATAAGTTCTAGAGGAGTAAGGGAAATTTTATGAGTTTAAAAAGTATCAGTCTTAATAAGGCATATTCCTCAGATTCTGATGATATTTTATATGATTTTTATATTCCATCCCTAAAAGAATCAATTGAATATGATAGACTTGCTGGCTTTTTCTCTTCAAAGAGTCTAGCAATTGCAGCAAGAGGAATTTTAGGACTTATAGAAAAAGGTGGAACTATGAGATTAATTATATCCCCAAAATTAGATAAGAAGGATCTAGAAATTATAATTGATTCTCATAAAAAACCTGAAAAATATATAGAAGAGAAAATGTTACAGGAGTTAGAAAGATTAGAGGATAAATTTACCAGAGACCATGTATATGCGCTAGGTTGGATGATTGCTAATAAAAATTAGAGATTAAAGTAGCAGTTGCATGTGATAACAACGGGAAGCTCTTAAGTTATGAAGATATCCAACAAAGTAGTTTATTTCATCAAAAAGTAGGTATTCTGAAAGATCCAGAAGGAAATATTCTTACTTTTAGCGGTTCTATTAATGAAACTGCAGCAGGTTGGTTAGGAAACATAGAAGAATTTAAGGTGTTTAGGAATTGGGAATCGCTGGAAGATGATTACGTAAGAATAGATATTTTAAGGTTTAATAGGTTTTGGAATAATTGTTCACCAAAAATAAAAATTGTAGATATGCCTTATGCCGTTAAGGAGAAGCTTATCAAAATAGCACCAGTAGATATTAAAAAGATTAAAATAAGCAGTTTATATAAACCTAAGAAAAGGATAAGACTATTTTATCATCAAGAAGAAGCCATTGAATCCTGGATTTCGAACGGAATGATAGGAATTTTTGAAATGGCTACGGGTACAGGTAAAACATTTGCAGCCTTAGGGTGTTTAGAGAGAACATTAAATAATTTCCAAAAACTTGCAGTGATTATAACTTGTCCATATCAACATCTAATACAACAATGGAAAAGAGAGATCAATAAATTTGGGATAGAATATGATGACTTAATTATAGCAGACAGTTCTAATCCTTTATGGAAAGATACCTTAACAAATTCATTAATAGATATCTCTTTAGAATACAAACATATAGTAATAATATTAACAACACACCGTACTTTTTCTATGAATGATTTTAAGAAAATATTACAAAGCAATAAAAGTAATTTAAATATTTTCTTAATTGCTGATGAAGTTCATGGTTTAGGAGCTAATAAAAGTTCGAAAGGTCTTTTAAAAGAATACAATTTAAGATTAGGATTAAGCGCTACTCCAAAAAGATGGTTTGATACGATAGGAACAAATATAATATATAAGTATTTTGGTAATGTGGTTTATGAATTTAAGCTCAAAGATGCTATTAATACTATAAATCCTTATACAGGTGAAACCTACTTAACCCCTTACCGATATATACCAAAATTTATATCTTTAAATACAGAAGAAATAGAAGAGTATATTTCTAAGACAAGGGCAATAGTAATGAAATTTAATAAAATAAAGAATGATGAGGATAAGGATGTATTTTTAGAAAGCCTTCTATTTAGAAGAGCAGATATCATAAAAAATGCTAAAAATAAATATAAGGCGTTAGAAGAACTTTTGGATGTAATAAGTTCTACTGTTAGATGGACAATAATATATTGCAACCCCCAGCAAATCGATGTAGTTATGAAGATTATTAATAAACGTGGAATTATTTCACATCGTTTTACGATGGAAGAAGGAACAGTGCCAGATAAAAAATACGGAAATATTTCAGAGAGAGAATTTCTTCTTCAAAAATTTGCGGAAAATAAATATCAAGTTTTAGTTGCTATGAGATGTCTAGATGAGGGTGTGGATATTCCACCTGCAAGAAAAGCGATTTTGATGGCGAGTAGTGGTAACCCAAGAGAGTATATACAACGTATCGGAAGAGTTATTAGGAGATATCCTGGTAAAGAAGAAGCAATCATATATGATATTATAGTGGTTCCGTCCTTCAATGAACTATTCCCAGAATTTAGAGCTATAGAGTGGAAAATTTTTAAAAAAGAAATAGAAAGATACGAATATATTGCTATGAATTCAATTAATAATGCTGAGGCATTAGAATTAATTTATAATATTAAAGATAATATTATGGGGAGGTAAAAATATGGGTGATGGTAGAATAAATGAACAGATCTTGAATTGGATAAAAATAAATAGTAAAGATGATAAAATTATAGAAGATTTTTTAAAAGATTTAATTTATGAAGAAGCTGAACATACAGGACAATGGAGATGGAAAGATAATTATAGGAAAAAAATAAAAAAATGTTCAGATGAATGGGAGAATTAGATATGAGGATTAAAAAAATAATATTGAGTAACTATCGCCAATTCAAAGATATTGAAATTACTTTTACTAAAAAATGTAAGAGTGATTTGCATATTATTATTGGTAAAAATGGTACGGGAAAAACGAATATTTTAAATGCCCTTAATTGGTGCTTATATTATGATGAACCTCATTTATCAAGGAATTCACAACAATTACCACTTATAAACCTCCAATCCGTTGATGAAGCGGAAGATGGGGAAAATAAATATGTTAAAGTAGAAGTTTGGGTAGAGAGTACGGAGAATAGATATTTTATATTTACAAGAAAGGCTTTTTATATAATTTACAAAAATGGAAAGAATGAAAAACATCCCAAAAAGCAACATACTGAGTTTGAGGTAAAATATACTAACGAGAAAGGAAATACAAATATAATTCAAAATGAAGAAGCAGATTTTTTTGTGGAACGTTTTGTTCCTAAGGCGATAAGAGAATTTTTCTTTTTTGATGGCGAGAGGTTAGATAATTATTTTAAAGAAGCAACTGCAGAACGTATAAGGCATACAATTACTTTAATTTCGCAAGTTGATTTATTAGAAAATAAAATAGAACGAAGATTATCTGATATTTTAAAAGAGTTTAGAAAAGAAGCAGGAAAGGAAAATCCAAAAATTAATGACACTAGAATAAATTTAGAGGAAAATGAAAATAGCTTTGCTTCAACTGAAAAACAAATAAAAGAATGTAAAGATCAAATTGATATAGCAAAAAAAAGAATTAAAGGATATGAAGAAAAATTGAGAGAAATACCAGATATAGAAAGTCTTGAAAAAGAATTGAATAGCCTGAAAATAAGCAAAAAGCACGAAAAAGAAACTTTATACAATAAAATAGAAGAAAAACAAGATTTATTATTTGAATATGGCAAAAATATAATTCTTTGGCCTGCTATTAAGAATTCTATAAAAATTATTGAAGCAAAAAGAAAGAATAAAGAAATACCACCTGTTATTGATAAAAAATTAATAGAAGGGATACTTAAAAATGAAGTATGTATATGCGGAAGACGACTAGATGATAATTCAAAAAAAAGAGTAGCTGATTTACTTGATGAAATTAAATTATCTTCCGGTATTGTAATACAACTGGTCAATATGGAAAATCCATTATATCTAATTAAAGAAGGAATTAAAGAATTTAGAAAGAAAAATTACAATCTAACGCGAGATATCAACAATTATAATAAAATTTTAGAAGGCATTGAAGAAAAAATGAATCAAATAGATGGAAAAATAATCAATTTTAATTCGAAAAAAATTAAAGAATGGTATGAAGATAGTAAAAAATTTGGAAAAATCAGAGACGATAATCAAAAAAACTTGGGCATCCTTGAAGAAAGAAAAAATGAATTTTCAAAAAATATTGATACCTTAAACGAACAATTAAAAAAGGAAATACAAAAAGAAAAAAAGATTATAAAAATTAAAAAGCAAATAGATTTTTGTATAAAATCATTATATATTGTAGAAAAAACTAAAGAAATAATCAGGGAAAAGACAAGGGAAAGAATAGAATCCGAAACAAATAAAATATTTTTTAAACTTATATGGAAAAAAAGGACTTTTAAAAATATTGATATTAATCAAGATTACAATATTAATCTTATTCACTCAATGGGTTATGAATGTTTGGGCACAATAGGCGCAGCAGAAAGAGAATTATTAGCCTTATCTTTTACATTAGCCTTGCATACAATTTCAGGATTTGATTCGCCTATTTTAGTAGATACTCCAGTAGCTAGAGTTGCTGATGAACACAGAGAAAATCTTGGTAAAATATTTTCAAAGGTTAGTAAAAACAAGCAAATAATACTATTATTTACTTCAGCCGAATATTCAAAAGAGATTAGTAAATTACTAGATACAGAAAATAGTAGTAGATTTAATTTTAAATTATCCGAAAATGAAAAAGAAACAAGATTGGAGATGATTTAAGATGGCAACAATGCCGGACAGAATAAATAGAGATAAAAAAGATGGAGAATTATATAAAAAACTCAATGGAGAGGAATTTTTAAAATTTAAAGGTTCAGGAGGAAAAAGAACAAGAAAAGAGCAATTTTTTTTTGCAATGGCAATTGGATTCAAAAATAACATAAAACGTCCATTAAATACTAAAGAAGGTTTCTTTTTGATTAAAGATCTATTACCAATAGATGAGACATTAATAAACGCTGTTGCAATAAATGATTATGATTCTGTGGAAATATTAGCTAATAAAGGAGAAGTATTTAAAATAGCAGAAGAGTATGCTCATGCAGGAATAAGATTGTTAGTTGATAAAATAGAATCTATAGAATTTGGTAAATTTGAAAAGAAACTTGAGCAAGAGATATTCGAAATATATAATAAAATAGGCCTTAAGAATGGATAACAATAAAATAATATTAATAGAACCTGATTTTCCTATACCACCAAAAAGCAAAAATCATAAGAATTTTCTACCCATTGGCCTCCTTAAAATAGCTTCTTGTTTACAAAAGAAGAATATTAAAGTCAAACTTATCCGAGGTATTCCCAAAAATCCATTAGAGCTTTCTGAAATAAAAATATTTTCACCAAGCGAAATATGGATTACATCTTTATTTACATATTGGGCAAAATATGTAAAAGATGCAGTTCAATATTATAGAAATATATTTCCACAAGCTAAGATTGTTGTAGGTGGAATTTATGCTTCATTATTTTCTAAAAAGGAAGTGAAAGAATATACAGGTTGTGATGAAGTGTATCAAGGAGTAATGCTAGAAGTAGAAAAATGTTTTCCTGCCTATGATCTAATAAAAAATTCAAACCCTCATCCGATTGATTATCAGATAATCCATGCTTCAAGAGGATGCGAAAGAAAATGTGATTTTTGTGGGACGTGGAAAATTGAACCCATATTTATTCCTAAAAAGAACATAAAGAATGAGATAAAATTTAAGAAAATAGTTTTTTATGACAATAACTTGCTTATGAACCCCTATATTGATGAAATATTAGAAGAGCTTATAAATTTAAAAAAAGAAAAAAAGATATTATGGTGCGAAAGTCAATCAGGATTTGATGGTAGAATCCTACTCAAAAAATCTTACTTAGCGAAAAAAATTAAAAAAGCTAGCTTTAGATATCCTCGAATCGCCTGGGATTGGCAATATAAAGATTATAATGACATAGAAAAGCAAATAAATATTCTTAAAGAAGCAGGTTATCCTTCTAAAGAAATTTATATTTTTATGATTTATAACTGGAATATACCGTTTAAGGAAATGGAAATGAAAAGAATCAAGTGCTGGGAGTGGAATGTACAAATTGCAGATTGTAGGTACAGACCTTTAGATCAATTGTATGATAATTATAATGGAAGAAAAACTGGGCAGACTTTAGAAGATTATTACATCCACGAAAAAGTTGGTTGGACGGATATACTCGTTAAAAAATTTAGAAAAAATATAAGAAGACAAAATATATGTATAAGACATGGGTTCCCCTTTTATTCAAAAGATTTTGAACAAAAGCGAATAAAAAAAGAATTAATAAGAATTACAAAAAACATCAATACAAAAAAGGAAAAAATAAAATATTTAGAAAAGAATAATATTTCTTATTGGTTCCCCGAAAAAATTCTAAAATAACGAGA
>Ga0255384_10152_pt1 | contig 11652 bp, 16 predicted proteins | sample ANMaggSeSYBR01F7_FD_182106 | JGI IMG/M metagenome (GOLD analysis project Ga0255384, IMG submission 182106) | Sediment cell enrichment communities from methane seep in Santa Monica Basin, California, United Staets - ANME aggregate JGI... | ecosystem: Environmental > Aquatic > Marine > Cold seeps >... | reverse complement strand
TTATCTCATTTGGCATTTTTATCTCCTTATAACTGATTACCAGTCTTTTGCATGTCTGACATTTCCGAATTCAGACCCCATGTAAGCCCTAGTTAACGGGGCAACAATCATATGGGAGAATCTTGAGAACGGTATGAGGATGAGCATAATCTCACCCGAGATCACATGAGCTATAACCATCCATTTGTATAAAAAAAACTGGTGATATGCCAGAAAGCCTGTAATAAAAGGCAATGCAACAATTAATATTAAGATATAATCTTTAAAGGATGTTAAATACTTCACTTCCGGAACCCTTTGTCTGCGAATGGCAAAAAACACCAGCGCAAAGATAACAATAAGCGTTAGTATATCAGCCAGGCCGTCATCCAGTGCTATCCAGGAGACCTGGAAAGCTTCATTGATCAAAACAATATGGGACATCAAAAAGATGGGTACAATAAAGAGAAGCAGGTGAAAGATGTAGGATATTGAATAAAAAACCGGGCTTTGTTTGGTACTTTGAGGAAAAAACGGAATTAACCAGGCGCTTCAAGATGAGACCGGACCCAGATTTAAAGCCTATGTCGAGACATGCATGCACTGCGGCCTTTGTGCGGAAGCCTGCGTGTATTTCCTCTCAAATGACCGTGATCCTGCCTTTTCCCCGGCAGGAAAGGTAAAACAGACGATCTGGGAAATGCTGGATAAAAAGGGAGAAGTATCAATAGATTTTCTCAGACGAGCTGTCCATATTTCCTATACGGAATGTAATGTCTGTAAACGGTGCGCCATGTACTGCCCCTTTGGTATTGATATTGCCTATTTGATGCTGATGGTGCGAAGAATTTGCCATAAACTTGAAATTACCCCTTTATACATTCAGGATACGGTGAACAGCCATTCTGCCACTATGAACCAGATGTGGGTGAAGGAGGATGAATGGATTGATACCCTTCAATGGCAGGAAGAGGATGCAAGGGAAGAGTTTGAGAATTTAAGAATCCCTCTTGATAAAGAGGGTGCGGATGTCATGTATTCGGTTATCGCACCTGAACCAAAGTTTCAGGCAGGATTAATCTACCAGACTGCAACCATTATGCATGCAGCAGGTGTCGACTGGACCATGCCCTCAACTCCGGGGTGGGACAATAGTAATATGGCCATGTATACAGGTGACAATGAAATTTCAGGGCGAATTGCCCGTGCCTTTTATGAGGCAGCGGCAAGGCTGAAGGTTAAACGTATTGTCATGGGTGAGTGCGGCCATGCTTTCCGGTCAACTTATGATGTAGGAAACCGTTGGATCGGATGGGCCATGCCGCCTTTTGAGGTTGTTCATGCCCTGGAATTTTATCATGAGCTGCTGACATCAGGTCGAATCAAGATTGCCCAAAAATATAAAAAGAGTGTAACACTCCATGACCCCTGCAATGTTTCCAGAGGAAGAGGATTGCACGATATGGCAAGGGAAGTGACCAATATGCTGTGTGAAACCTTTATTGATATGACGCCGAATCGGGAACATAATTATTGCTGCGGTGCCGGCGGCGGTGTGATCAACTGCGGCCCTCCCTATAAAGGGGAACGTATGGTGTACAACAGGGTAAAAGCAGAGCAGTTGAAGGCAACCGGTGCAGAGGTTTTGATCGCTCCCTGTCATAATTGTCACAGCGGGCTTGAAGATATTGTTGAGCATTATGATCTGAACATGGAAGTAAAGTTTTTAGGGGATATTATTTATGAAACCATGGAAAAGAAAATCTTTAAACCGGGAGACCAGGAGAATTAAGATGAAACATAAAATTGTTTTTATGGGTTTCATACTGTTTTTATTCACAGTAGTAGTTGCATTTTCCAATACTGGACTTGAAAGATTAGACAATTCAGAATTTCAAAATCCTCATAGGCCAGGTGCCGTATTTGAACATGATGACCATAATGAAATGGCAGAAATAGATGATTGTGCTGTCTGTCACCATGTGTATGAAGGTAAAAAATTGGTTGAGGATGAATCCAGTGAAGACAGTCTTTGCTCTGAATGTCATTCTTTAAAGGTAACCCCGGAAAACTCAATCCCTCTGGATGTTGCATATCATAAACGATGCAGGAGTTGCCATTTTGAAGCAAATAAGGGCCCGGTACTTTGCGGTGAATGCCATATCAAACTATAAGGAGGGATATGATGAGTAAAAAAATTATGATCGTGGATGATGATCCGGCCATAACAAAATATCTGGAAACACTTTTTACTGATAATGGGTATGAAACCTGTGTTGCGGTTGATGGTAAAAAGGCTATTGATGTGTATAACGCTGAAAAGCCGGATTTGATTACACTTGATCTTGAAATGCCTGAGGAATGGGGTCCCAGATTTTTTAGAAAAGTCAGCAAATCAAAGGGTTTTAATACACCTGTCATCGTCATCAGTGGTTTATCAAGCACGAAGTATTCGATTCCAAAGGCGGCGGCCATTTTTGGTAAGCCCTTTGATGCTCAAAAGCTTGTAGAAAAAGTTTCAGACCTTTTGAGCTGAGACCATTATTTTAAAAGGATCATTTGTAAAAAAGTGCTGTTCGTTCCTTTGAGGTCATTATGTTTAAAAAGATATTATTTGCAACAGATGCTACTCCTGTCTGCGAAATAGCTGCAAAAACCGCTTTTGAGCTTTCGGAAAAATATGGTTCTGAACTTATCCTGGTCCACGTTGTTGCTGATTTTTTCCAGGGAACCTGTCCCTTTGTCCCGGATATGCCGGGAAAAGAAAAGACACTTTCAGTCCCTGAGTATACGGCATTTGTCAAAGAAGGAATGAAAAAAAACTATGGCTTTTTAGCTAAACGATTTGGTGACCCTGAATATAAGGTTATTAAAGGAAAATCTTGGGAAGAGATTCTTAAATTTGCGCTGAAAATTAAGGTGGATTGCATTATTATGGGCGCCCATGCTCAAAAGGAAGCCTCTGCCGAAAAGACCTTGCAAAAGGTTGCACAAAAAGCGCATTGCCCGGTACTGAGCATCGCAAGACCTTGTGAAACCAGCTTCTGGTACTTTAATCGGATTATTTTTGGAACGGATTTTTCAAAGGCTTCCATGTCCGCCTTTCAATTTGCATACAAGCTGGCGGATTATATTGGGTGCAAACTGCATATTTTTCATGCACTGGATATTGAATCATCAGGAACAGGAGATATTCCCGGTCAAAAACAGATTGAAGATCAAATCAAGGAAGCAAAGGCGAGAATAGAGGAACTATATGTTTCTCAAATGGAAAATTTTGATAATTATGATATGGCTGTCTGGGAGGGAATCCCCTATGTCGAATTATTGAAATTTGCAAGGGAAACAAGCGGTGACCTTATTGTGATGGCCCATCACACAAAAGATATTGATTCTGAAAAGGCTTTTTTCAGCCATACAATTGACCAGGTGGTTTTTCGATCAGCATGTCCTGTGGTGAGCGTGAATAAATACTGTAATTTTAAATAGATTTGAAATTATGATAAATTGCAGTAAAATCTGAGGTAAAAAAATGAAAATCTGTTTCATATTATATTTTACCGGGTTGGATGTAATCAACGGCAAGCTGCTCGAAGTGAACGTTCTGAGTCCTGGCGGTATTGCCCGGATCAATAAGCTCAATCGGACAGAACTTCAGTGCAAGGTGATTGATTTTTTTGGACATGGTGTCTCCACTAGGGAGATGCGGGTCAGCCGCAAACATCATTTGTGCAAAGCCATTGAAGATGCAGACCTTATCTGAAAAAGAGATTTTCTTCCATATAAGACGGCAAGAAGTCTTTGCAGCGGTCATTGACACCGGTGCCTTCAGTATCAGGATCGATAGATATGTCCCTGCAATCTGCACGGCAATTCACGCTGGTGACAATATTCGTGATCAGATAGCCGACAGGTTGCTGTTAGACGCAAGAGAAAGAAAATACGAGGAGGACCCCTATACAGGTGATATGCTGGCCTCTTTTCCGATTGTACTGCAGGCGCTTGATTCACGTTACCAGTATGATCTGAATCGATCGCCCGAGGAATGCATCTATGAAGAGGCTTGGGGGAAAAAGGTATGGAGCAGGCCTCTTACGGTGAAGGAGCGCAGGGACAATATTTCCCTGCACGAAAGCTACTACAGAGTATTGCATACCCTTCTTGCTATTCTTGAAAAGAGATTTTCCCGTTGCATTGTCTATGACCTGCACTCCTATAATTATAAGCGTATTGCAACTACTGCCCCACTTTTTAATATCGGTACCCATTTTATTGATCGAAAATTGTATCAACCGGTTTTAGAACATCTGAAAAAGCGACTCTTGTTAGCTGAATTCCCAAATATTGAAAATGGAGTTGCCTTTGACGAGGTTTTCCAGGGCAGAGGATACCAGGCCGCTTTCATTCATGAGAATCATAGTCAAAGCCTGTGCGTCCCTCTTGAAGTCAAAAAAATGTATATGGATGAAACCACTGGAGACCCTTATCCTCTTATCCTTGAGGCAATTACCGAAACCCTGAAGCAGGCATTCAGTTACAATGCGTCTTACTTCACCAGAAGATTTGCCGGTGGAAAGGTGATCGTGAGTAATCAGGCTTGAATTTTATGGATTCAAAAATTTAAAATTTGGAAATTTCTATGTTTATTCAGCAATTTAAATATTCAACCGATAACCTGGGATATCTGGTATATTCAGCAAGCGAAGGTGTTGCCATTGATGCAGGCGCAGTAGAAGAGATATTGGCTTTTACTCAAAAGAACAATATCCATATCAAATATATCACCAATACCCATTCCCATTATGATCATACACCGGGAAATCAGGCGCTGCTTCAAAGAACAACGGCACAATTTATTGACTGCAGGCAGATAAAATCAGATCAGACCATAGATCTTGATCATGAAATTTTGGAAGTATTTCATACCCCCGGTCACACAGATGATTCAGTGACATTCAAGGCTGATGATTTTTTAGTAACAGGTGATACCTTATTTAACGGGACTATTGGTAATTGTTTTACAGGTGATCTCAATGCTTTTTTTCAATCCTTAAAACGCCTGACCTCTTTGCCGAAAGATACCAAAATTTATGGGGGTCATGATTATGTGATCGAATCCATGAAGATGGCAACAATTATTGAAAAAGATAACCCGTATATTGAAGAATATCTTAAAAAATATAATTTCGGCTTGATCGTATCCACTATAGAGGATGAATTAAAGGCAAATCCTTACGTAAGATTTAATGCACCCGCCATGATAGAAAATTTACAGGAAAAGGACCTGCCAATAGATACAGAGTTTGCCAGATTTAATTCAATAATGGAAATATATTGAAGGCCTGTTTCTAATTTCCTGACTCCCCCCTTGATCATTCATTATTTAGGTCTTATCATTAAGCTCAATATTTTTTTGGGTGTCCTGTGGTTTTGCAGGATAATAATAAATATTTTTATTCATTATTGGAGACAGTATTATTGCTTGATAAAAATATTAAATTTGTTGGTGATTCTCAGCAGGATACATGTTTTGCCTTGGGAAGGCAGTTGACCATTGAGTATTATGAATGCGGAGTAAAAGCCCTTTTAGACAAAGACCGGGTTGAAAAAACGCTGTTGAAAGCAGCAAAAGAGAGTGGTGCAACGATCATCAGTTCTTTATTTCATAAATTTGACCCCCAGGGAATCAGTGGTGTTGTCGTGATAGCAGAATCACATTTTACAGTTCATGCGTGGCCGGAACATGATTATGCTGCAGTGGATATTTTTACCTGCGGAGACAGCATAAACCTGGAAGTTGCTATCAATTCCATGAAAAATTCTTTTGAATCTGAAAATGTTGTTATTTCTTCTGATCAAAACAGAGGAGTTATTTCCAAACCCTTTGAACAAAAAAATGTCGGCCAAAGCATTAAAAATTTGGACATTAAAAATTCAAAGATTTATCCGATTTCCTGGAAAAAAGAGTATGAAAGAAAAAATCCCTGGGGAGTTTTAACTTCTGTGGATATTTATGAGAGTGACCCACAGATTATCAGGGATGCAAAAAGCATTGAACGATTTGTCTATAAATTGTGTGACCTGATTGATATGAAACGATTTGGGGAATGCCAGGTCGTCCATTTTGGAGAAGATGAAAAAGTCGAAGGGTTCAGTATGACCCAGCTCATTGAGACCTCCTTGATTTCAGGCCATTTTGCCAATGCCTTAAATACGGTTTATCTGGATGTATTCAGTTGTAAATTTTATGAGCCCCGGGAGATTGCAGAATTTGCCACATCATTTTTCAAAGGGGATTATTATAAAATGCAGATCGCTTTAAGGCAGTAAATTAAAGATGGAGACTTTTAGTAAAATAATAGACGGCTGGTTTTCGGAAATCTGCCCCATGTGGCCCGGGATATCATTATCTCTTGAGATTGACGAGGTTCTTTACAGTAAAAAAAGTAAATTTCAGCAGATTGATATGTATCAGACCAGAAATCATGGCAAAATGCTTGTTCTGGATGGGATTATTCAATTGACTCAGTCGGACGAATTTGTATACCAGGAGATGCTGGCCCATATTCCTTTGTTTGCACATCCCAACCCTGAAAATGTTCTGGTCATTGGTGGCGGTGATGGAGGGATATTAAGGGAGGTCGGCCGCCATGAGTGTGTAAAACACATTGATTTTTGTGAAGTTGATGAAGATGTTATCAAAGTGTCCAAGGAGTTTTTGCCTGATCTTGCCTGTGGATTTGATGATACCAGGGTCAGGGTTCATATAGCAGATGGCAATGCCTTTGTTCATGAGCAAAAAAATAAATATGATGTGATAATTGTGGATTCCTCGGACCCCATCGGTCCTGGCGAAGTTTTGTTTGAACGACCGTTTTACGAAAGCTTAAAAGGTGCATTAAGACAAAATGGGATTATTGCTACCCAGGGGGAATCTTTTTTTCTTCATAAGGAGTGCGTTATCAATCTTGTGAAAATTACAACAGATCTGTTCCCGGTTCATGCATACTCCCATTTTCTGGTGCCAACGTATCCGGGCGGTCATCTTGGCATTAACCTCGGATCTTTAGGTCCGGAACTAAAAAAACCGTGTCGAATTATTTCTGAAGATTTTCAGAAACAATTAAAATATTATTGTCCCGAAATACATGAAGCCTCCTTTGTTTTGCCCTATTTTGCCCAAAAGATGTTTGAATCCATAAAATCAAAGAAAAGTCTTTAAAAATGTCAGAAGACCCTTCAGCCCAACTTATCATAAAAACCATTAAAGCAGCTTCAATGGAAGAGTTGATCCAGCTTTATAAGGAAGCCGGATGGTGGGAGCCTTCCTATGACTGCCATCCTGAATTTTTAAATTATATTGTGAAAAATTCAGCTCTTTTTGTGGGCGCTTTTTTGGGAAAAAAGCTCATTGGAATGGGCAGGGCCCTTTCCGATCTTTCAAGTGATGCTTATATTCAGGACGTTGCAGTGTTAAAGGAATTCAGGGGCAAAGGGATTGGTAAAAAAATTATTCAAACGTTAATAGAAAAATTAAAGGAAAACAATGTTGACTGGATCGGCCTTGTGGCCCAGCCGGGAACATCTTCCTTTTATAAGGAACTTGGATTTGAAATACTTAAAGATCATGTTCCGTTAAAATATAAGGGCTGATAAAATGGTGATGGCAGAAGCGGTTTTCCAGGTACCGCAAAAAATTAAATTTCCGGAATTTAATCCATTTGTATTAAAAGATCAGGAGCTCATTCAAATATATATTGATACGTTTAAGCCTTTTTCCTGTGAGTATAATTTTTCAAATCTTTACGCGTGGCAGGATGCTTACAAACTATCATGGACCCTGTACCAGGAACGGCTTTTGGTTTATGATGAGATCTCTCAATGTGCATTTATGCCCCTGGGTAAAGACTTTTGTCCTGAAGAGCTTGTCATTTTATCATTAAATATGAAAAATGCAGGTCTTACACCTGAATTCAGCCTTGTAGCATCAGGCTATTTAAAAAAATTTTCTGAAATTGAAAATTATTTTATCATCAAAGAAGAGCCGGATTATGCAGAATACATTTATGATGTTGATAAGCTGTGCGAACTTACCGGTAAAAAACTTCATAAAAAAAGAAACTTGATTTCACAATTCAAACGAACCTATCCTGATTTTAAAGTGCATCCGTTAAAAGGCGAGGCCAGACATAAAGCCCTGGGCTTAGCACAAAGTCTGATGTTTAGGGGTAAAAGACGATCTCATACCCTTGATCAGGAGTTTGGGGCCATGGAGATATCATTTGATTCTTTTGATCAACTGGGTCTGGAGGGACTTGCCATAACAGTGGGAAACAAGGTGGTTGCTTTTTCAGTTTTCAGTCAGTTGAATCATTCAACCTATGATATTCAGTTTGAGAAATCTGATATGGATTTTAAGGGATCAGCCCAGGTGATCAACCATGAGACTGCAAAATTTCTTAAAAATAAATGTCAATACTTGAATCGGGAGCAGGATCTTGGTATTAAGGGCCTTCGTCAGGCAAAAATGTCATATGATCCTGAAAAATTGATCACAATGTATCGTCTTATTTTTGCTCCTCCGAATTAGTGGGCAAGGATTTATTTGATACCCTGATGAAGAATGCAGAACATCAATTGTCCGGGTTGCAGAACCGGTAATATTAAAAAAAAAGGAATCCATCACAAAGGAGCAAACTTTGATCAAAACAAACTATTCATTTGAAAAACGTCAGAAAGAATTGGCAAAGAAAAAGAAGAAAGAGGAAAAAAGGCAACGCAAGCTTGCGAAAAAGAAAAATTCTAACGGGGAAAAGGAGAACCTTTCCCTTCCGGAAGATTAACAGCTTTACGTTTTTTTTTAACCAAAGATAGTCTATACCATAGGATTGATTCTGGATTGAATGCATCAACGGTTTGAAAAGATTTTTTTTATGGTGTTGATTTTATTCTGTTCTTCAATGACAAGGAGATGGGCGGTATTTAAATCAATCTTTTTAAATCTGATGGTATCCCCCGGGGTTGCCTGAGCAACAACGGAAAGATCCGAAGAGATAATGGTAGCAATTTTTGCATATCCGCCAACCGTCTGTTCAACCAAAAGAATGATGGGTTGTTGGTCAGGCGGTATCTGGATGCTTCCGGGCATGGAGGGTTCTGAAATAATGCTTTCCGGCATACCGTCCTTAATACGGATAGATTCTCCCTGTAATCGGTATCCCATACGATCCGCCCTGGCGGTTACTATATATTCGGATTGAAATAGAGTTATAATACCGGCATCAAAATAATCATCCTGGGGGCCCGGGATGGCTCTAACAACAGTATGGGTTGGGTAGACAGGTATAAACTTATGGGGGATTATTCGTTCTTTTATTAATAAGGGGATATCCCGGGTTTCAAGGATATCACCTTTTTGAAGGGGACGTCCTTTAAATCCACCGATCTTACCTCCCACGTATGTGGAAAAGCTTCCCATAATTTCAGGAACATTAACACCGCCGCTAAAAGCGAGATAGGCGCGGCATCCTGACTGTACCTGACCGATGTTGACAATATCTCCCGGTTTTACACGTATGGAACGCCATTGGTCTACAGAATTTTCATTGATTCTTATCCCCATGTTTGCACCGGTCAGGGCAATATCCATCTCTTTTTTGATCTCAAGGGAGGGGCCCATGACAGTCAGTTCCATGGCAGCAGTGTTTTCGGAGTTGCCCACCAGAAGATTTGCCAAGGCAAAGGCAAAATAGTCCAAGGCCCCTGAAACGGGGATTCCCATGTGTTGATATCCGAATCTGCCCTTATCCTGGGTAGTTGTATATCCCCCCGGAGCTAAAACCTTTATGGCATCCATTAGTTTTCTTCCTTTTTTCTCAGGCTTGTATATTCCTTTCTGGTAATGGGGATAAATTTAATCTTGTCTCCTGCTTTATAGAGGAATGGATTCTTGCGCCGGGGTGCAAAAAGCTTTAAAGGGGTTCTCCCGATAATCTGCCATCCGCCCGGGCTCTCAATTGGGTACATGCCTGTCTGATTGTTTGCAATACCGACGGAACCATCGGGTACAGCCATTCGGGGAGTTTTGAGCCTTGGTGTAAATAATTTTTTATTGAGTCCTCCTAAGAAAGGAAAGCCCGGAGTGAAACCGACCATGTAAATCAGGTATTCAGGCTCGCTATGGAGCTTTACAACATCTTCCCTGCAAAGGTTGGCGGATTTTTCTACATTTTCAATATCCGGGCCGAATTCCCCACCATAGCATACTGGAATTTCTACAATCTTGCAGGATTCGGTATCTGTTTTTTCAAGGGTGTTTTCAATACCTTTAATGGCGCTCACAAGTTTTTCGGGACGGGTAATTAAAGGATCGTAAATTAACAAAAGAGAGCGGTAAGTGGGAATGATTTCTATAACTCCCCGGGGAGCGTTTTTATTTAATGCCGCGGCCATGGCTCTTACTTTTGCATTGATATCAGGATCAATCTCCTGTCCGAATTCAATGATAAAACCCCGGTCTCCTGCGTTGCGAAAGATTGGTTTTTCAAACACCCCAATTTGCATCATGCAGCAGGTCTCCCCATGGGTGTTACTTTTATATCATTTGTTTCAAGAATTATTTTTATGTTTTTAACAAGGTCTATTGCTGCAAGATTGTCGCCATGAACGCACAAGGTCTGGACCTCAAGCTCAATGATTGTGCCATCAACTGCTTTTACAAAGCCATTGGCCATATCAAGGGCTCTTTTGGCAACAAAATCAGGATCTGAGATCACAGCTCCGGGTTCTTTTCTGGGCACAAGGGTGCCTTCGGGCGTATAGGCCCTGTCCGGGAATGCTTCATAAACAACTTTAAGTCCCAGGCTTTGTCCCATTCGTCTCATGGTTTCTCCTTTTTTGCCAGCCAGAGCAACAAAATACAGATCAGGATCGAAATTCATGATACCTTCGGCAACAGCTCTTGAAATGGTTTCATTTTCAACGGCATCAAGATAAAGCGCTCCATGGGGTTTTATATGCTGAAGATTTGCACCGTGGATTTTGCAAAAGGCCTTGAGGGCACCCATCTGATATACAAGATACTGTCTGATTTCTTCCGGTGTCAGGGCCATGCTTCTGCGGCCAAAACCTAAGAGATCCGGATATCCCGGGTGGGCGCCGATTTTCACATTGTTTTCAAGGGCCATCCTGACGGTCTTGTTCATGACTATGGGGTCACCGGCATGGAAACCGCAGGCAATGTTTGCGGAGCTGATGTGCTGCATCACCTCCTCGTCCATGCCAAGTGTATAAGCACCAAAGCTTTCTCCCATATCACAGTTTAGATCTATTGTTTTCATAGGACATCCTTTATCAATTATTTATTTTGCTGCCATCAATTCCGGCAGATATAAAGCGATTTCCGGAAAAATAGTCAAAATTGCTGTTGTTAATAACATTAAAAAAAAGAAGGGTAAAGCATATCCTGCAATCTTCATGATGGGCTCTCCGGTCAGGTTCTGGATGACAAAAAGATTAAACCCGACAGGCGGTGTAATCTGGCTGACTTCCACCATTAATATAAGATAGATCCCAAACCATATGGGATCAAACCCTGCGGCCGTCACCATGGGAAGGGCAATGGGAAGGGTCATGACAACAATGGAAAACCCGTCCAGAAGGCAACCCAATACA
>Ga0255384_10151_pt1 | contig 11675 bp, 7 predicted proteins | sample ANMaggSeSYBR01F7_FD_182106 | JGI IMG/M metagenome (GOLD analysis project Ga0255384, IMG submission 182106) | Sediment cell enrichment communities from methane seep in Santa Monica Basin, California, United Staets - ANME aggregate JGI... | ecosystem: Environmental > Aquatic > Marine > Cold seeps >... | reverse complement strand
CGAACGCCACCGAAACGCAAGCTAACCAAGCGGCAGGCCACCGACCAGATCGCATTCATCCTTCGCTGCGACACCGAGTGTGAACGGTGCGGTGGTGAGCGAGGTAAGGGCAACTTCATTTGCCTGACCGGTGGTCAGGCCCTGTGCTTGAAGTGTGCGGGCTTGGCGCACCTGAGGTTCCTGCCAAGTGGCGATACGGCCGTAACGCGGCGGGCGACCAAGTATTCGAGCAAGCACGTTGTCGTGATGAAGAAATCCGCCGCCCGCAAGCGTTCCGAACGGCGAGGCATTCTTGCCGAACCGTGGGCAATCCGCCGGGCGAAAGAGGAATCGGCAGCCGACGCTGACGAGCGTGCCCGGCGACGGAAGAAAGCCGTCAAACGACGGGAGAAGGCCGACCAGGCCTACGTTACCCAGTTCGCCAGAGTAATCCGCCAGCAGTATCCCGGCTGTCCCGAGGAGGACTGCGCAGAGATTGCCGTTCACTCCTGCGAGAAATATTCGGGCCGGGTAGGCCGATCCGCTGCTGCCAAGGAGTTCGATGCCACTGCTATCCGTCTGGCCGTAATTGCACACATGCGCCACAAGTACACCGACTACGATCAGTTCCTCAGCCGATACGACGACAAGCAACTGGCCCGGCGGGAGGTGTATGGGAAGATCGAAACAATCCTCAAAGAGTGGGAACAGCCGGGCCTAAAATCATAAAAAAACACTCAATAGCAACGAGCAAGAAGAATGTGAAGAAAAAGAAGCGGCACGCAATCCTGTTCGGGCTGTTCTTTATGGCCATGTTCGTCCGCTGGGCCGCAGGCTTTGGGATCATCGTCGGCCGCCTCTAACTTGCTTCGGTGGTCAACTCCACATGGTAACTGAGGTTTTTGGGGTTATCCGGATCACAGCCCACGGCCAGTGACTTGTAATAGGCCATGAACTGGAGTGCGGGCATGTAGAGAATATCTCGTATCCCGTCTCCCAAGCCGGTGTTCAACGGTAACAGATAGTCGGCGCAATCGGCGAAATCCCGGCCGTCTTCGTCACATATCACGAACAGTTTTCCGCCCAGCGACTTCATGTTTTTGGCAAGCTCCAGGTCGTATGATTTGCCGGCATCGGAAACCATAACGGTTACCAGCATATGCTCGTCTACGTTGGACATGGGGCCGTGTTGATAGTCGAGAGACACGTACGAATCAGCGGGCAGAAGCACCATTTCCTTCACCTTCAATTGGGCTTCTCTGGCCAACCCATAATAGCTTCCGCTGCCCAGAAACGCATATTTTGCGATCTGCTTATCGTCGCTGATTTGCCGGCCGATTTGGTGGAACAGGTCCATTTTTTCCCGGGCAAGAGCGGGGAGTTTTTTCTTCCATAGAACCCCAATGCAGATTATACTAAACTAAACCAACCCCCGAGCGCTGCACTTTTAGACCGGAAAACGCTGCATTATTATCCTAGAAAACCCCCGGCTTTGTCGGGGGACTGGCAGAGTTTGACAGTTCCGTAGTGAATGATGTCTCGATATCGTGGACCGCTCAGAGTCCGGTGAAATGTTATGGTCCGAATCCTGCCGTATGGTTTGGTATCGGAAGTCGTGGGGATCGATGAACGCACCATTGGAGAGTACCTCCGCCCGCAAACAAGGAACGACCAGAAACTTGACCAACGTCGTCCGCTCTGGCACTACAAGGAACTGAACCACCTAAACTGCCGCTTTGAGCGGCTCACACAGGAAGCCTCCGGCTTTGCCGGAGGTGACTCACTCAACCGATGTTTACAAGGCTCCTCCGCACACGTCAAAGAGGACGAAAGCATGGTTTGTTGACTCTTTAGGTATGCTTAAAAGGTGGGTTGGAAATTAGAATTGACTCTCGTCGATCGGCTCTCCATCTTTTCGATTGCCGAGCCGACGATGAGTTTCCGCGTCGATGGAATAGTTGATCGTGCGAACCGAACCGTCGCACAAGACCACGTTGAACCCGCCGGCGTGGGCGCTGCCGAATGCCCCATAGTTGTAGTAACCCAGGCGGTCCTGGCGGGAAATGTGGTACGAGTTCGGACAGGTCCAGCGACTAATGTCGCCGTTGTCACCCATGTACATGCTCTCGTTGTCACCGCCGTCCAGCCCGGTGGTGTAATGGTCGGGGCTCAAATACTTCTCGCCGAACAAGTAGGTGTTGCTTGTACCGTCTCTGACACCGGCTATGGTCACCTGGCTGGCTGTGAAGACGATGCCGGTGGCCGCTGCGGCGATTTTGGCGTACTTTGCCCGCGAGTCGGACGACTCACCGTCTGCGATGCTTGACGGTCCACCGGGGGTCGGAAACCCGCCGGGGTCGTTGGGATCGGTGTAGACGTCGCCGCCGTTGGCCGCATAGTCGGAACGTGCAAGGTGCGTGGTCGTATCGGCGTAGTTCGGCGATTGAAAGTGTGGCAGTCGGGTTTCGGCAGGATAAGCCACCGGCCGTCGTCGGCTTGGGCAGTTCATCACAGAAATCGGCGTGGCGATCATCTGCGATGCGGCCGCCGTCTTAGCCGAGCCGGTCTTGCCGGCCTGTAACTGGTGGAGCGATTCGTATTCCATGTAGGGCAACAGGTTGAATATCCAGCCGCCCGGCTGCCGCCAGTCGGCGCCGCGATCCGGATCGCCGATCCAGAGATACCCCCAACCGCCGGCCGGAAAATGCCCGAGGGCCGCATGATGGTTATGCGCCGCCAGGCCTAATTGTTTCAGATGGTTTGCACATTGCATTCGTCGGGCCGCTTCCCGCGCGGATTGCACCGCCGGCAGCAACAGCGCGATCAGGATGCCAATGATCGCAATCACGACCAAAAGTTCAATTAACGTAAAACCGTCTCGACAACGCATTGAAGCAGACCTTTTGTTTGCAAATGTCACAAGACGTGTGTGTAGTCAGCAACTGATGCCGCACGGCTGATGCCGCGCGGTAAACCATCTACCCTCTATTCTGATTAGCGGCCATCACCATATCAATGTCCAAAACTATCAATTTGATGTCTATTTCGACCATCGAAATCGGCGGTTGCGGCTCGATATTCCGTTCCGCGTTCGGCAGGGCCACCGTTGGAATAACATTTTGTCGAAAAGACTTGCGTAAAGGGGTTGTTTGACGGTATGATCGAATAAGATTAACCGGTTCGTTTTTTTCGCCTGCCCGCAGACATTCTTTTTTGGTGGGAGTAATGAATGATGTCACATTCTACCACGAATTACTTCCGCTATCTCACGGTCGGCGATCGGGATATCCAGTGGGGTTTGTACGTCACCGGCGCCGGCTGCACCGTCGTGCCGCCTGGGATTCACTACCCGCCGGCAGTTCACCCCGAAGTGTATCACTTCGCCTGGGAAAGGGGACGCGTGTTGCCCGAGCACCAGATCGTTTACATCACGCGTGGAGAAGGCGAATTCGAATCGGCAAAGGCGGGAAAAAAGAAAATCACCGCCGGCAACGTCTTCCTGTTGTTTCCCGGCGAATGGCATCGATATCGACCAAACAGGGAGATCGGCTGGGACGAATATTGGGTCAGTTACAACGGTGATTATCCCGACCGCCTGGTGAAACATGGTTTTATCTCTCCGGAAAACCCCGTGCTTCAAACCGGCTTGGACGATGCAATACTACACCCTTACGTAAACCTGTTGGATCAAGTCCGTTCGGAACCGGTCGGTTACCAGCAATTGATCGCCGCGGACACGACGACGATCCTAGCCGCGGTTCTGGCTGCTGTTAGAAGCCGGCGTAACGGCGGACGAATAGACGCCATGGTTCGCCGGGCGAAACTCATCCTGGAACAACAGCCGGAAGAACTCGCGAGCATGGAGAGGCTGGCCGCGGAGTTGAACCTCAGCCCCACTCATTTCCACCGCCTCTTCAGAGAGCACACCGGATTATCTCCATACCAGTACCATCTGCAATTGCGGATAAACCGGGCAAAGGAGATGCTACACGGGACGAACCTCTCGATCAAACAGATCGCCGCCGCGCTGGGTTTCGAGAACCCGTACCACTTCTCAAAAACATTCAAAAAGAAAACCGGCATGTCGCCCAGCAAGTGGCGGGGTGGCGGGCACTGAAAGCAAATTCCATGACTACATCAAACCAATCACGGGAAACACAAAACTCGAACTACACAAATCTCGTCACGCAGGTGTCGCAAAACGATAGGAGATTGTCGCAATAGGATGTTGCGTTCATTGTCGGCCGAGGGTCTACTTAAGTGGTATGAGCGTTATTGCTGTGATCTTAGAACTTCAATGAAAGGACCGAGAAAATGCTTCAGACATTCGGCAAAATCTGTTTTGGAATATTCCTGATCCACGGTTCCGTCGCATTGGCCGTCGAGGATCGAACTCCAACCTATCAAGAGCTGCGCGAGGAGTTTGTCTCGCCCGACCATGCCCGATGGGGTGAGGTGCCGTTGTGGTGGTGGGAGGGAGATCGAATGACCAAAGAGCGTGTCGCGTGGCAGCTTAAAACGCTGGCCGCCAAGGGCGTTAAATCGGTCTGTCCGATCCAGCGTTCGCCGGGCCGATGCGATCCGCAATCGTTCAGTCCCGAGTGGTGGGACATGTTCGCCTTCGTTCATAAAGAGTGTCGGCGGCTGGGCATGACGCTTTGGGCATACGATCAGGTCGGCTACGGACACTACGGCTGGCTGGAAAAGGCGACTGCCAAGAACAAGGACAAACGCACCGCCAAAATTGTGTTTCTTACGGCCGACGGCGGATCCGAAAAACCGATCCGCTTGGAACTTCCAGCCGGAAAACTTCTCGGTGCGCGTGCATATCCGATCTCGGGCAGCGTTGCCGACGACGGCAAGAGTGTGGACTTGCGCAGTGCAGTCAAAAACAATCTGTTGCAATGGACACCATCGGGCGGGAACTGGCGAGTGGCCGTATCGGTGGCGGTTCCCTCGCCGACCTTCCACCTCAGCGATACGACGGCGGATACCTTTATCGACATGTTGTACGGCAAGATCGAACGCCGACTCGGCCGCGATGCGATGGGTAAGAGCTTTGCCGGTATCTTCCAGGATGAGCATCCGCCCACGCCGCGCGACATCTACACCGAACGGTTGGCCAAAACCTTTCGCGACCGTTTCGGCTACGATATCGCTCGGGCGATTCCGGCATTGCATTTCGACGTAGGCACCGCGACGCCCAAGTATCGAACCGATTTCTTCGACGCTTATTTGGCCGTCGATGAACAAGACTACTGGAAACGGGTGTACGACTGGACGAACGATCGGGGGCTGTTGACCAGTCACGACAACTGGGGGCGAAATAATCTGCCCAGGCAGAGTCAGGGGTACATCGACTACTTCCGCACCCAGCGATGGTTCTCGGCACCCGGCTACGACGACTACAGACAGCGCCCGTTGGAAAAGCGAAACTACTACGACACCAAAATCGCCTCCTCGATTGCACGTCTTTACAGCCGGCCGCGTGTCTGGGCCGAGGTGTTTCATTCCGCCGGTTGGGGACGTACCACCGAGCAAACGCTTACCTGGCTATCGGCCAACTACGCCTTCGGGGCCAACCTGTACGACGAGCACGGGTTGTACTACTCAACGCGGGCGAGCACCTGGGAGCACGCTGCGCCCGATCCACATTGGCGTCAACCTTACTGGCGATATTACCAAACCCTTTCGGATTGGGTCGCACGAACAAGTTATCTGATGAGCCAGGGGACGCACGTGGTCGACGTTGCGGTCCATTATCCGGTGGTCAGCTTCCTGGCCGGAGAAGTGCCGGGCAAAAAGGGACCAGACTACAACTTCTACATGAAACTCTCCAGAACTATCTACGACGCCGGAATCGATAACGACATTGCCGATGACGATTCCATACTGGCCGGCAAGGTAAAGGACGGGCAGATTTTCATGGGCGGTAACGGATATCGCTCGCTGGTCTTTGGGCCGGAAACCACCGTTCGACGGTCTGTCTTGGAGCAAGCGCTGCGATTGGCCGAAAGCGGCGGCACGGTACTTTTCTTCGGCCGTCTTCCCTCGGCAACCACCGAAGGTGGACGCGACGACCCGAAGCTGGCCGTGTTGCTAAAGCAGATTCTCGGAGTCTCGTCCGTCGGCAAAACACCAGGAGGAACGATCTCCAAGAGCTTTGCCGGCGGCGGGTTTGCTGCGATGGTGCCCAGCGGGCCGGAGCAACTCCCGAAACTCATCTCTGCTAACATCCAACGCGATTTCGTTGCCACCGGCGGCAAGGTTTTCGTCAATCACCGCCGGATCGGCGATGTGCACGTTTATCTCGTCCAAAACACCGGGCAAAAACCGATTGATCTCGACGCTCGCTGCCGTGTCGGCGGTGTTCCGGAGCTTTGGAACGCCTTCTCCGGCAAGGTTGGCTCCGTAGACCGATTTGAGAGGACCGGTGGCGTAACGTGCATCAAGCAGCGATTGGAAGGCAACGTCGCCACACTGCTGGTATTTCGGCTCGGCGAGGCACGCTCGGGCGAGAATCCTCTGACGCAGACCCAAATGCCGCCTTATACGAAAGCTGTTTCCGACGATTGGACATTCTCGGTGATCCCGACTCGCAACAATCGCTGGGGCGAGTTCCGCTGGCCGCCGTCCGATGAGATAATCGGGCCGGAAGTCAGGGCGTTTCGCTACGCAGAAGAAACATCGCAGCCGGGAATCGACTTGGGGTGGCACAAACCGGAGTTCGACGATAAGACATGGTCGGTCTGTCGTTACAGTATCGGGCCGTATTGGCTTTGTCTGAACCCGCTGCCGAACGAGGCGGACGTTGTCTCGTCGGTCCTTGCAGCGCAAGATCGTATAAAGACGGGCGCCAAAGTTAATGCAGAGGGCAAATCGCCAGTGTGGCGGACGGTCGAGTTCTCAAAGACCATCGGCCTGGCCAAACCGGCTCCGTGGGGTGGCCACAGCGGATATCCCGACGGAGCCATGGACCAGAACTTCATCGAGCTGCCAAAGGGGCGCAAGCTCCTCTTCACGCGGATTCGTTCTCCGAAACAGCAGCGCCTTGGGCTGCGCGTCGAGTTGAGAAACTCCAAGTCACGTCTGTGGGTCAACGGGGTAGAACAGCCGTTTGATGGTGCGGTAGGCAATCTGCCGCTCGTCGAAGGCGAGAACACAGTTTTGCTCGACCTGCCCGATGGTGGACACGGTATGTTGTTCGTTCAGGCAAAGCCGCCTTCGGTCAAGTCGATGAAGGACGCTGCGGGTGGAATTGTTGCGCCCGATCTGCAAGCCGCCTCGTGGATACGAGATACCAGCACGGGTGCGGGCTACGTCCGCAAAACATTCAATCTCGAACAGGTCCCGGCGGAAGCGCGCGTCGTGGTTACGGCATACACCGGCTATCGGTTGTTTGTCAACGGTGTGAAAGTCTGGGAAGAGATCGGCCCGTGGGCGAAATGGACGCACCCCGAGTCGATCAACATTACCCGACATTTGCGCCCCGGTGAGAACGTCATTGCCGCTTGGGTGCAAGCGTATGCCGGACAACACGTCCATGGAGCGGCCAAGGATAAAGGTTTTGTGTTGGCGTTGAAGACACGCCGGCGTGCCGGTACGCAATTCAGCTTGGTAACGGACGGTTCTTGGAAGGGAACGTTCAGCGAGCAGCAGGGTTGGGAACAGATCGGTTTCGACGATTCCGACTGGAAGCCGGCCATTGTAATCGGTCGAATGGGAGTGCAGCCGTGGGGTCTGAAGCCGATCGAGAATATCGGGATTGTTACCGAACCGCATCGCCGGTTGGCCATCGATTTGCCCTCGCCCTATCTGACGTGTTTCGATGAATTGCCGGAGATTGCCTACGACGTGAAGCCGAAGAGCGAAAAACGCGTCGGCTGGTATCGTTTTACGGCACCGCCCGGCTTGTGCGAACTGAAGTTGGGCACGGCGGCAAAAGCCCAAGTATGGGTAGACGGAATTGCGGCCGAAGTAAACGGCGGCGTTGCCCGAGTGGCAAAACCACCGTCGGGCGTTTCGACCGTGGCAATACAACTTGAAATGCAAAACGGTGCATACGGTGGGGCGGCCTTCCCGATACCAATCGGACTGAAACTGAAAGGTGGAACAATCCAACCGGGCCTCTGGGCGAATTACGCCATGCCGACCTACTCCGGCATCGGCGTCTACACGCAAAAAGTGAACTTCACAGCCGAGGAAGCCGCTCGCCGCACGATACTCGATTTGGGGCAGGTCTTGGTCGCCGCCGAAGTGCTCGTCAACGGTAAGTCGGCGGGGGTCCGACTTGCCAGGCCGTTCAAGTTCGACCTTACGGGACTACTGCGAGAGGGAGAAAACACGATCGAGGTTCGCGTCGCCAATACGATCGCGCCGCACTATACCATAACCAACAAAGCCCTACATCTCGGGCCCACCGGCTCCGGGCTGATCGGCCCGGTGAGTCTTTGCCAGTGGTCTAATTGAGCCGCTTGCGGCCTGAGCAACAATATGAACGCAAATCCTTTCCTCGGTATTTTCCTACATGCAGTCGGCGGCCTTGCCGCGGCCAGCTTTTATCTGCCGTTTAAGCGTGTGCGGAACTGGTCGTGGGAAAGCTACTGGCTGGTCGGCGGATTCTTCAGTTGGATCATCGCACCATGGACGGTGGCGCTGCTGACCACACAGGACGTGCCGACGGTATTGGCCGAATCGCCGCTTCACAGCCTGTTTTGGAGCTACTGCTTCGGTGCGTTGTGGGGTATCGGCGGGCTGACGTTCGGACTATCGATGCGCTATCTGGGCATGTCGCTGGGCTACGCGTTGGCGCTGGGGTGCTGTGCGGTCTTCGGTACGCTTATCCCACCGATCTTCCAAGGACGGTTGTTGGAGATATGCGGCAACGTTTCCGGCATTGTGACACTCGTTGGTGTGGCCGTATGTGTGGCGGGCATTGCATTGTGCGGCAGAGCAGGCGTGTCGAAGGAACGTGAACTGCCCGACGAAGAAAAGCATAAAACGATCCGGGAGTTCAACTTTATCAAGGGGGTGTGGATGGCGACGTTCGCCGGCGTTATGAGCGCATGCATGGCGTTCGCAATCGCGGCGGGCAAACCGATAGCCGATTTGGCGATCGAACACGGCACACCGCCGCTGTGGCAGAACACGCCGGTGTTCGTGGTGATCCTTGCCGGCGGATTCACGACCAACTTCATCTGGTGCGTTCTGCTGAACATCCGCAACCGCAGCATTGGCGATTATGTCAAATTGGACGAGACGCCGCTGATCTCCAACTATATTTTCTCCGCCCTTGCCGGCATCACTTGGTACTTGCAGTTCATGTTCTACGGCATGGGCACCACAAAGATGGGCAAGTACGACTTTTCGAGTTGGACCATCCACATGGCATTCATTATCCTTTTCAGCAACCTGTGGGGACTGTTGCTGCACGAATGGAAAGGCACGAGCAGCCGCACGCACCGGCTGATTGCCGCGGGATTAACAATTCTTGTGGTATCGACGCTTATCGTCGGATACGGGAATTACATCGCGGCACGTTGAAATCTTGATTGCGAAGCCGCAAGTGGCTTTTCATTACAAAACGGCTTCGATCCAGTCGGTTCCAACCGGAACGTCCTGCTTCAGGCAATAATACTCCCAGACCGCTCCGAACGGCAGCGTCTTGAGCTGCTCGACCAAGGCCAGCCGGGAAGTGAAATCGCCTTGGAGTTCCCGTTCGCGCAGCATGGTGGTCGGTTCGAGCAAGGCCAGCAACATCGCCTTGAGCATTGCGCGGGCACCGATGACCCAGGCTGCGATCCGATTGATGCTGGCGTCGAAGAAGTCCAGCCCGATGTGAACCCTATCGAGGAAATCGCCGCGGACGATCTCTTCGGCAATCGCCCGAAGGTCGTCGGTTAGCGTTGCCACGTGATCGCTGTCCCAGCGGACACCCCGGCTGACGTGCAGCAAAATCTCGTCGAGGAACATGAGTACGGAAGAAATTTTGTCGGAGATGGTTTCGGTGGGATGGAAGTGGCCAGCGTCGAGACAAAGGAGTTTCCGGTTCTCGACGGCATAGCCCAGGTAGAACTCGTGCGAGCCGGCAACGTATGTCTCCGACCCGATCCCAAATAGTTTGCACTCGACGGAATCAAGGTTATGGGCCGGATCGAGCTGTTCGGCGAATATCTCGTCCAGCGACGCTTTGAGCAGTTCGCGCGGCCCCTTGCGGTCGATCGTCACGTCCTTGTAGCCGTCGGGTATCCAGACGTTCGTCACGCACGGAGAGTCCAACTCGCGGCCGATCGCTTCTCCGACTTTACGGCAGGCAATGCCGTGTTCGACCCAAAAGCGGCGGATGCCCACATCGCGATGGGTCAGCGTGAAACCGTCGGCGGCCTTTGGGTGGGAGAAGAACGTGGGATTGAAATCGATACCGATCCCCAGTTGCCCGGCCCAATCGATCCATCGCTGGAAGTGGACGGGGTCGACCTGATTGCGATCGACCGGCTTGCCGCCGGTCTCCAGGTACATGGCGTGCAGGTTGAGTCGGTGCCGGCCGGGGATCAGGTCGTATGCATTCTCGATGTGGCTTCGCAACTCGTCGGCATTTCGGGCTTTTCCCGGATGGCTTCCGGTTGCCATGATGCCGCCGCCGGAAAGGCCGTCGTTGCTCTCGAAGCCGCCGACATCGTCACCTTGCCAGCAAGGCAGCGAAAGTGCAACGCGGTTTAACGTTTCTTGGGCCCGATTTGTATCTACACCGAACTCGGCGTAACGTTCCTTGGCCAGTGCGTATGTATTTTCAATGGTCATAGAATCCATACTCATATGCGGCGTCGTACATCGCGACGATGTTCTCGGCGGGCACGCCTGCCTGGATGTTGTGTACGTTGTTGAAGACGTAGCCGCCGCCGGGCTTCCAGATTTCGAGGTTGCGTCGGACGTGTTCGCGCACGGTTTCGGGCGAGGCCGACGGCAGCACGTGTTGCGAGTCGATCGCGCCGCCCCAAAAAACCAATCGGTCGCCGAAACGAGCCTTGAGTTGAGACGGGTCCATGTCGGCGGCGCTGATCTGCACCGGGTTGAGAATATCGATGCCGTTGTCCAACAGGTCGGGAATGTACTGGACGCATGACCCACACGTGTGATACCAAATCTTCGCCTTCGTGCGCGAGCGGATATATTGCACGAGTTTCTTCTGACGCGGCTTGACGACCTCGCGGTAGAAAGCCGGCCGAAACAGCGGCCCGTTTTGACCGGCAAGGTCGTCGCCGACCATGATCACGTCCACCACGTCGCCAACCTCGTCGAGAAACACGCGGAACCAGTCCATCCAGAACTTCAGCGTCTCGTCCAACAGCGCCTCGCAGAACTCCGGCTGAGTGACCATGTCCATGAACCACTGCTCCAGCCCGCGCATGTACCAGCAGATTTCGTAGACGACGCCGGAGATGCCGCTTGTAACGGCGTACGGCGTTTCGTTTTTGAGCACGAGCGCCCGATCGCGCAGCCCTTTGAACCGTCCCGGATCGTCGCCTTTGGGGAATGGGTAATCGCGGATGTCTTCGATTGTGGCGCCGGCAAGCGGATGGTGCGTTATGTCCATATAGTATTGCCGATCGTCTGGCATCGACCACGTGACACCGAACTCGTCGGTCAGATCGTGCCAGAGCCGACCGTCACGAGTGTTGGTCACAATGTCGCCTTTG
>Ga0255384_10141_pt2 | contig 11728 bp, 7 predicted proteins | sample ANMaggSeSYBR01F7_FD_182106 | JGI IMG/M metagenome (GOLD analysis project Ga0255384, IMG submission 182106) | Sediment cell enrichment communities from methane seep in Santa Monica Basin, California, United Staets - ANME aggregate JGI... | ecosystem: Environmental > Aquatic > Marine > Cold seeps >... | reverse complement strand
ATGCGCCGTTACGATTCGTACATGACACGCCGCGTGCCGATAAACACCAGCGGGCGGAATCCTGCTGATGCTGCCCGAAGACGGCTCAACGCCATCCGCGATCTTATGCGTATGGAACTACCGGAACGAGCAAACGATATAACCAACGCCCCGCACGACTATGGATCTGCAGGTGGAAATATTGCGAGGCCTGCTATGTCGCAGCTTTATTTGCAGTGTTCCACTACTGGCATAACACCGGCAGAAATCTTGTATATGATTGTCTCGATGGGAAGCGCAAGTGACATGGAACTGTTCAACCAAAGCGAAATTGGTGATGTTGACATTAACGGCTACCCTGAATTTCTTGACGGCTGGGGAAACAAGATCATGTTCCTTCGTTGGGCGCCGGGATTTAGTTCGGAATCCGATATCCAAACGGGCGATCCGGTCAATGATCACGATCCGTTTGACCCACTCAAGCTGGAATTAGCTGCCTTCAACTTGATTCCGCTCATTTATTCCGCTGGCCCGGACAAGGAATATGGTATCAGAGTAGAGAACCCTTCTGGTAGTACGTTCCAATATAACGGCAATCCGTACCAAAATACGACAGCCGGTGATCCCATCGGAATGCCCATGGGTACTAGCCACTACGACAACATCCACAACCACCGAATCGAGGCGCGGTAACATGCGATACCAATCAGTGGGCAGTGGGCAGTGGGCAGTGGGCAGTGGCCGGCGGTTTAGAGCACGCCGCGAGGACGCGGCGGCTAAACAAAACTACCCACTACCCACTACCCACTACCCACTGCCCACTACCCACTACCCACTGCCCACTACCCACTGCCCCAGCGGTGTAACGCTGATCGAAATGCTGGTCGTCGTTGCGATAATTGCGATCCTGGCGGTTGCCGGCGCAAGGACAATGCAGCCGGCGCTCGAAGGCCGACGAATCCGCGAGGCCGCCCGGGCGGTAAACGTTTACCTCGGCGTCGCCCGGAACCACGCACTGGCCACCGGCCGGCCATGCGGCGTGCTGATCCGACGTTTCCCCGGGCTGGAAGAGTGCAGCATGGTGCTCGAACATGCCGAGCAACCGGCGCCGTACGGCGGTGATGTGACCGGCGCAACGGCCACGTTGCAAATAAGCGGCAATAACATAATAGCCACGTTGACGAATTTTAACGATTCGCTGGTCAAAGCAGGTGATTTGGTACAGTTCAACCATCAGGGGCCGTTTTACAAGATTACGTCAACGGGTCCGCCGATGACGCTTCAACTGGACGTTAGCCAGGGGCAACTTTTGCCGTCTTGGCCAGACCCGGTGCCGTACAAGATATTCCGCAGCCCTACCAAGTCGGCCGTCGGGCCGTTGCAGTTGCCCACCGGTACGGTGATCGACTTGAACTACTCGGGCACCGATACCGGAGTCTCTTTTATGCCGATTGATTTGGATTCTGCCCAGCCTGGGATTCAGGAAAGACCAGTAATTGTAATGTTTTCGCCTAATGGTGCAGCGACAAAAATATATCATTCGTTTCTTAACGCGAGTGGTAATCCTGTATACGGCGTACAATCCGTAACCGACACGATTTTTCTTATGATCGGCAAGCGGGAACAGATCGGTGTTGGGCCGGGTAATCCGGCAACTGATCCCGAAGAAGACCTCGCTAACTGGCAAATTTTCACGAACCTCTGGATCGCAATCAGCCCGCAAACCGGGCTGATAACCACCGCCGAGGTTGCATCCGACACCGACATATACGACTCGCGCGACTTCGCCCGGCAGGCTCAAAGCATGGGAGGACGGTAGGATGAGTGGTCAGTGGTTAGTGGTTAGTGGTCAGGAGTCAGGGGCCGGTGGTTTAGCCCCGGCGTCCTCGCCGGGAACGCACGCCGCGAGGACGCGGCGGCTAAACGAGACTGCCCACTGCCCACTACCCACTGCCCACTACCCACTACCCACTACCCACTACCCACTGCCCACTGCCCACTGCCCACTGCCCACTACCCACTGCCCTCTGCCCACTACCCACTGCCCACTGCCTCCGCCGCGGCGTTAGCCTAATGGAGGTGCTCATCTCGACGTTCGTCATAGCGATCGGGCTGTTGGGCCTGGCCGCGTTGATCCCGGTCGGCCGGTTCACACTGGTTGAGGCCGGCAAAGCCGACCGCGCCGGGGCCTGCGGCCGGGCGGCAATGCGAGATGTTAAAGTACGCGGGATGCTGGATTACAACTATTGGTCGCCGGCGATAGTAGATACCACGCCTAACGTTGCCCCATTCGCCATCGACCCGCTGGGAGTCAACGCCAGCTTGGGAGCACTAGGACCAATCACTCGTCGCAGTCTATCGTACCTGGTCGGCAATCAAACGCTGGCACAAAGCATATTCCTCTGGCACGACGACCTGCTATTCAGCATGCCCGAGAACATGACCACGCCGCCGGCCAACACCGAGCGCCCGCAGATAGTGGATTTCGATGCCAATAACTTGCCGGACGTTCAGGGTGATTACTCGTGGTTCATTACAGTAGTGCCTTCTGCAAATGAAAACGACCGGCCGGGATTTCCCAATACGGGTGTGCAGCTACGCAATAAAAAATACTACACCGTCTCCGTAGTGGTCTGCTACAAGCGCGACTTATCGACGGCCGGCGAGCACACAACAGTGCCCGCCCCGGGTGGCGTGACCTTTCTCGGCGGCGGCTACGGCGGCGGAAGTGTAACGCTGACATTTGGCCTGACCGACGAGGTAGACATGCGAGAGGGCCAGTGGATCATGCTGTACGGCACAAATGCCGGAAAGACACAATGCAGTTGGTATCGACTCGTAACCGTCGGCGAAATCGATCCCACCGCGCCGACCGTCCGATACGTCAGCCTGGCCGGACCCGACTGGAATACCAGTACTGCAACCGCAGTCATCATCGACGGAGTAATCGGCGTGTATACAACCACAATCGAAATCGACCGATAAAATAAAACAAGATTCTCACGCAAAGGCGCTAAGACGCAAAGAAGAAGAAAGATAAGAATAAAACAAAATAAAAAACCTTTGCGTCTTAGCGCCTTTGCGTGAAACCTTCTTAAAAGAAAGACCAAGTAAATGACTGAAAACGAAATCGCCACAGAGGTGGTCGATGCTGCATACAAAGTACACACAACGCTAGGACCGGGCTTGTTCGAAATAGTTTACGAAGTCGCACTGGCATTCGAGCTGAAAAAAAGAGGGCTGGAAATCGTTCGACAGAAACCGATCCCGATCCAGTACGAGTCGATCAAGTTCGACGAAGGTTTTCTGGCGGATATAATCGTAGAGGACAAGGTCATACTGGAACTGAAATCAGTCGAAACCGTGTCTCGGGTGCACAAGAAACAACTGCTGACTTACCTGCGGCTGGCGGACAAACGGCTCGGGCTGCTGATAAACTTCGGCGATGAACTGATTAAAAACGGTATCTCGCGGATAGTGAATAAACTACAAGAATAAAATGAAATAAAATAAAAAGGGTTCACGCAAAGGCGCTAAGACGCAAAAAAGAGGAGGAGATAAAATGAAATCTAATAAAAAAACCTTAGCGCCTTTGCGCCTTTGCGTGAGAACTCCCCGTCTTTGCGCGAAAAATTCCAGGCGGGGCGTGCTGCTGTTGGTCATTCTGGCGTTGTTGGCAATGTTCGCATTGGTGGCCGTGGCGTTTGTCGTGCTTACCGGCCGTGCGCTTACCGGCGCGAAGCAAATCCAGCGGATCGACCAGCACCTCGACCAGCCCGACCAGGACCTCGAGCGTGCCGCCATGCAAATCCTACGCGGCACGAACAACCCGGCCTCGGTCATCGGGCCGCATAGTTTGCTGGAGGATATTTATGGGAATGGCTCCATTACCGGCAATATGGCTTCTGCACAAGGGCTTTGCGGAGGACAATTGGCGTGCATTACACCCGATCCGGCCAATATGCCGACCGTCGCGGACAGGGCACGCCGCACCGGATGTGTTCTAACGATGCTGACCGGTCCGGCTGTTGGCCAAAGCACTCGGGTCGTGGGTTACGACCAGGCCAACAACCTATTTCACCTACTTGCCTTTGAATACCAGACTCTAGGTGCCGGCAACGTTGTCCACGTTAACGGGACACCACTGACCGGCGATTACATCATCAACGGCACGCCGTTCAGCGGCACGGGGTTCGGGTGGGATACGACGGACGGTGATTTAGATGCCAAAGATACTGCCGGCGATTTATATGCTTTGCTACCTAATTCAGCAGCATTTCAGCCAAGCGGCACTTACACCGACCCGGCAGGTCCCGGCGGGGCGAACGAGGACTACGACGCGGTCGATTTCCAAAACATGTTGCTCGCCGCGCAAATTCCTCTGCCTAGCGGCGAGGTCGCAACAATCCCGTCGCTGCACCGCCCGGCATTGGTGGATTATTGGATCAAAGAGAAGGGCGGGGCAACGGCAACTTGGAACGATCTGGTCACAAACCACCAAGACCTTGCCAGAAAGATTACGCTCCGGCCGCTTGAGGCCGACCATTCAGGCTTCGACGGCAGCAATCTGAGCTTCGATCCAGCATGGGACGGCGTTGCTGCCGGTAATCGCTGGGACGTTGACAACGACGGCGACGGTGTGGCGGACAGCGTTTGGGTTGATCTTGGAATGCCTGCCCGTTCGACGCCCGACGGCCGGATGTACAAGCCGCTGTTCGCCATACTCTGCCTCGACATGGACGGCCGGCTGAACCTGAATGCACACGGGTATTTGGCTCAGGCCGCTACGGACTATGACGAGCCGGTCAAACCTGCGACGGAGATTCCGATTCCCAACTCAGACGCCACGTTAGCCGGTGACCCAGCCACTTTACCAACGCTGCCGCGCGGCCAGGGCTACGGCCCGGCGGATATCAACCTGACGCCGCTGTTTACTGCGAATCCCACGCATTATGAAAACATCATGATCGGCGTCACCAACGGATTCGATGGTCGTTACGGCAGCCGGACCGACGGCCAACCGGGAATAGCCACACTGAACGACCCGCTCAGTTACAACCAGCACTTCGATTACCCGGCAGATTACCCCGACTTTGCGACGCCGACTTCCTACGGCAGTCCGCCGGATATGAATGGAATGATGGCCGTAGGGCTGGACCTGCGCGGCCAACCGCTCTACGCAATGTTGGGCGGCATTTGGGACGGGGCACATGGGACGGGAGCAGCAGTTGACGACCCGTACGAGTTGAACCTATCGCAGAACACATCTCGCGGGCTAAGCAGTCCGAGCACCGCGCCGGATAACCCGTTCAGTGTGGCCGAGTTGGAGCGTCTGCTGCGTCCGTTCGACCGCGACGCCACTCGGCTGCCCGGCCGGCTGTGGGCATTGACCGGCGGAACGACGATTAGCAACTCGGTGCTCCACGACAATCGGCACAAGATCACCACCGAGAGTTGGAGCCTGCCGTGTCCGAGTGTAACGCTGCCGCCGGAGTTGCGTACGTTTGGGCTGCCGAAGCACATTACCGACCTGCTGGCGGCCAAGAATGTATCTTCGGCCAACTATCGGCATTTATTCCCGCCCGAGTTACTCGCCGGGCTGCGAATGGACATTAACCGACCGTTCGGCGATGGGGAAGACGATGCAGGCGACACTGACACTGTGGTAGACAATCCTGACGAACAACAAACTTGTAACGAGCAATTGACGTTATACGACCGGCCCGGCAACACAACGAACGTCGATTTTGACCACCTTAACGACGGTGGTGCCGGAACCCTGGCGGTTCGGCAGCTTCACGCCCGGCATTTGTACGTGCTGATGTTGCTGCTGATGAACTACGATACTGCCGATGCGGATGAAGCCCGACAAGTTGCCCAGTGGGCGGTCAACATAGTCGACTTCCGCGACCGCGATTCGATTATGACGCCGTTTGAGTACGATATCGATCCGTTCCGAGAACCGACAGGTGGAACCGAAACTTGGGAGACAGATGGCAACCCGTGGGATGTGGATGGTGTTATCGGGCCACCAAGCCCAGATGATGACAAAGACTATCGTGGCCTTGTTTGGGGCTGCGAACGGCCGGAGCTTCTAATCACTGAAACGCTAGCCTTCCACGACCGGCGAACTGAGGATCTGGATACTGATGGTAAGGTGCCACCCGATCCAGATAATCCGGCTCCTCCTAACGAGGATGAAGATTTCGACCAAGTTTGGAAGCCGGAAGGGTCGTTGTTTATCGAGCTTTACAATCCGTGGACAACAATGGAGCCGCGAGCGGGTGAATTGTACGATACAACTCACGGTGGTGTAGACCTGACAAAAGCAGACGGTGGTTCACCCGTTTGGCGACTGATTATCGCCGATCGCCATGATGATAGCAAAGACCCGGACGATCCCGATTCGATGCCTACGTTTGAGCGGTCGGTATACTTTGTCAATCCGATGGCGGTAACGTTGCCTGCCGATGATCTCTGCAAACAATTCCATCCGGAAGCCGCGCAAGTATCAAGGATCGCACCAATACTTCCAGGCCGCTACATGGTTATCGGCCCTGGTGAGCCGGGAGACACTGGTACCAGCACTACGTACATTGGGTTCGAGACCGGTGGTGATCCTGGTACGCCAGGTTCGAGCCGGCGAATCGAACTGAAACCAAACAATAACCCCGACACTGCCGGACAAGTTGTAGTTAAATCAGATGGGACAAACGACGACTTATCCGGAGTCACCATCCAAAATGCGGTTGCTGTGGTCGTCAACAGTCCACGAAGATTAAGCATATCAGAGTTGGATGGTGGATATGCCGGTTTATATACTTCCGATCCGACGAACGCACTCGATCTACCCGCCGACCAAGGTGCTGATCCGGCTAACCCCCGCAACCCTCTGTGGAATGGGGACTACGTGAAGCTAAAAGACAACAGAACATACATCCGAGCAAAGGTAGTTCATCTGCAACGGTTGGCCAATCCGCTTCTAGCCTATCATTCGGTAACTAATCCCTACCGAACCCTAGACACTATGGCAATCGATCTGACATCGTTTAACGGAGTCACAAACGATCAAGACACCGGCTCAGCCGTGTTGGAAACAGGCGATGACAGTGACATGCTGGCCCACGAACGAGGAGACAACAACGACGTGGAGGGCGTCAACAATCTGTGGCGACAAGAACCCCTCAATGATTCAGTACCGAAGCGTAATGAGATTGGTAGTCCTTCCGTTGGTCCTCCCAGTACGACGGCAGATCACTACTTTGGCCACCCGATCCATCATACGCTAGGCTACCTAAACTATGAGTTCTTCAAGTTTACTTATGCTTATGATCCTGGTCCTCCGCCCACGGTCACGCCACCAAAACCACGAATGGGTCCAGGCAGCTACGAAGGCGACCCACCTGATCTACAAGGCGATAAAAACGGCCCATTCCCGTGGCTGACGTGGAATAACCGGCCGTTTGTAAGCCAGTTGGAATTGCTGATGGTGCCGAAATGGCGGTCGTCGCAGTTGCTGCAAGAATACGGACTGGCCGCCGCAGGTGCAGCCCCTTACACCAATGTTGCTGAGCCTTTTCCGCACATGATCAACTTTTTCTTCGATTCGGCGGCACCTCTTTGCCGGCTGTTAGACTACCTACATGTGCCGTCGCGGTTTGTGGGCACGGAGTTGCAGGCCAATCCGACCAATTGCACCACGGGTGATCACTCGTTCCACCCGCCGTTTAACCATATCTCGAACTACCGCGACCCGGGGAAAGTGAACATCAATACGATCTTTAGTGTGGATGTCTGGAGAGGATTGACAAATTACTTCCCGGACATGAATACCGCACCACCGTCTGATTGGCAATGGGATGAGTTTGTCCAAAGCCGTCGCGGCTATACTGCCACCACACCGTCGAATATTCTGGCAATGGACACGGTGAACCACTACCCAACGCGGTTTGTCCGGCCGTTCCGCTCGGCGGCCGCCGGCGACCTGGTGCCGCCGACTACACCGACCATGGCACCGACTAACGAAATTGACGCAACGCTGCTGCGGTCGGCTGCGGTTTCGCCAACGGGTACGTCGAGCGATCCGCTGTTCGGCTTCTCTTCAACCGCCACGGCATATAACAACACCGACCGCAACCCGTTCTTCCGATACCAGGGTATTCAGCGGCTTGGGAATCTGGTCACTACGCGGTCGAATGTGTATGCCGTGTGGATTACCGTCGGGTATTTTGAGGTGTCGCCGGCTCCAACTGGGTATGATCCGAATGTACATCTCGACGGATACCGGCTCGGGGCTGAACTTGGCAGCGATACGGGCGATATCAACCGGCATCGGGCGTTCTATATGTTCGACCGCTCGGTGCCCGTCGGGTTTCAACGCGGCAAGGATTTGAACGTCGAGAAAGCAGTTTTGCTTAGACGGTTTATCGAGTGAAGAAGGGGCCAGGGGCCAGGGGCCAGGGGCTGATGGTGAAATTCTTTCCCTGGCCCCTAGCCCATTAGGGATTAGAAAAGAACGTAACATCAAAACCCCAATCCCTAAACCCCAATCCCTAATCCCCTTTCGTAAATCCGGTACGTCTTGTATCGCTGGCCGCCGACCGTCTCGATGGTTCGGTTTACCAGCTTGTTGTCTTCGTCCGTCCAGCTTAGCTCCGCGCTGGTGTAGCCGAGAGTGTTTTTGCCGTAGTCGAGTGTCCGGAGGATCATCATCTCGGCAATGCCGCGCCGCCGGTAGCCTTCCAGTACGTCCAGCACGATCATCCGTGCGGTCTTGACATGCCGGAGCCGATACGCGAGCCGACTCAGCCCAATCGGAATCCCGAAACGTGTAAGCCGGCCGTCGAGCGGCCGGATCGCCTCGTTCAGGTCGGGCAAGGTAATGCAACACCCGACCGGACGGCCGTCCAGCTCCGCTATCAGTATCAAGTCGGCGATGGCAAGTTGCGACAATCGCTTGGCCATATAGCGAAACTCGACGTCGGTCAAAGCAACAAATCCCCAGTGGTTGTGCATCGACTGGTTATAGATTTCCCGGCAGCGTTGCACCTCGGCATCAAAATCGTTTTGTCGGAACGGTCGCACGATGACCTTGCTTCGTTTGGCCAGTCGCTGTGAGACATTTCGCCACCGATCGATCATGTTACGCGAGTCGTCGAACCACCAGGCGTATATATCTTTGGCCTTGGCCAAGCCCCACGACTCCAGCAACTCGGCGTAGTACGGCCGGTTATGGTTCATCATCACCCTGGGCGGTGTGTAAAATCCGTCGACCAGCAGCCCGCACGGATAGTTCGTTGAGTAGTCGATCGGCCCGCGGATTACACTGCGGCCGCGATTGCGGAGCCAGTCGTCGGCGGCGTCCAGCAGTGCACCGGCCGCTCGGCGGTCGTCGATGCACTCAAACATCCCAAAACATCCGACGTTCTCGTCACGCTGCTGGTTGTAGCGGGAGTCGTCGCTTGCAAGAATTCTACCAATCGGCACACCGTCGCGTGTGGCTATAAACTGCACTGCGTTACCGTGGGTGTAAAAGGGGTGCTTGCGTGGATTCAAGAACTCCTTGACGTCGGCCATAAGCGGCGGCACCCATTGTGGGTCTTCGGCGTAGATTCGCCACGGAACCTTAATGAATCGATCCAGATCAAAGCGGGTGCGCACCCGGCAGATTTCCAGCGGCCCGCCCTCCGAGGCGGTGCGAACGGCAATCTGCCGAGTAGTGTTCGCCGAAGGCTTGCCGTCGGCCGCCGGCTCATTGTCCAGGTCGTACAGCCGATATGTTTTGGTGATTTTGGCGCCGCCCTTTTTTAAGCTGCCGCGCGACAGCGAGTTCGACTCCAGCACCCAAGAGAATTCCGCTTCCTCGATACCCCATTGCAAGACCTTCGGCACGACACCGTGCATCAAGGCCAGCCCGATACCCATCCGCTGGTACTCGGGCACGACGTTCGTGCTTAGCAATCGCATCCGCTTGATACGGTGCTTGTTGCGTAGCAGGTGCATGAATCCGAACGGGAACAGCCGGCCGTCGATCTGTTTGATCCGCGGGTTGTAGTCCGGCAGGGCGAACACCGCGCCGACAATTCTGTCGTCGATCTCGGCTGCAATGGCCAACTCCGGCACAATCAGGCGTTGCAGTCCCCGGGCCATGTGCTGTACCTCGGTGTGCGACATCGGCACAAACCCCCACGTGTTTGCAAGCGACCGGTTGTAGATCGACAGAAACGCCTCAACGTCCTCCAGGAATCTCGATCGATCGAGCGGTCGAAGGCGTACGTTGTAATGCTCAATGATCTGCTCGGCGATCGGTGCCAATTTTTCCTGGATCTTCGGCAGCATATCTATGTGGCCCCAGTATGCGTACAGGTCCTGGCTCTTGCGGAAGCCGTACCCTTCGATCAACCGCTCGTAGTACGGGGGGTTGTAGGTCATCATAAAAAACGGCGTGGAGTCGAACCCGTCGATCAGCAGCCCCAGTTCGTGATTTTGTGACGGGTTGGTCGGCCCGCGCAACTTGTAAATGCCCTGATCGGCAAACCACTGACCGACGGCATCGAACAACCCGTCGGCAACGGCCTGATCGTCAATGCACTCGAAGAACCCGAAAAATCCGCGGCGGTCGTCGTGCTGCTGGATATGCCCATAGTTAAGGATAGCCGCAATCCGTCCGCAGACCTCGCCGTCGCGGCAGGCGATAAACGTTTGCACCAGGTTACGGTCGTAAAACGGATGCGACCGGTAGCCGACCAATTCCTCCTGGTTGCGACGCAACGGCGGGACCCAATATGGGTCGCCCCGGTAAAGCGTCCAGGGAAATTGCAGGAATTGCCGCTTCTGGCGACGTGTGACGACACTTTGAACGACCAATTCGGACATGTGGACCTGCATGGGGTGTATTGACCTGTTCGGAGACCACCTGAGTTTATCGGGATATGCGGTGTGCGGTCAACCGTGAAATTTCGGCCTCCACTGTTCGCAAAACGGCGTAGCACTTATATTCTTAAACTGTAAACGGATTGGAGCGTTTTGCTGGAAAAACACTACAAGGACAGAAATTGGGATTAGAGTTGGGGTGGAAAACAAATATCAGTAGTGCGAAATTTGGATGGAATAGTCAACAGAAACGCCCCCGGACTGCGATCCGGGGGTGAAATTGCGGCGACCGGTACGCATTTTTCCCCGGGACCGCAGTCCCGGGGCGTTTGGCTACGTAAAATTGCGAATTACTGAATATTCCAATCCCTAATCCCTAATCCCTAATCGGCATCCGCTGCTATGTCAAAAATCCTACTCACCGGGGCTACTGGATTTATCGGTTCACACATGGCCGAAACGCTCGTCGGACGTGGCGACGAGGTAACCTGCCTGGTACGGCGCAGTTCCAGGCTCGAATTGCTCGAGCCGCTCGATGTGCAATTTACCTACGGAGACGTGACCGACCGCGACTCCTTGCACGCTGCTGTTGCCGGCAAAGAGATTGTTTACCATCTGGCCGGCTGTACACGTGCGATCGATATCAAGCAATATTATCGCGTAAATGTCCTGGGTGTACGCAACCTAATGCAGGTCTGTGCACGGCAGACCACGGCGCCGCTGGTCGTGTTGGTTTCGTCGCTGGCTGCAGCCGGGCGGGGGGGGCGGGGGGGGGCGGGGCCGGGGGGTTTTTTTCCATTACTTGTTTTTTTTTTTTTTTTTCCCAAAAACCACCCCCCCCCCCCCCCCCACTACTCGACCCGCCACCCTTCCAGTC
>Ga0255384_10150_pt1 | contig 11732 bp, 11 predicted proteins | sample ANMaggSeSYBR01F7_FD_182106 | JGI IMG/M metagenome (GOLD analysis project Ga0255384, IMG submission 182106) | Sediment cell enrichment communities from methane seep in Santa Monica Basin, California, United Staets - ANME aggregate JGI... | ecosystem: Environmental > Aquatic > Marine > Cold seeps >... | reverse complement strand
GGGAAAAGCAGGAGTAACCTTCCAGTACTATGGCCAAGTTTTTGTCGCTTCATATTTAACCAGGGAAATAACCGCTGACAGTCAAACCTATTCTTTTCGAAAAATCAAGGATTTTGTCTTAACTAACCATGCTGGAATAAAACAAAAAGAAAATTATTGTATTGCCATTCCCGAGAGAGCTTTTCTGGATGTTATTTATTTAAATAAAAATTATCACTTTGATAATTTATCTGTACTTGACTGGGATAAAGTTTTTGAAATTTTACCCATCTATATCAATAAAAGAATGGAGAAAGAAGTTAAAGTTTATCGAAAAATATTATGAGAGTAAATATTGCCACCCATAAAAACATCTTAATTAAAATTTTAAAAGATATTTACACGGATAGCTCTCTTGGTCCTCTTTTGGGCTTTAAAGGGGGAACAGCTGCCTATCTTTTTTATAGTTTGAACCGTTTTTCAGTTGATCTTGATTTTGATTTGCTTAATGAAACCAAAGAGCAAGAAGTTTTTGAAAAAGTAGAAAAGATAGTTAGTGAATATGGTACGGTTAAAGAAAAGATAAACAAGAAGTATACTCTTTTTATTTTACTTTCCTATTTAGAAGAAGGCCAAAATATTAAGATTGAAATCAATAAAAGATGTTTCGGTTCGCAATACGAAGTCAGAAATTATCTCGGTATTTCCATGTTGGTCATGAGAAGTAAAGACATCTTTGCCCATAAGTTAGTGGCGATGACCGAACGCAGAAAAATAGCTAATCGTGATATCTTTGACAACCATTTTTTCCTAAATTCCGATTGGGAAATCAACCGGGAAATTGTAGAACAAAGAACAAAGACAAGTTTTGCTAATTATCTTAAAAGATGTATTGATTTTTTAGAAGATAAATCTGAACGTGGTATTTTATTCGGCATGGGTGAATTAATTAACGAAAAACAAAAATCTTGGGTGAAATCTAAGCTTAAGAAAGAGACGATTTTTTTACTCAAGTTAATGCTGGAAAATGAGAAAAATAAAAAAGTAAAGTAAAAATTTGGATTAAGGAGAAGGGGACGTTTCGACTGTCACATTCAAATAAAATGGAAAGATATATCGAGTCAATAATTCAACAATTTTTAGCGGAAGAGCGCCAAGAAGCTCTATATTTCTTACAGGGTGAAAGTCCCTGTTGGGTAAGGTCTAGCCAACCACCCATACCGCGTGTTGCATCAAAATGGGCAACCATTAGATGAAGCGTACACAGGGAAACAGATGGGCCATAGGAAAGACCGTACTTCCTGAAGTGAATTATACAGCCTGGTAAATAAAGATTAATGCAGATGGTGACGTCGTTTTCGCAACGGAAGCCTATACAAAAGAATCGCATATGGCGAGATTCTAAAGAGGGTCTGTCGGGGTCTTGGCACATGGCATGTCTGTAGAGAGATATAGGAGAACTTGGGAGACCCTATAAGCTCCTTAACAAAAGGTAAGTATATCCGATGAAAAGAGAGGGTGACTGATGCAAACCTCCCTGCAGGGAATAGAAAAGAAGGCAATAATAATTTGTCTTTTACGGAAGCGAGTATCTCTGAAGAGCCCAGTGCGGTAGTTCCGCACGCTGGGATCTGTGCGGGGGCAGTCAGGTAACTGGCTGTCCTACCGTGACATCTATAGGACCTGAGGAGTTCTATAGGATGTATCCCTGTTTTATCAATTGCTTGAACCCAGAGTCTTCCACCCTAAAACCTGTACGAAGGAGAAAATTTATTGATAGGTTTAATGCAATATCCAGAAAAGATAATAGATTTTTACTATTTTTCCGGGACAGGGAATACCCTTTTGATTGTAAAAGAAATGGTTAAATTATTTAAGGAAAACAAGTTTGATGCAAGATACCATAGAATAGAGCAGACGGATCCCGTCAGTATAGATACTAATCATATTATCGGACTGGGATTTCCAGTTGCAGTACAGGGTACCTATCCTTTTGTATGGCAATTCATAAAAAATCTGCCTTATGCCCACTCTACTCCTTTATTTATGATAGATACTATGCTCATGTACTCAGGCGGAGTTCTCGGTCCGGTAAGAAAAATTGTAAGAAGAAAAGGATATATCCCTATTGGTGCCAAAGAGTTTATAATGCCCAGCAATGTTTTCATAAGGAAAGGAATGAATGATAAAAAAAGAGTAAAAATTAATAAAGCACTGATTAAAGCAACTGAATTTGCCAGAAGACTAATAGATGGGGAAACAAGCTGGTTTGATTTACCAATTTATTCCGATTTAATGGCATTAATTTCACAAAGTAAGCGTAATTGGAGATTTTTTAAGTCATTGACTCCGATTAGGGTAGATAAAAGTAAATGTAGTTCATGCGGATTATGCGAAAAACTTTGTCCGGTAAATAATATCAAATTTATAAAATATCCGGAATTTCTAAATGATTGCATTCTTTGTATGAGATGTTTTGCTTATTGTCCGAAAGAGGCGATAAGTTTTAAGAATTATCGTGGTGCTCGTTATCGTGCAGTAGAAGTGGATGAATTTCTAAATTTTTATCTTTGAGGTAATATAAATTGTCAAATTATAATTGGGATTTTCCCTACTCTTCACAACGGATGCCGGTTTTTGCAAGGAACATGGTAGCTACTTCTCAACCGTTGGCAACCCAGACCGGAATTGAAATCTTGCGCAAAGGAGGTAATGCAGCGGATGCCGCCATTGCTGCTGCCATTACCCTTACGGTGGTCGAATGCACCAACAATGGAATCGGCGGAGATGCTTTTGCTATTATCTGGGACAATAAATCCGAAAAATTATATGCCTTAAATGCATCGGGAAAATCGCCAAAATCGTGGAATTTTGAATATTTTATTAAAAAATATAAAGAAATGCCCTTCACTGGCTGGGATTCAGTCACCGTTCCCGGAGCGGTATCGGGATGGTTTGAACTATCCGGTAGATTCGGGCGATTACCTTTTGAGACTTTATTCCAACCGGCAATCAAATATGCGAAAAAAGGCTTTCATGTTTCTCCCATTACTGCCAAATTGTGGAAAGAAGTTATCGGCAAATACAGAGAATTTCCGGATTTTCAAGACAATTTTACCTTTCGGGGAAGAGCACCGGAAGTAGGGGAGAAGATATGTTTTATTGATCAGGCAAATACATTATCGGAAATTGCCCGAAGCAAAACCCACAGTTTTTACCGGGGAGAATTAGCGGATAAAATTGCAAATCATGCTCAATCAAGCGGAGGATTTATTAGCAAAGAGGACCTGCTGAATCATCAAGCAGAATGGGTGGAGCCCATTTCCATAAATTATAAAGGATTCGATATTCACGAAGTTCCTCCTAATGGTCAGGGAATTGCTGTTTTGATCATGTTGGGAATTCTTTCTCATTTAAATATTGAAAAATATCCCCTGGATTCTGCCGATAGTATTCATTTACAAATTGAAGCCATGAAATTGGCCTTTGCGGATCTATACCAATATATTTCCGATCCGGATTATATGAATATCAACTATCAAGATTTATTAAAGGAATCCTATTTTTCCGAAAGAGCAAAGGGCATTGATTTAAATACAGCACAAAAAATTTCCTATGGTTTTCCCCAAGAACATGGTGATACTGTTTATCTGACTACCGCGGACGAAGAAGGCATGATGGTTTCATTCATTCAATCCAATTATACCGGTTTTGGTTCCGGAATTGTGGTTCCCGGTACCGGAATAAGCCTGCAAAGCAGAGGGGCATGTTTTAACCTAAAGAAAAACCATCCCAATCAGGTTGAAGGGGGAAAGAAACCTTTTCATACCATTATTCCTGCATTTGTCACTAAAAAAGGCCGACCGGTCATGAGTTTTGGTGTGATGGGTGGGGCCATGCAGCCCCAGGGCCAGGCACAGATTTTAGTTCGAATGATTGATTATCACCAAAATTCTCAAGCAGCATCGGATGCACCCCGGTGGTGTGTATTGAGTGACATGGAAGTTGCCTTTGAAAAAGGAACAAATGAGGAAGTTATGAAGGATTTGAAAGAAAGAGGACATAAAATCACTATTGGAGAAAGTTTATTATTCGGTGGCGCACAATTGATTCACAAAATAGACCAGGGATATTGTGGGGCTTCGGATCATAGAAAAGATGGTCAAGCAGCAGGCTTTTAGAGATTAAAATAAGACAATAAGACAAGGGGACGTTTCGTTTGTCTTATTATGTCAGGGGAAGGAGCGGTTGTACCAGCTCAATAATCCGATAAATTTTTGCGGAATGCCGATAGGGTCTGAGGAATTTTATAGAGTGTGTCTATTTAAATTAACAGCGGTTCGAATTACTACTTCAGTGAGAGTGTGACATAGAGCTAATTTTAACCGGGAGAGGAGACTTAATTGAATAAAAAGATATATTGTTCGGAATGTAAAAAAGAAATAAAAAACGGTCATTCTTTTTTTATTGATGCCCAACCGGTTTGCTATAAATGCCTTTTTGGCAAGGTAGAACCGGTCATGATTTATCCTATTGGGAAGATTAACAAAATCAATACTGATGGTACTTCCAGGATAGATCTTTTTCCCTATCAGCAGAGATTTATGTATAAATTGGAAGAAGAAAAGTGGGTTACTATTGTTTATTATTTACACGAGGTTAATTCCATAAAAACTGTTTTCAAGAGAGGAATGGGAAGTAATGGCAAGGAAGTGGGAGTATTTGCATCTCGTAGTCCTCATCGGTCTTCACGGATTGCGGTAAGCAATGTGGAATTAATCAGAGTCTGTAATTCGAGCATCTATGTAAAAGGACTTGATGCTTATGAGAACAGTCCGGTTTTAGATATTAAAAAGGCAAAAAAGCCGTAGAGTTAAAAAAATTAGGGGTTTACAGGCAATGGTTGTTATTAAATGTGCTCTATGCAAGCGTAAGATTTTTAAATATGAAAAAATTGGTAAAGGACGAATCTGGCATTGTTGGGAACATCGGATAAAAGAAGACCACAGCATACACGAGGGTGCGGAAATTAGATGTTCCTGTGGAAATTTAATCGGTATTGTAGAAAGAAAGTGGATTAAGATGAAACAAAATGCCTTTGAATTTTCCGGTACTATTACTAAAAGATAAGATACAATAAAAAGAAATCTCGGAGTTCATAATTTCACAAAATACTTGGAATAAAGGAAACGCTTTTATTTATGCGTTTTAAGAATAAATAGGAACCGGTGTACCAGCTCAATAATCCGGGTACTTTTTCTAATTTTTCGCAAGAGGGTTAGGCACTCCGTCAATTTTCTAAAAAGAATTTGGTCAGGAGAGTATCCCGCTGATCTTTACTGCGGTATAGGCCAGAAGAAGGGAAAGGATACTGTTTATAGTAATTCTTAATTTTAGGTTATGTAAGTATCGGTTAATAATTGCCCCGAATGAAACCCAGGTTAAAAGAGCACAGAGACCTATAAAGGCAAAGCCCAATGAGAATAGGATAATATAGAGGGGATTACCGATAAGGGGACTTAGAAAGACCGAGTAAAGTGTCAGGCCATAAATGATTCCTTTAGGATTTATAAATTGAAGCAATACACCTTTATAAAAACCCCAGAGATACTGGTCGGATTTCCCCTTATCCTTAAGAGAAAAGCTGGCCCTAAAAGTACCATAGGCCAGGTAGAGAATATAGGCTGCTCCAATCCAGCGCATGATAGGTTCGACAGAGGGAAGGGCTGTGAAAAGTAGATTGGAAAAAAATCCGCAGAGCAACAGCAGTAAGAAAAATCCGGTAACAATCCCATAGATGTAATTCATGGTTTTTTTAATTCCAAAATTAATACTCATGGAGGTACAGCTCAAGTTATTGGGTCCCGGGGTGAAGGTAGTAATCAAAGCGAAGGGAATCAAAACACCAAAGTCAATTAAGTTCATTTCTCTTCCCCCCTCAATCATTTATTTTGAATTATAATTTTTTGGATTCAGACAGCAACCAAAAGTGCTTATCAATTTACAGTAAAAAAGTCCTGTTGTCAAGAAATTTACATAAATTTACATAAGTTACAAAACCTGATAAAATTAAAAAAATGTCCCAGGATGGTTAAGCTTAATATATTTTAACCTAATAATGGGTGAACTCAAAGTTGATTTGAAAATAAATAGAAAGGATAATTTATGAGTAAAATGATTAAAAGTGTATGTGTATACGGTATCGGAGGTGTAGGTGGATATTTTGGCGGCAGAATAGCTCATGAAATTAGTAAAGGTAACCGAGCTGTGCAGGTCTACTTTATAGGCCGAGGAGAACATCTAAAAGCCATTCAGCAGCAGGGGTTGAATCTAATCACCGAAAAAGAGGAATTTATTTGCTTTCCGAATATTGCTACAGATAATATAAGACATATTCCCACCCCGGATTTATATTTACTATGCGTAAAAAGGTATGACCTGGATAATGCCGTTGCATCAATTTCAAAAAATATATCCGCTGATACTATAATTCTTCCCTTGCTTAACGGGGTGGATATCTATGAAAGCATAAGGGCTAATTTACAAAAAGCGATAGTTTCACCTGCCTGTGTCTATATCTCCTCCAATATTGAAAAGCCCGGTACCATCAGACAAAGAGGAGTTAATAAGCATATCATATTTGGTAAAGACCCGAGATACTTAAACTATAATTATAAATATCTTATTGAATTCTTTAATGAAATGGGAATTAGTAATACCTGGTATGATAATCCTTATCCGGCAATATGGGAAAAGTATATATTTATTGCCGCCTTTAGTTTAATGACCGCCTATTCAGGAAAAACAATAGGAGGAGTACTCGCTGATGATAAGTTAAAGAGTATGACGGAAAATATCATGAAAGAAGTTGTTTTGGTGGGGAAAACAAAGAATATAGATTTTAAGCAAGATGTAGTAGAAAAGACTCTACAAAAAGTTCAGGGCTTTCCCTACGAAACCAAGACCTCATTTCAAAGAGATTACGAAAAGGGAAACACCAGAAATGAAGGAGATATATTCGGAGGAACTTTAATCCGTTTGGCAAAAGAATATAATGTCCCAATTCCCACAATTACAAAGGTGTATGGAGAGCTAATGTCAGGATAAAATTTAGGGGAGTATTGTTTTTAACGAACTTTTTGAATAAATTACCAAGATGGTATAAAATAAAACAAGGGGATGAAGATTATGGAAAAGATGATTGCCTTTTGTGGATTGACCTGTACCGAATGCCTGGCATTTATAGCTACCCGCAAAAATGATGAAGAGAAAAAGGAAAAAGTGGCAAAAGTTTGGTCTAAAGAATTTAATAGTGAAGTAAAAGCAGAAGACATTAATTGTGATGGGTGTTTAGAAGAGTCTGGTCGACTTTTTAATTATTGCAAAGTCTGTGAAATAAGAAAATGTGGGCGGAAAAAGGAAGTTAAAAATTGCGCTTACTGTGACGATTATGCCTGCGAAAAGCTAAACAAGTTTTTTGATATGGCGCCTGAGGCCAAAACTTCCCTTGAGGAAATCAGAAAAAATCTTTAGAGAAGAAGGATTTTTTTCTTATAATAGCGAATGATATTTACAGAGGAGGTTTTTTATGAAAATACTTCTGGTTTACCCTGAATATCCGGAGACTTTCTGGAGTTTTAAATATGCTTTGAAGTTTATTTCTAAAAAAGCGAGTCTCCCTCCTTTGGGACTGCTAACTGTAGCCGCCCTGCTTCCTAAAGAGTGGGAGAAAAAACTGGTAGATATGACGGTAACAGCATTAATTGATAGAGATATCAAATGGGCTGATTATGTATTTGTTAGTGCCATGTCTATTCAAAAAGAGTCGGTGAAGAAGATAATTGCTCAATGTAAGAGGGTGGGAACTAAGATTGTTGCCGGCGGTCCTTTCTTTACATCCGGATATGAAGCCTTTGAGGACGATGTAGATTATTTTATACTTAATGAGGCCGAAATCACTCTACCTCTATTTTTAGAAGATTTAAAAAGAGGACACCTTAAACATATCTATACCTCGGATCAGTGGGTAGATATAAAAAAGACCCCCATTCCCCTTTGGGAATTAACCGATGTAAATAAATATGTTAACATGTGTATCCAATATTCTCGCGGATGTCCCTTTAACTGTGATTTTTGTGATGTTACCTACCTCTTTGGACATAAGATGAGATTAAAAACTAAAGATCAGATATTGGCAGAATTAGAGAGTCTGTACTCACGGGGATGGAGAGGTGGAGTATTTATTGTTGATGATAATTTTATTGGGAATAAAAAAGAATTAAAAGTTGAAGTACTACCGGCGATGATTAATTGGATGGAAGAACGAAAATATCCTTTCACCTTTACTACTCAGGCCTCAATAAATCTCTCCGATGACGAAGAACTTATGCGTTTGATGGTCCGGGCAAGGTTTGGTTCGGTATTTGTGGGTATTGAGACTCCCAATGAAGAGAGTTTAGCTGAATGCAACAAGTTACAAAATAAAAATCGTGACCTGATAGCTTGTGTTAAGAAAATACAAAGGTTTGGTTTAGTAGTTAACGGAGGATTTATTATAGGTTTCGATAGTGACCCATCTTCAATTTTTGAAAATATGATTGAATTTGTGCAAAAAAGTGGGATAGTCAGCGCCATGGTCGGGCTGTTAAACGCTCCTCGGGGCACTAAACTCTACCAGAGGCTTGTTAAAGAGAATAGATTATTAAAAGAAGCTACAGGTGATAATACTGACTTTTCCATCAATTTTATTCCCAAAATGAATTACAAAGCACTTATTGATGGCTATAAAAGAGTTCTCCGTACCATTTATTCCCCTAAATGTTACTATGAACGTCTCCTGACGCTTTTAAAAAATATGAAACCTCTGCAAAAACAGAAGTATCGATTTCATCTTTGGTATCTTACCGCCTTCCTTAAATCTATCTGGCAGCTGGGTATAATAGGGAAGGAAAGAATTTATTATTGGAAAATCTTTTTCTGGACTTTGTTTCGGCGTCCGCAGCTCTTACCTATGGCCATAACCTATGCTGTCTACGGTTTTCATTTTCGTAAAATTTTTAAAAATTATTAAAATAACTTTGTCAAAAGACCGTTCCCCGACAAAGTTCGGCTCAGCCTGATGAAATTTGCTTAATAGGAGGTGGAACGTGTGGGTTGGCTTGAGACGAGTCAAAAAGAAAACACCTTAACTATAATATTTTATTTGTTAGTAGCAGTTTTCGTTTTAGCAATAAGTATAATTTTCATCCCCGCATTTATAGGATTAAGCGGTACTTTTATGATAATTTACGGAGTTATCCTGGTTATGCTGGGTAGTGTACTAATTGGTTTAACTTTGGTACAAAAAGTAGAAGGGAAGCTTAAAAAGTTTTTAATATTGACCGGGGCTTCCGCTGCCGGATTTTTTATCTTTGTTTTACTGCACAATATCTTTTATGCTTTAGAGCAGATTACCAGCCATATAGCTATATTAAGTTACCTGATGAAAGCCTTTGAAGTGATATTCTTCCTTATCGCTATCTTTGCCTGCCCTATAGGTTTTATAATTGGAGCAATCGGTACTATAGTTATGTTTAATAAAAAAAGAAAAATGCTGAAAAAAAATACAATCGGATAAACTTTAAGAGAATTATAAAATGCTTTATTGTTTAGCCTAAGTTTTTGTGTGGTAATAAGACAAAAAGTAGAACCATATACTTTACACAATAATGTCTTTTAATTTCTTTTCTTTCTCTTTTTTAACTCGATACTCGATACTATATACTCGATACTGATTGATAGTACTTGACAGCCATGGTATAATTACTAAAAATAATAAATAGTTAAAAGCAAGGCGTGGAAGAAGTAGCAAATTACCAAATTTAACAGAGAGTCGTTTATGGTGAGAATCGGCAAAAATTTTAAAGGATTTGCGAAATGGACCCACAAGCTTCAGACTGAAAGGATTCAAGTAGTCCGAGTAAGTTTTGACGGATTTTTCCCCCGTGAAAAGGAAAAGTGTATCGGTGTATAATTAATTTATATTGCCTGTACTCTTAAAGAGTAGGATTTTCTAAATAAATAAAAATCCTATTAGAGTGGCACCACGGAATTAACCTTTCGTCTCTTGGAGATGAAAGGTTTTTTTGTTTATATACCATACACTTTATCAAGAGGAGTCTAATAGATAATAATTTTAATATTAAATTATATTAATCTGTTAGGCTCAATCAGGGTGGCACCGCGGAAAAAATAGCTCTCCGTCCCTATTATTAGAATAAATTGGGATAGAGGGCTTTTTTTATTTATAAGAAAGAGTATTCAGAATTTTTTCTGATTCTCGGTTTTCAGTAAGTAGGGGTGTATTGCTATACACCTTCTTGCTAATGACTGGTTAACCAATCTTGAACCGGTAAACTGGCAAACCGGGTAACTGGATAACTAATACATACGAGATACGAAGAGAGAGAGGAGGATAGTTATGTTTATATTTTTATTGTACGATTGGCCCCCCAGGGGGCAAGAGATATTTACAAAAGAGTAAAAAAGATAATTTAGTTAAAATTAATTTTTTAAATTTGAAAGGAGAAAGAAAAAAATGAAAAGAGTTAAATTTGTTCTTAGTGAAAAAGAAATGCCTACATCCTGGTATAATATTTTAGCCGATTTGCCAGAGCCGCTCCCAGCCCCCTTACATCCGGGAACAGGTAAACCTATTGGACCTGATGACCTTGCTCCCTTGTTTCCTATGGCTTTAATAAAACAGGAAATGAGTGCCGAGAGGTATATTGAAATTCCCGAAGAAGTGCAGGATATTTACCGAATATGGAGACCGACTACTCTTCATCGGGCCCGGAGATTAGAGAAAGCACTGGATACTCCCGCTAAAATCTACTATAAGTATGAAGGTACCAGTCCTCCGGGGAGTCATAAGCCCAATACGGCGGTAGCCCAGGCCTATTATAATAAAAAAGAAGGGATTAATCGGATAACTACTGAAACGGGAGCAGGGCAATGGGGTAGTGCTTTATCTTTTGCCGGTGCCTGTTTTGGTCTGGAGATTAAAGTATATATGGTTAAGATTAGTTATATGCAGAAACCATATCGTCGAATAATGATGGAAACCTGGGGAGGAAATTGTATTCCCAGTCCTTCTCCTGATACTCAAGCCGGGAGGGATATGTTAGCTAAAGATCCCGATTGTCCGGGGAGTCTCGGTCTGGCCATCAGTGAGGCAGTAGAAGAAGCGGTCGGTCGTGATGATACCCATTATTCTCTGGGAAGTGTATTGAATCATGTTCTATTACATCAGACTGTAATTGGATTAGAAACAAAGAAGATTATGGAGCAGATTGATGAATATCCTGATATTATTGTTGGTTGTGTAGGAGGCGGGTCAAACTTTGCCGGTCTTTACTTGCCATTTGTGAAAGATAAAATTGAAGGATTGAAACCAAATTTGAGAATAATAAATGTTGAACCGGCCAGCTGTCCGACTTTAACCAGAGGTCCTTATGGGTATGATTATGGTGATGTAGCTGGGCTTACCCCCTTAATGAAGATGTATACTCTGGGGCATGGTTTTATCCCCCCACCGGTTCACGCCGGCGGATTAAGATATCATGGAATGGCTCCCATTATCTGTCATTTACTTAAATTAGGATTTGTGGAAGCCCGGGCAGTACATCAATTAGGAACTTTTGAGGCAGGAGTGACCTTTGCCAGAAACGAAGGGATTATTAGTGCACCGGAAACAAACCATGCTATTCGAGTTA
>Ga0255384_10149_pt1 | contig 11815 bp, 12 predicted proteins | sample ANMaggSeSYBR01F7_FD_182106 | JGI IMG/M metagenome (GOLD analysis project Ga0255384, IMG submission 182106) | Sediment cell enrichment communities from methane seep in Santa Monica Basin, California, United Staets - ANME aggregate JGI... | ecosystem: Environmental > Aquatic > Marine > Cold seeps >... | reverse complement strand
TTCTGAGCACTGTGACCAGTACGATTGCGCTGCCCATTGAAAATACCCGGATACATGAAGAATTACGCAAATCCTATGAAGAACTGAAAACCTTGAACCATGCAAAAGACAAGGTAATCAATCATCTTGCCCATGAACTTAAGACCCCTGTTTCAGTTTTGAGTGCCTCTATGAAACTTTTGGAAAAAAAACTGAACACCCTAGGCATAGAGAACCCTTTGATTGAAAAAATTTTCACAAGAGGACAAAGAAATCTTAACAGAATTCTGGACATACAATATAAAGTTGAAGATCTTTTAAGGAAAAAGGATTTTAAAGCATACCATATTCTTAACAAACTTCTTGATGCTTGCAAAGATGAATTAACAATCCTGATTGAAAGTGAAACTGAAAATATTGATATTATAAACAGGGTGCACAACACCATAGAAACCCTTTTCGGTCCTAAAAAAATCAAATCCCAATCTCTGCTTTTGGATGAATACCTGATAAACCTCATTGAACAGCTTCGGCCTGAATTCGGGCATCGAAAATGTCTGTTAAACATTCAGATTGACAAAAATATTACTGTTTATATTCCGCCTGAAATTCTTGACACCATAACAAGAGGGATCATCCGGAATGCATTTGAATACACTCCGGATGCAGGTAAAATTGATATTATTCTGAAAAACACAGAGAATTATCCGGAATTAATTGTCAGGGATTTCGGAATCGGATTTACCAAAGAAAAATTACACCTGATATTTGAAAATTATTTCACCCCCCCGGAATCTATAGATTATTCGACAAAAAAACCCTATGATTTTAATGCGGGCGGCAGGGGATTTGATCTTCTGAGAATAAAAATTTTTTCTGAGCGGTATCACTTTAAAATATGGATTGATTCAGACCGGTGCAAGGTTATACCAAAAGATAATGATATCTGTCCCGGTGATATTCACCTGTGCCGGGCTTGTACGACCATAGATGATTGTTTCAAATCAGGAGGCACTTCAATCCACATTAAATTTAACTCATCGAAAGAAAGAAAAAATTAATGGAATTTGATTTAAAAGAGATATACCAGGAAAGCCCAAAAGCATTTAGAGATCTTATTATAATTTTTATTTTTGCGATGTTTGTTTTTCTATTGACTATAGCAGCCTCCTTTGATGCATTTGAAATGCTTGTTGAATGGTCCGAAAAATATGAAAAATTTGAAATTGATGAGATTTTTGTTTTACTTAATATTACCCTGTTTTGCGACCCCATAAGTATTGCCATAACACATGTAATCTGATAATAACCATTTAAAAAAATATTAAATTTTTTCCAGGGTGTTATGGTAAAAAAAAGTAAGTCCGAGATAATGAAACAAAGAAGCAAGAAAAAGAAAAAAAGTATTATTCTCTTTCTTTTTAAATGGATTTTTATTCTATTCATACTCTTAAGCCTTCTGGGTTGTGCAGGAATTGCCGGACTTTACTATTATCTCAGCCAAGATCTGCCCAAAATAAACACCTTGAACGATTATCGTCCTGCTACTGTGACCAGCGTGTTTTCAGATGACGGAAGAAAAATCGGAGAATTTTATGAAGAACGAAGGATTGTCATCCCTTTATCCCAAATGCCGCAAAATCTGATTAACGCTTTTTTGGCAGCAGAGGATTCAAGGTTCAGGGAACACCTTGGCATTGATATTCTTTCCATCATCAGGGCATCTTTAAAGAACCTTAAGGCCGGCACTATTGTCCAGGGGGGCTCCACAATCACCCAGCAGGTGACTAAATCCTTTTTACTGACTCCGGAACGTACCTATGAAAGAAAACTCAAAGAAGCTATTCTAGCATACAGGATTGAAAAAAAATTTACAAAAGATGAAATCCTTTTTCTTTATCTGAACCAGATATATCTGGGTCACGGGGCCTATGGTGTAGAATCTGCATCTGAGAACTATTTTGGGAAACATGCAAAAGATCTTAATTTAGCAGAATGTTCAATGTTGGCAGGCCTTCCCCAGGCGCCCAGCAGATATTCTCCTTTCAGATTTCCTGATCGTGCAAAACAGCGGCAGATATATGTATTGAACCGAATGAAGGAGGACGGCCTTATCACAAACCTTGAGGCCACAGAAGCCATTGATCTTAAACTGGATATTAAGCCTCGAAAAAACTGGTTTATTGAAAGAGTACCTTGTTATACCGAGCATGTCAGACGATATGTAGAAAAACATTATGGTAAGGATGCCCTGTACAAACAGGGACTTCAGATACATACGGCCGTCAATATTGAACTCCAGAAAATCGGAAGAAATGCAGTAAACAAAGGACTGATTGGGCTGGATCAGCGAACGGGATATCGCGGCCCGTTGAAAAATATCCCTGCCCTTCAAATAGAGTATTTCTGCACACAAATTTCAGAAGAAATCGGTAATAGACTGCTGGAAAAAGGGAAGACCTATCAGGGGGTTGTATTAAGTATTGATGATGAAAAAGGTGTCACCAGGGTCAGAGTAGGAAATTCCCACGGCATCATCAAAGTTGAAACCATGACATGGGCCAGAAAACCCGACCATGAAGTTGCTTATTATGAAGCCAAAGTTAAAAAGCCTTCCCGGGTATTTAAGCCTGGCGATATTATCATGGTTAAAGTGCTCAATGAAATCGTTGAAGACAATGAGCTTGAGTTTACTTTGGAGCAGGAACCCGTTGCCCAGTCTGCTTTGTTGAGTATTGAAGCGGAAACAGGACATGTGAAAACCATGATTGGCGGGCGTGATTACAGGAATAGTCAGTTTAACCGGGCCTATCAATCTAGGCGCCAGCCGGGAAGCGCATTCAAACCCGTTATTTATGCTGCTGCCCTTGATAAGGGGTATACTGCTGCCAGTGTAATCATAGATTCCCCGGTTGTCTACGAAGACATAGAACGTGATTTCATCTGGAAACCCCGTAATTATAAGAAAAAATTTTTTGGCCCGACCCTGTTCCGTAATGCCCTTGTTAAATCCAGAAATATCGTTACCATTAAAATTCTTCAGGACATTGGGATAGACTATATTATCGATTACTCCCGAAGGCTTGGCATTACATCGGATATCAGCCAGGATTTATCCATTGCACTTGGATCATCCGGACTCTCTCTGCTTGAACTTGTCAATGCCTATTCTGTTTTTTCAAACCTGGGCTACCTGATTGAGCCTGTATTTATAACAAAAATTTATGACCGTGACGGGAACCTGCTGGAAACCTCCAAGTTGATACGAAAAAAAGTCATTGATATGAGTACGGCCTATATCATGACCAATATTTTGGAAAGCGTTGTAAAATCAGGAACAGGCTGGAGGATCAAAGCTCTTAAACGCCCTGTTGCAGGGAAAACCGGAACAACAAACAACCTTTTTGATGCCTGGTTCATGGGATATACACCCAGATACACCACCGGCGTCTGGGTCGGACTCGACCAGGAGGCACCTCTAGGAAAAGGAGAGACAGGATCCCGGGCTGCCAGTCCCATCTGGCTCGAATTTATGAAAAATACATTGGAAGGAAAACCTGCCAGGACCTTTAATGTTCCTGAGGGCATTGTTTTTGCCAAAATTGATGCCAAAACAGGACTGCTTCCCATCGAAGAATCTGAAAAGACAATCTTTGAGTGCTTTAAGGAAGGCACCATGCCAACTGAATATACATCAAAATCGGATACGGCTTCTGATTCCGAAGATCTCTTTAAAGAAGGAATTTAGCTTGCCAGCGCTATTTTAATATATCCTGAAAGTATTGATAGGCGTTTTCATAGCAGATTTTATCGATTATTCGGGATGAAATCCCTTGTTTTTCCATTTCCCGGATCAGGTTAGGAAGAGATTGAACCCCTGATATGGTTTGGGGAAGGCTGTCAACACCGTCAAAATCGCTTCCTAATCCCAGGCAGTTTTCACCACCGACATTCAGGATGTGCCTGGCATGATCAACCAAAAGAGAAAGGGAAGCATCCGTTAAGTTTGACAAAGCTTTACGGCTTATTTTTCGGGCATCCTGGAGTGTGATGGTCCTGTCCTTGAGACCTTTAAGAATTCTGTCCCGGTTCACTTTTTCATGTTTATAATATTCCGGGCTGATGAATCCAGACCCGTAAGTGAGGCCAATAATTCCTCCCCTGTCTGCAATCACTCTGATCATATCATCACTGAGGTTCCGGTCATTCGGACAAACTTGTCTGGCATTTGAGTGACTTGCCGCAAAAGGAATTTTTGTCATTGACGCAATGTCATAAAATGCCATGTCAGATGCATGGGACACATCGACAATAACACCCAGGTCATTGCAATACCGGATGAGTTGTTCTCCAGGTTTTGTCAGACCGCCTTTATTTCCAAACACTGTCCCGCAAAATTCATTATCATCCCAGGCAATGGTAAGAAGCCTTACACCACGCTGATAAAAATGCTCAAGCATTTCGGGTTTCCCCTTTAATGGTGTTGCTCCTTCAATAGCAATGATTGCAGCTGTTTTCCCTTTTGATTCTATGGCTTAAGCAAGATGTTGGAAAGACGTGGCCGGGACAAAGCGGTCTTTATGGGTTGCGATCAAGGTTTCAATAGCATCAATATAGGCATTGCAAACTTCAAAAGCCTGATTTGGATGATGGGTCTCCAAAATAAAACAGGCAAAGACCTGTGCAATGGTATTGGATGAAATAATTCCCGGCAAATTGACGTGAAGTTCACCAGATGTTGCAAAATCATGATCTTCTTCAACTATTTTTTGTATTGTATCACAGTGGAGATCAAAAAATTTCATATCCGATTTCTTTTATTACTCATTAGTGGTTGAATGAAAAATTGGCGGTTTTCGATCGGGCACTCATTAATTTCATTGGATGATGCCTACCTCATCAACTGACAGTGTTGCATCCAATCGAATTGAAAACTTTAAGGATGGATATCGCCGACCAAGCCTTTTTAAATTAGTGTTTTTGTCTCCTCGCAGTCGCGAGTCTGATCTTGGATGAACAATCAAGGCAAGCCTCTCTGATTTTAGCAGGTCAGGTGACCGGTCTATCTTATTGCAAACTCTATCATAAAAGAGCTCAGAGAAAACAAGATGACCAAAAGCCGGATGCCAGGGACCGGCCAACACCATTGATTCATCTTCCATCATGTCGGAAGCCTGTAGTCCCATGCGGATCACATCGACCTTAGCCGCTTTAAATATTTGAACCATTCCTTTAACAAGCCGGATACTCTCTTCCAGGCTTAACGGCTGATATCTGCCCTGGTTATACCATTGTTCCATAAGGCTGCTTTTCAAGACCATTAATGGATAAATTCTGGCAAAATCAGGGGTAAGTTTTACCAATTTTTTTGTACTTTTAAACAATGAATCCTCATGGTCACCCGGCAATCCCACCATAACCTGAACACCGATTTTAAATGGATATCCTTTCAGCAAATCTATGGCTTTTATTGTATCCATACTGGTATGACCCCTTCTTGATTTTAATAAAACCTCATCGTTCATGGACTGGACACCCAGTTCAATGGCAGATATTTTGTAGGGTTGGACGAGATCAAGCGTCTGTTGGGTAATGGTATCCGGTCGGGTAGAGAACCGTATGCCGTCAATTTTTTTTGTATGGATATAGGGCTGGACCATATCAAGCAATTGGATGATGGTTTCATGTGCCAGTCCCAAAAAATTCCCTCCGAAAAAAGCAAGTTCCACGTATTTTCGAAGGCCTTTATACTGTAAATACTGTGTCACAATTTGATGAAGGGCTGTTTTGCCCGGCAACTTTGGCAAGCTTGATTTTTGATTAGTAATAATGGATTGATTACAGAATGCACATTGATGAGGACACCCTGAATGGGGAATAAATACCGGTATAACAAGAGGTTTTGTCTGATCCATAAATGAAGCCGCCTTCCAGATTTTATTTTCCCGGGTTTTATTTTTCCAGATTTTATTTTTCAGGACTTTATTTTTTTAAGAATCTTCAAGGCTTTTTTAGCAGAATCCTGCTCTGCTGCTTTTTTTGTTTTCCCAAGACCTTTGGACTCGATATTAAAAAGATTTAAACTGATCTCAAAAATTTTATCATGATCAGGGCCGGTCTCATTGAGAACCACATATTGAGGTGTTATTGCACCCTGTTCCTGAACAAATTCCTGCAACATGCTCTTATAATCAACAATCTTTTCATTTGACAGAATTTTCTCAAGGGTTTCGCTGAAAAGATCATGAATCAGCCGGTATACTGTATCAAATCCTGCATCCAGATAAACCGCTGCAATAACGGCTTCAAAGGTATCCGACAGTATGGAATTTTTATCAAATCCCCTGGAAAGTGTTTCTCCTTTTCCAAGCCTGATAAATCTGCCAAGGTCAATAAGCCTCGCCATATCGGCAAGGGCAGGTTCACTGACAAGATTGGATCTTAGCTTTGAAAGCTCTCCTTCCTTTTTTAACGGACTCTTTTCCATTAATACATGTCCGATGCATAGCCCTAAAACAGCATCCCCTAAAAACTCAAGCCGCTCATTATCAGAAGCGCATGAATTCTGATTCTCATTTAAATAAGACCTGTGACACATTGCATTATTCAACAATGATTGGTTTTTAAATGAATATCCAATATTATTTTCAAGAATGGTTAAATTTGTATATTTTTCTTTGCTTTCTTCCAAACGTACATTTAAAGCCTGAAATAAAGAATAGTCAATATTGAGATTATCTTTACCCGAACCAAGGCAAACACCTTCATTAAACACTCCATGGAAATCCGAACCGCCTGTCATTATCAGGTCCTTTTGGTTTGCAAGCTTTTGATAAAAAGATGTCATTGAAACGTCATGGTCGGTATAATAAACCTCCATGCCGACAAGACCATAGGTGATAAGCGTATCAAGAAAATTTTCAATCTGATGACTTTTATTAAACGCCAACAGCCCGGGATGCGCCAGCACCGGGAGACCACCCGCTTCAAGAATCGTTTGAATTGCCTGTTGGCAGGATACCTTATATTTCTCCACGTAAGCCGGCTTGTCTTTGCCAAGATACTTTTCAAACGCTTCTTTGAAAGTTTGTATATATCCCAGTTCTTTCATGAGTTCAGCAATGTGAGGGCGACCGGTCTGGTCCGCACTAAAGCGCTCTTTAACCTGTTCAATACTGATGTTGAATCCAAGGCTGTTTAATTTTTCAATTATTTTCGGATTTCTTTGGGCCCTGGCCTTTTTTGCATTATCAAGAATAGCATTAAGATTTTTATCATAAACACTGAACCCATATCCCAGCAGATGAATACTACCCATATCTTTGAATCCAGATGGCGGATCGCAACTGATTTCAACTCCGGTAATAACTTCCGGACAAGTTGTCAGGGGATGTTTTAAAATTTCCTTGATACCGTTTATGGTATCATGATCTGTTATGGAAATGGCTTTGATTCCGACCTTTTTCGCCAGAGTCATAATTTCTAAAGGAGAAAATGAACCATCCGAAGCTGTAGAATGTACATGAAGATCAATCAACGAACTATCCTGACACTATCTTGCGCCGGCTAAACACCAAGAGCTTTCTCCATATCCTCTTCACGTGTTTTACAATCAATGCACTGGGTGGTAACCGGTCGTGCCTTAAGCCGTTTAATGGAAATATTTTCCTCACAACCCTCACATATTCCAAATGTTTTGTTTTCAACACGGATAAGCGCTTTTTTAATTTTCTTGATCAATTTGTGTTCACGGTCTCGGATACGAAGTTCAAAATTCCTCTCCGCTTCATGGGAAGCCCGGTCCGTTGGATCGGCAAAATTCTCTTTTGGTTTGGTCATACCGGTTACAGTATTGTCAGCATGCGAAAGCAGCTCCTGAAGCCTGTCTTCTAAAAGATTTTTAAAAAATTCCAAATCTTCTTTTTTCATTATGTTTGCCCTTTACCTTAATTTACAAAAACATTCGAACTAAAATAGTATACCAAATTTTAATAAAATGTAAAGAATTAAATGGCACGACCATGACATGATCCGACCTGATTATAAAGTAAATAACAATATCTTTGGCTATTGTTTTTCAGGTATGTCTATATTAAATAATTGGCGGGTGACATTAAGATAAAGGGAATCATCTCTATGGTCACCGGTATTGCGTAAAAAAAGGATGGGGTCATGAATGGTTCTGCTTGCAATGGCCTGTGTCATACGTTTAATTGCCTGGATATCTTCTGGTGAAAGATGCTTTAAATTAGAAAGGGTTTTATTAAATTCAATGTCAACTATGGAAGATATTTTATCGTTCAAAGCCTTGATAGTCGGCACAATGGCAAGGCCTTCCAGCCATTTGCGAAATTTTAATACGGCTTCTTCGATAAATCTTTGGGCCTTAACCGTCTCTTTTCCCCGCTGTTCAATATTTGACTCGACAATATTTTTCAAATCATCAATATCATAGACATAGGCATTGGAAATTGTGTTAATTTTCGGGTCAATATCCCGTGGAACGGCGATATCAATGAAAAAAAGCGTATGATGATGTCTTTTTTTCATGGCCCGCTTGACCTGGGCCTGGGTCAACACATAATCTGTTGCACCGGTTGAGCTGATAATAATATCAACCTCTTTTAATGCATCTTCCCTTTCTTCAAACTTGACAGCCTGTCCATTAAATTTTTGGGCAAGATCCACTGCATTTTTAAAGGTTCGATTCGCCACTATAATATCTTTAACTTTATTGGATATCAGATGCTCCACAGCCAGTTCCGCCATTTCACCGGCACCCAGCAGCATGACGGTCTTTTGGGATAAATCCGAAAATATTTTATTGGCAAGTTCAATGGCCGCATAGCTGATGGAAACCGCATTATCCCCTATCCCTGTTTCTTTTCTGACTTTTTTTGCAACACTAAAAGCCTTGTGCATCAGTCGATTCAGCAGCACGCCCGAGGCATTGTTTTCCACGGCAACCCTGTAGGCCTGCTTTATCTGACCTAAAATCTGTGGTTCCCCCACCACCATTGAATCCAGGCTTGACGCGACCCTGAACAAATGCCGAATCGCATCATCTTCTTTATAAATATATAAAGAACTTTTAAACTCGGAACTGTCAATTTTTCTTTGATGTGAAATAAACTCAATGATTTTATCAACCTGATCATTGGTCTGGTCACCGGCCTGGGGGATATATAAAACTTCTGTCCGGTTGCAGGTGGAAAATATAAGGCTTTCTTTAATGTCTTTGTCCTGTTTTAAAAATTCAAGTGCGACGATTGCCTCTTCACCTGAAAATGAGAGTTTTTCCCTGAGTTCAACCGGTGCGGTTTTATGATTTATACCAATTAAAATAATTTTTGACATTGTTCTTTCTTTATTTTGTAAAGGCCTGGTGATGCCCGCCTAACAGCATATTGACCCCAAGAAACGTAAATATGATAATAAAAAAACCGATAATGGTCATTATGGCTGATTTTCTGCCACGCCATCCCGAATAAAGACGTAGATGCAGTAAGGCCGCATAAACCATCCAGGTTCCCACAGAGAATACTTCTTTGGGGTCCCAGCTCCAGAATCTGCCCCAGATAGTTTTTGCATAGATAAACCCTGTGACAAGTCCGATGGTAAGCAAGGCAAACCCTGTGGTCAAACAGGTATACCCGACATTATCCAGAAAATCCAATGATGGCAGCCGTTTGAAAAAAAAACCGGGACTTTTAGTCTTAATCCCTTTTTCCTGCAACAGGTATAAGATCCCTGCCCCGCATGCGAGAGCCAGGGCAGCCTCTCCTGTAAATACCAGAAGGATGTGGGAATAAAACCAAAATCCCCTTAATATGGCATTCTTCTCAACTGGTGCATCCGGAATCATCACTACTGCCAGCATGATGGCAGATAACAAAACCGAAACAAATACTCCGAGAATTTTGAGATTAAATTTGTATTGGAAAAATAAAAACATGCTGCCCAGGGCAAATGCCGCAAGTGATAAACTCTGGGATAAATTCTGTATGGGCACATGCCCGCTTGCTATCGTGTAAATCACCATACTGATAAAATGAAATACAATGGCTGTTGTAATCAAGTAAAAGGCAGTTTTTTGACAGGCCGATTTCTGATTAAATAAAAACAGCAAGTACCCTGTCATGCTTGTAAAATAGAGCACAGTTGTTAGCACTAACACCATGTCGGCTGTTTGAAGATTCATTCATCACTCCTCGAAGAAACAAGATCTTGATACGAATATTTCCTTCCAAGAACATCACATAAGACCGCGTTTATGTTTATTTCATCATTTGCTTTAATCAGTTCAAGAATCCCCTTCTCAATGAGGGTATGAAAGATTGCTTTGTTTTCATTTGAGGCTTGCCCGGATGATAAAAGCTTTTTACGTATATTTCCCATCAAACCTAACAATTGTGCGTACTCAGGCCCAAAATAATTTTCAAGATCCTGCCGGATTTTCTTTGCCATTGCAGGACTTGATCCCGAGGTTGAAACAGCCACGATCAGATCCCCCCTGTCCACTATCGAAGGAAGTAGAAAATCACTATTATCAGGTGCATCGGCCACATTACAAAGGATATTGAGCATTGAAGCATCGTTTTTTATCTGCTGGTTCAAATCAGCATTATTGGTGGCGGCAAAAACAAGAAACATCCCTTTCACATCTTGTTTCTCATATTCTTTTTTTTCAAGACAAATAGTTGTTTTTTTTAAATCATCAAACCTGGGCGAAAACCGATCACTGATCACTTTTACATTTGCACCGCATTTTTCAAGGGTTGCAGCCTTTCTTGCACCAACACTTCCGCCCCCCACAACAAGACAATCCTTGCCTTTTAACTCAAGAAATATAGGGTAATATTTCATTGTTATCCTTTATTCAACCCTTGTTTGCATAAAACAATTAATATATATTGCCCTAGCATATTTTTCAATATCTAACTATTATTTAGGGATAATTAACATGATTATTGATTCACACGTACATATTTTCCCGGAAAAGATCAAACAGGACCGTTCCGGATATTTTGATAATGAACCTGAATTCAAACTGCTTTATAATTCACCAAAAGCTAAAATCAGCACTATTAATGATTTAATAGAATCAATGGACGAATATCAGGTTGATATCTCCATCATCTGTGGTTTCCCCTGGGCGAAACCCGGAGTTTACAAAACAAAACAATGACATCATCATTGAATCCGTCCAAAAACATCCGGACAGAATCAAGGGTCTTGCCTGTTTTGATGCAGCCTGGGACGGCGCGCCCCATGAAACCCGAAGATGTATCGAGGCAGGTCTTTGCGGTGCAGGGGAACTGGCATTCTACCTTTCCGGAATTGACAAAAAGGCCTTGTCATGCCTTGATCCTGTCATGGCTGTTTTAAGGGACAAAGGCAACCTGCCCTGCATGATCCACACAAATGAACCGGTGGGACACAAATATCCCGGTAAAACTCCCATTACCCTGGAACAGATATATAGGCTTGCCAAAACTTTTCCTGACAATAGAATTATTCTGGCCCACTGGGGAGGAGGAATCTTTTTTTACAACATCATGAAAAAAGAGACAAAAACCACCTTAAAAAACATCTGGTATGACACAGCAGCCTCCCCGTTTTTATATGATTCACAAATCTATGACATTGCCGTTAATGCAGGAGTAGCAGATAAGGTTCTTTTTGGAACTGATTTTCCATTACTGCCACCTGGCAGGTATTACAAAGATATTGATAATTCAAATATCAATTCCCTTCAAAAGGAACAGATACTGGGTAAAAATGCTGCCTTATTGTATGCCTAAAGTGCCATGGCATTATGAAAATCTGCTTTCAC
>Ga0255384_10148_pt1 | contig 11821 bp, 13 predicted proteins | sample ANMaggSeSYBR01F7_FD_182106 | JGI IMG/M metagenome (GOLD analysis project Ga0255384, IMG submission 182106) | Sediment cell enrichment communities from methane seep in Santa Monica Basin, California, United Staets - ANME aggregate JGI... | ecosystem: Environmental > Aquatic > Marine > Cold seeps >... | reverse complement strand
GGAGAAATCTTATTAAGTAAAGGTTATGGGATGGCTAATTATGAACATAATGTTCCTAATACCCCCCACACCATATTTCGTCTGGGTTCCCTTAGCAAACAGTTTACTGCTATGGCTATAATGCAGTTAGAGGAAAAAGGATTGCTTAATGTTGAAGACCCCATAATCAAATATTTTCCTGATTATCCTGAAACCGGTAAAATAATTACCATTCATCATCTGTTAACTCATACCTCAGGGATTCCCAGTTTTACTGGATTTCCCGATTTTCAAAAAACCTCTATGATGCCTTCCTCCCCGGAGGAGACTATAGCCAGATTTAAAGATAAGGCTTTAGAATTTGCCCCGGGAGAAAAATACAATTACAGTAATTCGGGATATGTTTTATTAGGGGCTATTATCGAGAAGGTCTCCGGTCAATCTTATGAAATGTTTTTAAAAGAAAATATTTTTCAGCCACTTAAAATGGTGAATGCCGGCTATGATCATCATAGCACTATACTCAAAGACCGGGCTGCCGGATATATTCTAAGTAACGAAGGATTAATTAATGCTGCTTATACTGATATGTCCATCCCTCACGGAGCAGGGGCTTTATATACCACAGTTAAAGATTTGTATCTCTGGGATAGGGCTTTGTATACAGAAAAGCTGGTGAAGAAAAGTACATTGGATAAGATATTTACTCCTTTTAAGGGAAATTATGGATATGGTTGGAGGATAGGAGATAGTTTTAACAGAAAAGTTGTCGCCCATTCTGGAGGAATTAATGGTTTTACCACCCGTATCGAAAGATATCTTGATGATGAGGTTTGCGTCATTGTATTAATTAATATAGAGGGAATGGGTGTAGGTGATATCGGTAGAGATTTAGCGGCTATAGTATTCGGAGAAAAATATGAAATTCTACAAGTGCGTTTACCAATAGAAATAGATACCAGGATATATGATTCTTATATTGGGGAATATGAGCTTGTACCAGAGTTTACTATGGTGATTACCACAGAAAATAATCGTATTTTTGCCCAGCCTACCGGACAGCCCAAATTTGAAATTTTCCCCGAATCTGAAATGAAATTTTTTCTAAAAGCGTTTGATGCGCAGATTACTTTCGTTAAGAATGAGCAGGGCAAAGTAACCGAATTGATTATGCACCAGGCAGGGAAAGATATGCCTGCAAAAAAAATTAAATAAAAATAGTTTAAAGAGGTGAACATAAAATGAAAAAAACAAAAAGTGCAATTATAGGAGGGATAGCAGGAGCAATTGGCGGTGGTTTGGGAGCCTGGATAGGAAGTTCGATGGTTTTTAAGAAAGTTCTTAAATTTGGAGTCATTGGCTTAACATGTTTTACGTTAGCTATTATAGGAGGAGTAAATATGGTAGGTTTCGCTCAAACAGAGGCTAATTTTGATAATAATCTGGTGGGCATCTGGCAGGGAAAAATTGAGATAAAGGGAATATCTTTGAGAATAGTATTTAATATTACCAAAGATGCAGAGGGAAAACTGACTGCCACCATGGATAGCCCCGATCAAAGAGTAGAGGGTATACCGGTAGAGGAAGTTACTTTTAAAGATAGTGTTTTGCATCTGGAAGTTAAATCCGCCGGAGGTTTTTTTGAAGGGAAAGTTCAGGAAGATTTTTTAAGCATTGAAGGAGAATTAAATCAGGCAGGGAACTCTTTCCCGCTTGTCCTTGAACAGGTGGAGGAAATAGCCAAGGTTAATCGCCCTCAAGAACCAAAAAAACCTTACCCTTATAAAGAAGAAGAAGTTACCTATGAAAATAGGAATGCAGGAATTACACTTGCCGGCACCTTAACTTTTCCATTTGAAAAAGGCCCCTTTCCCGCAGTTTTGCTAATTACCGGTTCCGGTGCCCAGGACCGCAACGAATCAGAGGTAACTCATAAACCGTTTTTAGTATTGGCTGATTATCTTACCTGTCTGGGAATTGCTGTTCTTAGGGTAGATGATCGGGGAGTAGGAGGTTCAACCGGTGATTTTTCACAATCAACCAGTGAGGATTTTGCCGGTGATGTGCTTACCGGCATAGAATACCTCAAGAGTCGTAAGGAGATTGACCCAAAACAGATTGGTCTTATCGGCCATAGCGAGGGTGCAATAATTGCTCCAATGGTGGCAGCTCAATCCCCGGATGTCGCATTCATCGTGATGATGGGAGGAATGGGCTTAACCGGAGAGGAAATTTTATATTTGCAGAGTGCCCTTATTTTAAAGGTAAATGGAGTAAGTGATGAATTAATTACTAAAAGTCGTGCTTTACAAGAAAGCATCTATAAAGTCCTGAAAAAAGAAAAAGACGATGCAGTTGCAGCAGGGGAGCTCCATAAGATTATAGAGAATGCAAAATTAGAACTAAGCGAAGAAGAAAGAGAGAAGATATTATTTGGAGCTTTTATTGAACCGCCAATTAAGTTAATACCCTGGTACCGCTATTTTCTGACTAATGATCCTAAAACAGCGTTAATGGAGGTGAAGTGTCCGGTATTGGCAATAAATGGTGAAAAAGACCTGCAGGCTCTACCCAAAGAAAGTCTCCAGTCTATAGAGAAGGCTCTTATCGCAGGAGGGAATAAAGACTATACCGTGAAGGAATTACCTAATCTTAATCATCTGTTCCAAACTGCTCAAACCGGAGCACTTTCGGAATATAGTCAGATAGAAGAGACTATTGCACCGGAAGCATTAGATTTAGTGGGGAAATGGATTTTAGAGAGGACCGGGGAGTGGTTATTATGAAAGATAAAATCATTGAGGTAGATAAAATATCTAAATATTTTGGTGAAATTAAGGCTGTAGACCAGATAGATTTTTACGTGGAAGAAGGGGAAATTTTAGGATTTCTCGGTCCCAATGGTTCAGGAAAAACAACTACAGTAAGATTGTTAAACGGAGTTCTCTTTCCCGAAAAAGGCAATATAAAAGTTAAAGGCTTAAGTACAATAAATGATGGTAACAAAATTAGAAAAATTACCGGGGTGCTTACCGAATCAGCCGCCTTATATGAAAGTATGTCTGCCCGGGAAAATTTAGAATTCTTTGCTCACCTATATAATGTAAATCCTCGGGAGATACCCAAACGTGTCGATTCATTACTGGAGGAATTTGGACTTAGTAAAAGACAAAAGAATAGAGTAGCGGAGTTTAGTACCGGAATGAAAAAAAAGTTAAGTATCGCCAGAGCTCTGATAGACGACCCGGAAATACTGTTTCTGGATGAACCAACCACCAGTTTAGACCCGGAATCTGCCCGGGATCTGATTAGTTATATTAAAAAATTAAACCGGGAAAGAAAACTCACCATATTTGTCTGTACCCACAACCTTGCCCAGGCAGAGGATTTTTGCAAACGTTTTATATTTTTGGATAAGGGAAGGATAATTGAGGAGGGCACTTTGGGGGAAATCGAGAGCAAATACATTACCTCGGTGGAAATGGAAATTGTTTATCAGGGCGGGATAGACGATGCCTATCTTAATGATTATAAATATAAAAAAGTCGATTTAGATAAAATTATTATAACCATTGATAATAAAAAACAGGTACCCCAATTTATCAGGGAAATTTCCCAAAAAACAGATATCTATTCAATAAATACTTTAAATAGTAATTTAGAGAAATTATATTTTGAGGTTAGGAGGGTTTATTATGAGAATGCAGGCAATGGCAGCAATAATTAAGAAAGATATAAAGAGTATTTCAGATAATATACAGATATGGTTACCTCTAATTATTTTACCATTAATATTTGTGATAATTATTCCGACAGTGCTTATTATTTTAGCCAAAACTCAAAATATGTCAGCGGTAAATGGGATAGATCTAATTATAAAAACTATAGATAAATTTCCTGCCCATATGGAAGTTCATACTTTTTCTGACATAAATCAGAAGGCATTGTTTTTGGTGCTAAATTCTATGTTTATCCCCTTTTTCCTAATGATTCCGGCTATGATTTCCAGTACAACCGCTGCCTATAGTTTTGCCGGGGAAAAAGAGAAAAAGACCCTTGAAAGCCTGCTTTATGCTCCCATTAGCGAGAAAGACCTCTTTGTTGCCAAGATATTAGGTCCTTTTATCGCCTCTACTGCAGTGACTATTTTCTGTTTTATTTGTTACGGTATCGTGGTAGATGTATTAACTTATGATATATTCGGAAAATTAATATTTCCTCGTCTGAATTGGTTAATTGTGGTTTTTTGGCTTTCACCGATTCTCTCTATCTTTGCCATATTTTTTAATGTGTACATATCAGCCCGGGTAAAAGGTTTTCAGGAAGCATACCAGCTTGGTGCACTGATAGTTTTACCTATTGTTGCCCTGCTTTATTCACAGCTAACAGGTTTGCTCCTTTTAAACAATATTATATTATTTTTATTCGGTTTGGTTTTACTTATAGTCAGCGTAATACTTATTGTTAAAACGGGTAAATCTTTTACCAGAAATAAACTTTTCTTAAGTCAAATAAAATAAATAAAAAAAGGAGAATGAAAATTTAATGAGAAAATTATTATTAATTTTGGTAGTAATTATGGTAATAATCATTTTGTTTATTACCATCAGTAAAGTTTTATACGATAAAAAGGTTATAAAAGAGGTTGGTATGCTGACTGAAGAGGGCAGTAAAGCCCAATCCGAAACATTTAGCCTTAATAATCTTGAAGGATTGCCCGAGCCGGTCCAAAGATATTTTAAATATGCTCTAAGAGATGGGCAGGAATATATTAAATTTGTAAGATTAAAACAGGTTGGTGAATTCAGGATGAAAGAAAATCAATCCTGGATGTCCATCAAGGCAGAACAATATTTTACTACAGAAGACCCGGCATTTATCTGGCGGGTTAAATTTACCATGGCGCCTTTTATATGGATTGATGGCAGGGATATGTATTATCAGGGTAAAGGAAATATGCTTATCAAAGTACTTTCCACCATAACAGTTGCCGATGCAGCGGGAAGTGAGATGGATATTTCTTCATTAATAAGATTTTTAGCGGAAGCACCCTGGTTTCCCACTGCTTTAATACCGAGTGATTATCTTGAATGGAAAGAGATTGATTCTAATTCAGCCCGGGCGGTTATCAAGGATAAAGGATATACCGCCTCGGGAATTTTTACCTTTAATGAAAAAGGGGAAATTATTAAATTTGTAACCAATGACAGATATATGGAGGCTGACGGGAAATATTTTAAGGAACAGTGGGCAGGTTATTATAGAAACTACCAGGAAATTGAGGGGATGAAGATTCCCATAGAAGGTGAAGTGGAATGGAATTTATCTGATAGAGATTTGCAATATGCTAAACTCAAAATAACCGACATTCAATATAATATTGCAGAAAAATATTAAAGAGTATTATAGAACTTATTAAGTTAATAAAAAATTGAAAATGTGACAAATTAATGTGACAAAGGATTGTTGTCCCCTGTTACAAAAAAAGAGAGATAAATGAAATGAAGAGAATAATAAAAAAATATTTTATGAACGAAAAATTCATAATTAGATTTATTAGCCTGCTCACAGTAGGAGTAATTTCATTCACCCTGGTATGGTTTTTGAGTTATTATTTTTTGCCCGATGGTTTTTTGAAGGGGAAAGCAGTTTCCAGTAGGATAGTGGGGACAGAAGCTTCAAATACCTTATTTGCAGAATGGGGGAAAATCGCAGGATATAATCTCGGAGCTGTGTGTTTACTCGTTTTGGTAAATTTAATTTTATGGTTCGACCTCTTTCCCTTAGGTTATGTTACAGTTTTTGGAAACCTCACATTGTATAGTATATACATGGGGACAAACTCGTTTATGATATCTATGCCTGAACGGATGGCGCCATCATTGGCTATATTTGCCCGTTCCGGGCCCTATGAGATGATCGGGTTCCTTCTTGTGGCGGCTGCAACTTATAATCAATCTCGTTTTGCACTCGCAAAAAATTCTTACCGTATTACTTCGGTTCCAAGATTATCATGGGAACAATGGATGGGGTTAGGATTTGGAATAGCAATTATCCTTTTAGCTGCCTGGCGTGAAGCAATTATGATTATGGCATCGTAATGAGTAAGTATTTAGAGTTAGATTAGGTGTATGTATTTGAAAAGAATAATCATAAAATTTAGAAAAAAAGTATTAATTTTAAAAAGGAGGAGATAAAATGAAAGTATCAATAGTTTATAATTCTGTCCATCATGGAAATACAGAGAAGATTGCAAAAGTAATTGCGGATGAACTAAAGGCAAAGATGGTCAAACCGACAGAGGTGGAAGTGAATAAATTGTCGGAATATGACCTAATTGGTTTTGGTTCCGGAATTTATATGGGTAAACATCATGAAAGCATTTTCCAATTAGTGGAAAAATTACCGGCAGATAAAGATAAAAAAGCTTTTGTTTTTTGTACCAGTGGTTCTTCAAAAAATTATAATAAACCTCTGAAAGAAAAATTAACCGCAAAGGGGTTTCAGGTAGTGGGAGAATTTTCCTGTAAAGGTTTTGATACTTATGGACCCTTCAAGCTAATTGGCGGTATAAACAAAGGCCGGCCCAATGAAGAAGACTGCCGAAAAGCTCAAGAATTTGCCCATGATTTTTTAAAATAAAGCTTTAAGAATGTAAAAAAAGAACAGAGAACCGTCCCCCGTTCTTTTGATAAAGGAATAATTAAAGATGGATATATATAATAATGAGGGAAAATCTGATGTAATTTTCCGGGATTATAAATGTAAAGAAGCCTTATATTATTTAAAGCGTAAGGGATTGCCTTATTCCTTTGATTTAAATATCTACCGGGGATGCTCTCATAACTGTCAATACTGTTATGCCCGAAAAAGTCATAAATATTTAAATTCAAAAAATTTTGAAAATGAAATTTTTGTAAAAACAAATATTGCCGAAGTCCTTGAAAAAGAACTAAAAAGGGGTAAAAGCGGCGGTAAATTCATTAATATTGGCGGTGTCTGCGATAGTTATCAGCCTGCAGAAAAGAAATTTAAACTGATGCCCGGTATTCTAAAAATTCTGATTAAGTATAAACAGCCGGTTATTATCAGCACTAAATCTGATTTAATCCTGCGGGATATCGAACTTATAGACCAGCTTGCTCACCAGGCCTGGGTCAATATTGCGGTAACCATAACTTCCGATAATGATGAAATATCTTCAAAGGTTGAACCCGGGGCGAGTTTGCCCGGAGTTAGGTGGAATATTTTGCAGGAATTTAGTCAAACGAAAGCCTCAACAGGTTTTCATTTTTTTCCTATATTACCCTTTCTTTCTGATGATAGAACATCGATGGAAAAGATGGTGAAACGAGCTTCTGAAGTTAAAGTGGATTATATGTTAAGCGGAGTTCTTTATCTATCGGGAGGAATTAAGGAAAGATATTTAAGTTTTATTAAAAGAGAATTTCCGGAATACTACTCTGCTTATGTTGAACTTTATCCTCGGGGGAGGGCAAATCCTGATTATAAGAGCAGGATTCATTCTTTTCTAGGGAGAATGAGAGAAAAATACGGGGTAAATGCCCAGTATTCAAAAATAATTCCTTCTTATAAGTAAGAAGGAAAAAAATTAGGGCAGAGAAATTAATTTAAAATTAAAAGAAAATGCGAGGAAAAATCATGAAATTAAAAGTTGGGGAGATAATATTAATTTTAGGACTTCTCTTATTTGTATTTGGAACGATAGCAATTTTCACTAATTCCTTATCTCAAAATACATTGCAGATAATGGGTGCTTTAGCTCTTGCTTTTGTAGTTGTAGGTTTAAACTTAAAAAAGCAGGCTAAAAGAAATAGCCGATCATTTGGAAAATTCTAAATTAACTTTATGGAGAAATATTAGGTGAGTAGTTAAAGCTGTAAAGTATTTCGCAAAATATGCCAGTTCACCATCAGGGCGAGGGCACCGTAGCCTTTATTATATTTAATGATTTAATAGAAGGGATAGAAAATAATATGGGATATATTGTTAGAAAGATGACCAAAAGACAAGCAGAAGATATATCAATATGGAAATATGATGAACCTTACTCAATTTATGATATGGATGGCAGCAAAGAGATTCTTGATGAGCTGTTAGGTGGCTTATATTATGCAGTCACAAATGAAAAAGATGAACTTATTGGTTATTTTTGCTTTGGGGATACTGCCCAGGTTCCGGGGGGTAAACAATACGGAGCTTATTTAGGAGATGATGCTATAGATATAGGATTGGGTATGAGACCTGATCTTACTGGAAAGGGTATGGGACTTAATTTTCTTTATAAAGGATTAAAATTCGCTAAAGAAACATTTTCAAGTAGGCATATACGTTTGACAGTGGCTACATTCAATAAGCGAGCGATAAAGGTTTATGAGAAATTAGGATTTAAGAAAGAAAAAATATTTAAGAGTAAAACCAAAAAAGGCGATTTAGAATTCATGTCAATGTCTATAAGATTTGATTTATAGAGATAAATTAATTTGTTTCAGTTTGATATACAAAAAAAGTGATATATTAGGTTAACAATATGTATATTGTAAGATATGGGGTAATAATGTGGAAATCTTCAAATAGCCGTTAAAGGGAGGAAATTGTATTATGAAAATTGAAAAAACTTTAAGCGAGAGCTGCAATATGATTAATATCCAAAAAAGTCGTTTGACTGCCACTATGACGCTCATCCTGTCATTCTTGGCCTTATATGCATCACTGGCGGGAGTACTGGATAAAAACCTTTACACAGACGTGTTTTTCGCAGGCTCGTTATCAAGAACTTTAATATCCGGGTCACTTGCCCAGGATACTATATCGATTCCACTAAGTCTAATCTTGGCCGTTCTGTCATTACTATTTCTGAAATATTCGGGGTATAAGACCTTCATTGCTATCCTTGGGTTAACCGGGTATTTCTTTTATGGTTACGGGCTTTATGCTATGCAGGGACAATACACCTCTATCTACCTCATCTACCTGGCAGTTTTCGGGCTATCCATATACAGCATGATCTGGGGACTTACCAGTTTTGAACCAGATGTAGTAAAGCAAACCCGGTTGCCCGGAGCATTGCGCATGTCTATCAGCATTTTTCTGATTGTAATTCTTTTAGTCCTTATTCCCGTATGGCTGCTCAGAATAACACCTGATATTGCAAAGCATATACCCGGGGATACTTATGCGGTTTTTGTTTTGGATTTATGTGTGGTTTTCCCCGCCTTCGGGATAATTGCTGCCCAGCTTCTGCGGAATAAGCCCTTTGGCAATATCCTGGCAGGAGTTGCGCTCTTTAAAACACTAACAATCTGCCTATCTGTGGCTTTCGGTGAATGGTTTGTACCCCTTCGTGAAGGCTTTCAGGTAGATTATGGCATGATAACTATATTTAGTGCGTTGACAGTATTTAGTTTTGCATTGGGTATTTTATACCTGTTAAATTTGAAAAAGGAGTTGTAGTTAAAAAAAGAGTCCCCTTTTTTTCTATATGTTCTTTAAAATTTTAATTAAAACCATAAAGTTCTGTGCAAACAAGCCCTTCGGCAGGTGAAACTAATCGTTAAACAATTTTTTACACCCAAATTATTACCTGGAGAAGTAAGCAAATGCTGGAGGTAAAACTTTACCCTGACCGGTTATTATTAGGGATCGGGAGAAAGAGCGAGGGCGTGAAGAGGAGACTGAGAGATGGAGAGAAGAAGTAAGAAGTAGAAAGGATGAAAGATGAATTGCGCCATTTTGAATTATATGATATAAATTATATATAATATACGTTTGTAAAAAATAAAATAATTAAAAGGAGATAAAATGAAAAAGAAAAGTATCGTTATCTTAATCGTATGTTTAATCGTTTTTTATTTAAGCAGTAATGTATATCCCTGTACCACGTTTTGTATAAAAGATAGTAAAAATATAATATTTGGCAGAAATTTTGACTTTAGCACCGGCTTTGGACATGTAATCATCAATAAAAGAAATGTCACAAAAACTGCATTAGTCTTCCCTCCCGAAAATCCAATGACCTGGACTTCAAAGTATGGAAGTATCACTTTTAATCAAATAGGGAGAGAATTACCTTACGGAGGAATTAATGAAGCGGGTCTTGTCATTGAACAAATGTGGCTCGATACAACGAAGTATCCGGAACCCGATAATCGTTATGGATTAAGCGAATTGCAATGGATTCAGTATCAATTGGATAATTCTACTACCATCAATGATGTTATTGCGAGTGATACGATGGTAAGAATGTCATTTCAATCATACGCACCTATACATTTTTTACTTTGTGATAAGCAAGGAGATGTTGCAACTATTGAATATATAGATGGGAAATTAGTTTATCATAAAGGTAAAGATTTACCGGTAACTGTTTTGGCAAATAATACCTATGAGGAATCGATTGATTATACTAAAAAATTCATTGAATTCGGCGGGAATGATACAATTCCAAAAACAATAAAATCTTTAGACAGATTCGCTCAAGCAGCGAGTATGGTCAAGAAATTTGATGAAAGTAAATCCGGGGATATCATTGATTATTCTTTCGAGATCTTAGATACAGTCAGCCAGGGAGAATATACCTTCTGGAGCATTGTTTATGATATAGTGAATATGAAAATATATTACAAGACATATGAAAATAGGGAAACAAGGGTAATAAATTTTGAAGATTTCAATTTTTCATGTAAGACCCCGGTGCTTGTAACTGATATTGAAAATAATATTGATAATATTGAGAAAGATTTCGTTTACTATAACACAAAACTAAACAGAGAGCTGATAGAAAACGTCTTTAATAATGTTGAATTTCTTAAGAATATACCCCCTGAAGCTCGAGATGGAATTGCCCGATATCCGGAGTCATTTATTTGTAATAAGTAATCATTAAGGAGACAGTTTCATAAGCAATTGAATTACAATATATAAATACGGCTAACAATGGTTTCAAGGGAACGCAGGGGCTCTGGCGTGATCTTCAGGTTCAAGAGCACTCTTGAAAGTTTAAATTAGATCCGAAATCCCTATGCGTTCTATCCTTGTGCCCTTTAAACAAATTGTTAAACATTTTTTAATATCAAAATTAGTACCTGGAGAAATCAGTTTATAATGGAATATGGTTTAGTTTTATTAGGAATAATTTGTACTGTTATAGGAGTAATTGGTTGTATTTTCCCCGCAATTCCCGGGCCTCCCCTTAGTTATGCGGCTCTTATATTGCTTCAATTTGCCAAAGAAGAGCCTGTTTTTAGTAATAGTTTCTTAGTCAGGTTTGCTGTCTTAACTATTGTAGTCTCCCTGGGCGATTATTTTCTCCCTCTGTTAGGAGCTAAAAAGTACGGTACCAGCAAGTACGGAATCTGGGGAGCAATGATAGGGATGATGGCCGGTATAATCTTCTTTCCTCCCTTCGGAATGATTTTAGGCATATTTATCGGCGCCATTGTAGGAGAGCTTATTGCCGGTAAAGAAAATTCAATGGCTTTAAAAGCCGGCCTGGCTACTTTTATCGGAAGTATGACGGCAGTTCTTATTAAACTGTCTTTATCCGTTGTAATGGCCTTCATTTTTTTTACTGCCCTCTTTAAAGGCTAAAAACAAAGGAGAAAAAAAAGAAATAAGATGTTGATTCTGGAAACTGAAAAGCTAAAATTGATTCCCCTTGATGCTCAGAATTTTAGATGGTCAATTGAAGACCGTCGGAAGATGGAGAGGAATTTGGGAGTAAAAATTACTGATACAGAACTGGAAGAACCGGTGAAGGAAGCTATGAGGACTTCTCTCAAAATGGTTTTAGAAAATAAGAAAGATTATCTTTGGTTTACCA
>Ga0255384_10147_pt1 | contig 11862 bp, 13 predicted proteins | sample ANMaggSeSYBR01F7_FD_182106 | JGI IMG/M metagenome (GOLD analysis project Ga0255384, IMG submission 182106) | Sediment cell enrichment communities from methane seep in Santa Monica Basin, California, United Staets - ANME aggregate JGI... | ecosystem: Environmental > Aquatic > Marine > Cold seeps >... | reverse complement strand
ATAATTAATATTAATAAACTATCAATATTTAAATATTGTACTAAATAGATAGACAAAATACCCTTGCCAATATCGCCAAGCACTACTAAAGAAGCCAATGAAGGTCCCAATATCCTAAGAGCATTGGTGGCTCCTATGTTTCCACTGCCGTATTCTCTTATATCAACTTTCTTAAATAATTTACCCACAATATAGCCAAAAGGTACGGAACCTAAAAGATAACAGCTTATAATGACTAAAGCAATTTTCATACTTCCCTTCCCTCCTTTTTTTTTGCTAAATTGATAACTACAGGCGAACCTTCAAATCCAAATGTTTCATAAAATTTATTTTCTAAATATCTGTGATAAGAAGTATACATTAATTTAGGATTGTTTACAAATAATAGAAATCTAGGTGGCTTTACCCCTGTTTGGGTAATATATTTGATTTTTAAAGTATTCCCTCTTACATATTTCGGTTGATTTTTAAAAATAACTTCTCTCATAAAAGCATTTAATGCTGAAGTAGGAATTTGTTTACTATATTCCAAGGCAACCTCTTTAATTTTTGAAATAATTTTTCCAATATTATAACCAGTTATAGCAGAAGTCATTATCACGGGAGAATTTTTTATAAAAGATAATTCATATCTTATCTCATCAATAAATAATTTTTTATCTATATTATGGTTAATTAAATCAAATTTATTTAATATTATAATGCAGGCCTTTCTTTCTTTTTGAATATAATTTGCAATTTTTTTATCTTGCATGCTTACTCCCTGAGTAGCATCCAATATCAGCAGCACTATATCTGAATTATGTACTGCTTCAAAAGTTCTTAATGTACTGTAATATTCAACATCTTCTTTCGGTTTCGCCTTGCCTCTCAAGCCTGCGGTATCGATAAATATTAATTTTAATGAATTATGTTTAAACATTATTTCAATAGCATCTCTGGTGGTGCCGGGTTGTTCGCTGACTATTATTCTATCTTCTCCTAAAATACGATTTAATAAACTTGATTTCCCTACATTGGGTTTTCCGATAATTGATACTTTTATAATGTCCTCTTCTTCCGATTCTACTTTTACTTCTGAAATACCGGATACTATTTTATCCAATAGGTCATCAACGTTTAATCCGTGTTCTGCTGAAACTATATAAGGGTCTCCAAATCCTAATTCGTAAAATTCATATAATTTTAATTCACTTCCCCTTACATCCCCCTTGTTGGCTACCAGGATACTTGGTTTATTTTTTTCTCTAATCGCTTTTGCCACTTTAAAATCATCCGGGTTTATTCCTTCTTTGATATCGACCAATAATATGACTAAGTCTGCTTCTTCGATAGCTAATCCAGTCTGAGCAGTTATTTTTTCTTGCATTTCTTCCCTTTTTATAAAATCCACGCCTCCGGTATCTACCAGAGTAAATTGTTTTCCTTTCCATTCACATTCTGCATATATCCTATCTCTGGTAATCCCAGGTTCGTTTTCTACAATAGCAGTTCTTTTCTTAGTGATTCTATTAAATAAGGTCGATTTCCCTACATTTATCCTTCCGATAATAGCAACAATAGGTTTTCTCAAAATAATTACTCCTATTTTTTAATATAGCTAAAAATTTAAAACGAAAAGCGAAAAACCATAATTCAAAATTCAAAACTTTCTCTCTCAATATTGTATTTTAAGTTCTGTTTTTACTTCTTTATTTTTTCATTTTTGCTATATAGCATGCAAGATAAGAAAAATGAAATTCAATGAGCAAAACAATATATTTAATTTTAAATTTTGAGCTATAGATTTACGTTTTGCGCTATTCGTTTTTCGCTTTGTTACTAAATATTATTTACTAACAACTAGTTTAAAATATTTTTTATTTCCCTTATTGTCATTTCAGGATTTGCACTTTTAGATATTATTTGACCGACCACAATTATCTCTGCTCCGGCTTCAATTACTTTAGAAATATTATTAAAATTTATCCCGCCATCAACTTCTAAGCTTATTGATTTTTTTTTGATTATCTATTATTTTTCTTGCCTTTTCTATTTTACTGAACATCTCCGGAATAAATTTTTGTCCGCCGAAACCCGGATTAACGGTCATTAATAATAAAAAATCTATTTTATTAATTAAATATTCAATGACATTTAGAGGTGTTGCCGGATTTAGAGCAATACCTGATTTAACATCAGCTTCATTAATGGTCTGAATAAGTCTGTCAAGATGTTTAGAAGTTTCATAATGTACAATTATAATATCTCCGCCAGCATCGATAAATGATTTAATATGATTTTCTGGCCTTTCTACCATTAGATGGACTTCCAAAGGAAGAGATGTTTTGCTTTTAATGGACTCTACTATCCTGGGCCCAAAGGAAATATTTGGTACAAAATTACCATCCATAATATCTAAGTGAATTAAGTCTGCTCCTCCGCTTTCTAGTATTTTTAATTCTCTTTCCAAATAAGTAAAATCCACATCCAAGATGGATGGAGCCAATTTTTTTAACATAATTATAACACCGCCTCTTTATATAAATAATTGTTTATTTTGAAACCTTCAGTGCTTACTTAGTATAACCATAATTTTCGATCAAGACTTCTATACTGGATAGCCTCGGATAAATGAGAAATTTCTATCTTCTCTGATTGTTCTAAATCAGCTATGGTTCGAGAAACTTTTAATATTCGGTCATAAGCTCGCGCACTTAAATTTAACTTTTCTATAGCTTTATAAAGTAAATTTTTAGCATTGTCATCAATATTACAATATTCTTTAATCTGTTTTTTAGTAATTTGTGCATTACAAAAAATCCTGTCTTCAAAATATCTTTCTCTCTGTATCTTTCTTGCTTTTTCCACTCTTTCTCTAATAGCAAAAGAGTCTTCTTCAAAATCCTTCTCCATTACTTCTCGACAGTTTACCCGGGGGACTTCAATATGGATGTCAATTCTATCTAATAAAGGTCCCGATATTTTTGAACGATATTTAACAATCTGAGATGAGCTACAGGTACAAACTTTAACCGGATCACCATAAAAACCGCAGGGACAGGGATTTAAAGATGCTATTAGCATAAAAGAAGAAGTATAGCTAACAGAACTTAAAGAACGTGAAATGGTGACTATCCCGTCTTCCAGAGGCTGACGTAGAGATTCTAAAGCACTTCTGGAAAATTCCGGTAATTCATCTAAAAAAAGTACACCATTATGGGCTAGGCTAATTTCTCCCGGTTTGGGTGTCCTTCCTCCTCCTATTAATCCAACGTTACTTATGGTATGATGTGGGGCCCGAAACGGTCTCTCCTTAACCAAAGGGATATCCGGTGGAAGTAAATTGGCAATACTATATAATTTGGTAATTTCTATAGATTCTTCCAGAGTCAAAGAAGGAAGGATGGTTGGAAGCCTGCGTGCCAGCATGGTTTTTCCGGAGCCTGGAGGACCAATCATTATAACATTATGACTTCCGGCTGCCGCTACTTCGAAGGCTCTTTTAGCGTGTTCCTGTCCTTTAATATCAGAAAAATCTACTTGACTGTTTGTACTCGATTTAAAGATATCTTCTAAATCTATAGAGATTGGCTCTATCGAAATATTTTTATTTAAAAATTCAATTACTTCGCAAAGTGAATTAACAGGAAATACTTTTAATTCTTTAATTATTCCTGCTTCTTTAGCATTTGCCTTAGGAACAAGTAATCTGTTTTTTCCTATTATTTTTGCCATTAAAGCAATGGGAAGCACACCACTTACCGGTTTTATGCTCCCATCTAAAGATAATTCACCCATAATCAGATATTCATTTAATTTACCTGGTTTAACTTGCTTACTGGCAACCAAAATTGCCAGAGCAATGGATAAGTCAAAAATAGGACCTTCTTTTTTGATATCCGCCGGGGCAAGATTTACCGTAATTCTTTGCATGGGAAATTCGAATTCGGAATTTTTTATGGCTGCTCTAACTCTTTCCCGGGATTCCTGAACAGCTGTATCGGGTAATCCTACAATATTGAACGTAGGTAATCCTGGATGAATGTCAACTTCGATCTCTACCATAAAAGCTTCTACTCCGAATATAGCGGCACTATTTAATTTGGATAACAAAAAAACACCTTCCTTTATCGCATTTTATGAGAATTAGTATATATATTTATTGCGATCTCCGATTTATCAAATCGTGGCAATCTCTTTATTAAGCTAAAAACTTAAAGCGAAAAGCGAAAAACCATAATTCAAAACTCAAAACTTTTTCTCTCGCTACCAAATTTTAAGTTCTATTTTAGCTTCTTTATCTTTCTATTTTGTTATATAATATTCGAAATAAAAAAGATCAAACTCAATAGATAAAATAATATATTTAAATTTTAAATTTTGAGCTATGGCTTTACTTTTTGCGCTTTTCATTTTTCGCTATAGATTTTTTCTTTGCTATATACTTAATTTACCATTGAGATAAAAAGCATCCTTAATATGCTTTATCCTTTTTACATCTTTATTATTAGAAATACTTACTAAAATTACATCAATGCAATAATTATTTTTCCAAAGATTGTATTTAGCCAAATAACATAAAGTATTTTTAATTATTTTTTGTTGCTTATTAAAGTTTATTGCTTCTTCGGGATATCCGAACTTATCAGAACGCCTGGTTTTTACTTCTACAAAGATAATGCTTCCCTTATATTCAGCTATAATATCTATTTCTCCCAAGAAGGTACGATAATTTCTTTCTTTAATTTTGTAGCCTTTTTCTTCTAAATATTTCGAAGCTATATCTTCTCCAAATTTCCCTATATTGTCCATCTTTAATACTCTTCTGTTTTTATAATAATTAGTCGTTAGTGTACTAGTCGTTAGTGAATAGTGAATAGTCGTTAGTTTTAAAAACAATTTTTAGTTATCATTTTACAGCTAAAAGCGTAAAGCTAAAAGCGAAAAACTATAATTCAAAATTCAAAACTTTTTCTCTCAATATTATATTTTAGGTTCTGTTTTTGCTTCTTTATCTTTTTATTTTGCTATATAACATACAAGATAAGAAAGATGAAATTCAATGAGCAAAACAATATATATTTAATTTTAATTTTTGAGCTATGGCTTTTCGTTTTTCGCTTTGTTACTAATTACTCTGTTAAAGCTTTTCCTATGTATCTCTGATGGACCGTATTTAAGTAGCGCTTCAAGATGTTCTTCTGTACCATATCCTTTGTTTTTTTTGAAAAGGTACTGCGGATATTTCTTGTCGTATTTAATCATAATATTATCTCTATAAACTTTGGCAACTATCGATGCTGCGGCAATCGATATACTTTTATCTTCCCCTTTAATCAGTGGTAATTGTTGAATATTTAAGTGAGGAATTTTAAAGCCATCTACTAATAAGTAATCCGGTACTTCTTTTAAATCTAAAATAGCTTTTTTCATTGCTAAAAAAGAAGCTTGGGCAATATTTATTCTATCAATAATTTTAGCTTCCACAATACCGATTCCTACATATTTTGCTTTATTTAAGATAGAAAAATATAATTCTGTTCTTTTTTTTGATGTTAACTTTTTAGAATCTTTAATATAGGGAATAAATAATTGGCAGGGTAAAATCACTGCCGCTGCCACTACTGGCCCTGACAATGACCCCCTGCCCGCTTCGTCTATTCCGGCAATTAAAAAGTACCCTTCGTTTTTTAATCGATTTTCATAGTTATAGAGATTGTAAATTCTTTTTCTTTCTATATATAATTTTTCTATTCTTCTCTGATAACTATGTATAATTAGTTTTGTTATTTTTACTTTTCTATTTTTTGCCTTGAATAGCATTTAATTATCTTTTTTCTTTAACCGTGCCGCTCTTTCCAACCCTATCTCTCAAGTAATACAATTTTGCTCTTCGCGTTTTCCCTTTTTTTAAAGTCACAATATTTACAATATTCGGTGAATGCAGTTGAAATACTTTTTCCACCCCAACACCCTTGGATATTTTTCTTACTGTAAATGTTTCCTTGCTTCCACCATGTTTTTTAGAGATAACTATCCCTTTAAAAAGCTGTACTCGTTCTCTGGTACCTTCAATAATTTTTTGATGTACTTCGACTGTATCACCAGGTGCAAATTCACTATTCTCTTTTTTAGATTGTTCTTCTTCTAATTGTTTAATGTAATCTACCATAAAAATCATCCTTCCTAATTATTTTTTTAAATTGTATTCTCAATTATTTACTATACCTTATCTCTTATTTCTTCACGCGATACTCTTATGCGATACGTTGTACTAACAGTTCATTTAATCAATTTAGTTTAATCTTCCTCAAAGTCCTTCTCTAATTCTTTAAGAAGAGCTAACTCTTTTTTAGAATATTTTTTATTTGCAAAAATTTCAGGCCTTCTAATCAGAGTTCTTAGCAGAGACTGTTTTCTTCTCCATTTTTCAATTTCTTTATGATTACCTGAAAGCAATATTTTCGGAACTTTAAGATCTTTAAACTCATCCGGCCTGGTATAATGGGGATAATCAAGATATTCGTTATAAAATGAATCATTTACCATGGATTCTTCTTTCCCTAAAACACCGGGAATCATTCTTGAAATTGCATCTACCATTAACATAGCCGGTAATTCTCCGCCACTAACTACAAAGTTGCCGATTGACACTTCCTCTGCATCAAGAAGCTTAGGTATCCGTTCATCTATACCCTCATATCGACCGCAAATGATTAATAACCTACTTTCTTTCGATAAATTTTTAGCCATCCCCTGATTAAAAATCTTACCCTGAGCAGAAGTGATTATAGTTTTTAAAGGTAATGGAGATTTGTTTTTTCTTATCACCTCTACAGCATCCCAAATTGGCTGAGGTTTTAAAACCATACCAGGCCCACCCCCGTAAGAATAATCGTCTACAGTCTTATGTTTATCCAGGGTAAAATCCCTAAGGTCAATTAGATTTATTTTTATCAATCCTTTTTCTTGAGCCTTATTCAATATGCTTTCGGAAAAAGGTCCTGTAAACATATTGGGGAAAATAGTTAATATATTAATTTCTAAACAATCATTTTTCATATTAATCCATCTACTATTTTTATGGTAATTCGTTTTTTTTCTAAATTAATATCCTTTACAACTTCACGAATAGCCGGGATAAACAATTCTTGTTTATTTTTACCTTTAACTATATATACATCATTACTTCCCGTGCTTATCACGTTTTCTACTTTTCCCAGAAAAAGGTTATTCTCGTCATATACTTCAAGGCCAATTATCTCAAAGATGAAATAAGTGTCTTTGGATAGTTTCACAGCATTTTTTCTTTCAACTTCAAGAAAAGACCCTACTATCGTTTTGGCCTCTTCGATATTTTCTATATCTTTTACTTTTAAAATAACCATATCTTTTCGTATTCTTATTTTTTCTATATCTATTATTGTTTTACCATGGTTATTTCCTAAAAAAACGGTGTCTAATTTTTTAAATCTGTTAATTGAATCGGTAAGGGGTAAAACATTGACTTCCCCTTTATTACCCTGGGTAGAAACCACTTTACCAATTACAATAAATTCTTGACTCAATATATTTTTCCTTTAAGTTTATTAGATAATTTTATTTTATGGGAATTACCTTTTTTCGTAAATCCTAATTAGTGAATAGTTATAACGAAAAACGAAAAGCGCAAAACGCAAAGCCATAGCTCAAAATATAAAATTTAAACACATTACTTTATATATTGATTTTCATCTTTCTTATCTCGCATGTTATATAGTAAAAATGAAAAGATAAGAAGCAAAAACAGAACTTAAAATTTAATATTGAGGAAAATAGTTTTGAGTTTTGAATTATAGTTTTTCGCTTTTAGCTTTACGCTTTTAGCTGTAAAATAATGACTGAAAACTGATTTTCTTAACGTGATGCTGTTTCTCTATCCGCTATTTTTTTCTTGTATTCCTTTCCCTTTCTTCACTATATACTCAATACTCGATACTATATACTGTTTCCCTGTACGCTATACCCTACTTTTATTCGACAATTTCGAGAACTACTCGCTTATCATCCTTCTGCGCTGCAGCATTCACTATGGTTCTTATCGACTTTATATTTCTGCCTTGCTTTCCAATTACTTTACCTATATCACTAGGATCAACCTTTACTTCGAATATTGATGATCTTTCACCAATAATTTCATTTATCTCTACTTTATCTGGATTGTCTACTATCCCTTTTATAATTAATTCAATAAGTTCTCTCAAAATAATCTCCTTAGGTCTTATCTATTATTTCAATATTCCTTCTTTCTTAAATAAATCTTTTACTGTCGCTGAAAGTTGAGCACCCTTTTCGATCCATTTTAAACTTGCTTCCTGGTCAATCTTAAGAACATAAGGATCGGAAAGTGGTTGATAATATCCTAATTGCTCAATAAATTTAGCATTACAGGCTCTCCTCGAATCGATTACCACTACTTTGTAAAAGGGTTTTTTCTTGCCACCTTCTCTTCTAAGTTTAATTACTGCTGACATTTATTTGCCTCCATTTTGTTATTTACGTTTTATTTGTATTTTTTATTAATAAACTAAAATATAGTTTATATACGAAAGATCTAATTTTTTGTTATAACTATATAGCTAAAAGCTTAAAGTGAAAAGCTAAAAACCATAATTCAAAACTCATAATTTCTTCTCAGTAATTGATTCTAAGTTCTTTTTTTTCTTCTTCAGTTTTTTATTTTAATTATATAGCATACCTTATAAGGTATATAAAGCTCAAGATACGATACTATATATTTAATTTTAAATTCTAAGCTATGGCTTTACGTTTTGCGCTTTACGTTTTGCGCTATATACTATTTACTAACGACTAATTTAATTTAAAGAAAAGTTTTTTTGTTTAGATCCTTTTTTAAACATTTCTTTTATCTGGTTAAATTGTTTTAATAATCTATTTATATCGGAAAGTTGTGTTCCGCTCCCCCTGGATATTCTTTTCCTTCTGCCTCCGTTAATTATCGAAGGATTCTCCCTTTCTTCAACAGTCATAGAACTTATAATAGCTTCTACTTTCTTTAGCTCACCCTCTCTATCTCCTAATTTTGCAACATCTATTCTATTTTTTAAATTATTAAATCCTGGAACCATATCCATAATCTGATCTACTGAACCAATGTCTTTCATTTTTTTTAGCTGTAAATGAAAATCATTTAAATCAAAATTATGGTCCTTTATCTTTTTATCCATTTTTTTTAATTCATCTATATCATAAGCAGTTTCGACTTTTTCTATTAGTGTTAAGACATCGCCCATACCCAATATCCGAGAGGCCATTCTTTCCGGATGAAAAGGTTCAAAGTTATCAACCTTTTCACCTGTACCTATAAACTTAATAGGTACTCCTAAAACAGTTTTCAAGGATAAGGCTACTCCCCCTCGAGTGTCACCGTCCAATTTGGTCAAAATAATTCCGCTTACTTTGATTTTATCACAAAATACTTTAGCTGAATTTACCGCATCCTGTCCGGCCATAGCGTCAACTATTAATAATTCTTCCTGAAGAGGAATATTTTTATCAATCTCCTGTAATTCATCCATTAACTTATCGTCTATATGTAATCTTCCGGCAGTATCAATAATCAACATATCGTGATTTTTTTTAGATGAATAATTTATAGCTGCTTTAACAATATTTACTGCACTTTCGTTTCTTCCCATAGAAAAAACAGGTAAATCTGATTTTTCACCTAATACCTGCAGTTGTTCGATAGCTGCCGGTCTGTATATATCTGTTGCTATCAAGAGCGGAAAGTGCCCTTTTTTCCTAAAGTAATTAGCTATTTTTACGGCCGTAGTAGTCTTACCGGTTCCCTGTAATCCCACTAACATTATAATAGTGGGAGGGGCGGGATTCATTCTAATATCATTTTGTTTATACCCTAAGGTGTAAGTTATTTCTCCATTTACAATTTTTATAATTTGTTGAGCAGGTGTTAGACTTTCTGATATCTTTTCCTGCTTAATTTTCTCATGTAAACTATTTATAAATTCTTTTACTACTTTGTAATTTACATCTGCTTCTAAAAGGGCTATGCGAATTTCATGAAGATAATTTTTTATATCATTTTCATTTAATTTTCCCTTATTTTTTATCTTTTTAAATATTGTCTGAAATTTATCAGTAAGATTGGCAAACATAAAAAAATAACTCCTCTTGACTTCTATTTATCTAATAATTTTCAATTCCGTCAAAATTCCTTTATAAGTATATAGAAAATTATCTTTAGTGTCAATCAAGAAGAGCTTCAACAAATTCAGCAACTTTAAAATCATATAAATTATTTAATTTTTCTCCACAACTAATTAATTTAACCGGTATATCTAATTCTTTTTTTATGGCAATTACTATTCCCCCCTTGGATGTTCCATCCATTTTAGTAAGGGCAATTCCGGTGACTCCCAAAGATTTGTTAAAAGATTTTGCTTGAGCTATAGCATTTTGCCCCATCGTAGCATCAATGGTTTGCAATATCTCTAATGGCCAACCATTAGCTTCTTTTTGGATTACTCTTTTTATCTTTTCTAATTCATTCATTAAATTTGTTTTAGTATGAAGTCTTCCGGCAGTATCGATAATAATTATATTCTTTTTCCTTGCTAAAGCTGCACTGATACCGTCGTACACGACTGAAGCAGGATCAGCACCTTCTTTGGCATTTATCATCTCTACTCCTACCTTATCAGCTAAAATCTTAAGCTGCTGTATTGCTGCTGCCCTAAAGGTATCGGCGGGAACTATTATTATATCTTTATTTATTCTTTTTAAACGATAAGCAATCTTGCCCGCCACCGAGGTTTTTCCTGAACCGTTCACCCCTACCAGCATTATTACATTTAATCTATCTTCATTAATTTTAATGTCAGATGTGGTTGAATTTAATATATCAATCAGGATAACCTTTAATTTTTCTTTGAAAAATATAAAGTTATTTTCCTTATATTCTTTAAAATTAATCTGCTGAAATTCATTCATTATCTCTGCAGTAGCAGAGGTTCCCAAGTCAGATAATATTAATAATTCTTCTAATTTTTCTAAAAAATCTGTTTTATCTTTAGAACTACTAAATAATAATCCTAATCTATTGGTAAATTCTATCCTGGTTTTATATAGCCCTTCTTTAAATTGGTAAAATATATTTTTTATATTCATAGTTTTTTATCCGACTTAATTTATTTTTCAAATTTTACCGAAACTAATTTGGATATACCTGATTCTTCCATGGTTATGCCATATAACGTATCTGCTGCTTCCATCGTTGTTTTTTGATGAGTAATAAGAATCAATTGCGACTGATTTAAGTCTTTTCCCTTCAATATATTGGTAAGTTTTTCAGAATTTACTTCATCTAAAGATGTATCTATTTCATCAAAAAGACAGAAAGGGCTGGGATTTGCTTTCCACAAGGCAAGTAAAAGTGCTATGGCGGTTAAGGCTTTTTCACCGGAGGATAATAATTCAATATTTTGCGTTTTCTTCCCGGGAGGGCGGGCAATTATATCTATTCCGGAGTTTAATATATCTTCTTCAGAATCAATAATCAACCTCCCTTCACCACCAGAAAATATTTTTATGAATATATCATTAAAGTAGGTTTTTATCTGATTAAAGGATTTTTTAAATCTATCTGTGGCAATTTGGTCAATTTCCGAAATCGTTATTTCCAGATATTCTTTTGCCTTACATATCTCATCGTATTTTTCAGATAGAGAATTATAGCGCTGTAACTGATGGTTGTATCTATTTTCCGCCTCAAAGTTTATCTGCCCCATTTGTAATATTTTTTCTCTTGAAATATCTATCCGCTGGTTAGCTTCCTTCTGTGAACCTGATACGCCTTTG
>Ga0255384_10146_pt1 | contig 11989 bp, 9 predicted proteins | sample ANMaggSeSYBR01F7_FD_182106 | JGI IMG/M metagenome (GOLD analysis project Ga0255384, IMG submission 182106) | Sediment cell enrichment communities from methane seep in Santa Monica Basin, California, United Staets - ANME aggregate JGI... | ecosystem: Environmental > Aquatic > Marine > Cold seeps >... | reverse complement strand
GATATTTACAATGAACGAAAGACTTTGTTATTAGACAACATAAAACGTAACAATGAAGGACTTATTGTTATGGTTTTTGATACTACAGACCGAATTCAACATATGTTTTTCCGATACCTAAGCGAGGATCATCCAGCAAATATAGGTAAAGACACAAAAACTCATAAAGATGCCATTGAACAGGTTTATATCCGCGCAAATGAACTCATCGGCCAGGTAATGCAGAAAATTGATGATAACGACATGTTAATGGTAATTTCTGATCATGGATTTAAACCTTTTAAATGGGGTATCAACTTGAATACCTGGCTCTGGAAAGAAGGATATCTGGTTTTAAAGGAAGGCGAGTCTCTTGGAAAACAATGGCTTAAAAACGTAGACTGGTCTAAAACACGTGCTTATGCATATGGCCTTGCAGGAATATTTATTAATACTCATGGGCGGGAGAAATCTGGAATTGTTCAGCAGGGAAATGATAAAAATGTTTTGGTTTCTGAGCTAAAAGAAAAATTAGAAAATTTTTTTGATGAAACAAATTCATTCAACCCCATTAAACGCGTCATTTTATCCAACCAACATCTTCACGGTCCATATGTTTCCGAAGCTCCAGACTTGCTAATAGGATATGAAACCGGGTATCGTGCATCCTGGAACTGCGCTACCGGGAAGATTACTGAAGAGGTTGTTGAACCTAATACAAAGAGCTGGAGCGGGGATCACTGCATCGACCCACAACTTGTGCCGGGAGTATTCTTTTCCAATTGGAAATTACAAGAGGAAACACCCGCTTTAATGGATATTGCTCCGACTGTTTTAGATATGTTCGGCATTGATAAACAAAAATTTCAAGATGGCAGGGTTTTACATCTTAGCCCTGAGCCTGATTATCAAGGAAAAGTTGCAAAATGATAAATCGCCGGGAATTCATCAAAAAGACTGTAGCTTTGAGTATGTACAGCGCTTTGTATCCGTTAAGTAAGGCCATAGGCTCTGTATCGAATAAAAAAGCAAAGATGCTGGTTTTAGGAATTGATGGCATGGACATTTCACTTACTCACACATATATGCAAAAAGGGATTTTGCCTAATTTCAGTAAACTGGCTGAAACAGGAAGTCTTCAAGCCGTTTCTTCAAGCTTTCCTCCTCAAAGCCCGGTTGCCTGGTCGAATTTTTCTATTGGTGCATCTCCCCATGTGCATGGAATATATGATTTTATTCATCGTGATCCTGCAACCATGATTCCGTACCTCTCTACTTCTAAAGTGAAAGGCTCTTCAAAATCAATTCAATTGGGTCAATGGAACATTCCGTTATCAAGCGGACAAGTCGATCTTTTAAGAAAAGGTAAACCATTCTGGGAGTATCTGGCTGATTATGATATTCCAGCAACGGTTTTCAAAATGCCGGGTAACTTCCCATGCAATAGCAAAAATGTCAGAATGGTTTCCGGGATGGGAACCCCTGATTTACGAGGCGGATATGGTAACTTTACCCTTTTTTCTACATCGTCTAAACATACAACAAAAAAGGTTTCCGGTGGAGTAGTTGTTCCTATAAAATTTGAAGGCCAGATGGCTACAAGCCGTTTGGCAGGACCGAAAAATACGCTCCATATAGACAAACCGGAGACATATGTTCCTATAACAATTTGGAGGGATCAGACAAATGAAGTGGTACGAATTCTTATTCAGAATAAAGAATTTTTATTAAAAAAGGGCGAATGGACGGACTGGGTTCCCTTATCATTTCCGATGGTCTCTTATTTTGCAGAAGTAAAAGGAATTTGTAAGATATTTATTAAGAGTGTACACCCGGATTTTTCAATGTATGTTTCTCCGATCAATATTGATCCGACTGATCCAAGCCTGCCGATTGTTTCTTCCAAAGATTACGGAGAAGAACTAAAAAAGCATGTTGGGTATTTCTATACTCAGGGATTACCTGCTGATACAAAAGCCCTTTCTAGTAATGTGCTGAATGACCAAGAATACCTTGATTTAGAATATCAGATTCTTGATGAAAGAAGAAGAATTCTTGAATATGAACTCAACCGTTTTAAAAAGCAGAGTAAAGCTTTTCTTTTTTTCTATATTTCCAACCTGGATCAGACCACCCATATGTTTTGGCGGATCAACGATCCAAGTCATCCTTGTTATGACAAACAATTAAAAAAGAAATTTGGCAATGTACTTATGAATATGTATATGGAAATGGATCATATGCTTGGAGAGATCTTGAACCATTTTGATATCAATAATCCCGATTTTAGGCTGATTGTCATGTCCGATCACGGATTTGCGCCATTTCGACGGCAGGTAAATGTAAATACCTGGTTGTACGAAAATGGATATATTAACCTTCTAAATAATAATCAACTGGAATCTGATGATTTCTTTGGCAATGTGAACTGGTCAAGGACAGTTGCTTACAATATAGGCATAAATGCCTTGTATTTAAACCTGATAGGACGTGAAAAATTCGGAATTGTTTCACCGTCTCAGGGAGACCGGTTGCTTCTTCAAATTCGACAAGAACTTCTCAATTTACATGATCCGGATACGGGACAAAAAGCAGTTTCAAACGTTCAGATTGTACCGAGTCGAGTTAGAATGAAGAACAAGTTTGCACCAGACATAATCATCGGTTGGAACAGAGGGTACCGAACTTCATGGGATAGCATCCTGGGAGGTTTTTCAGCACAGGTCATCCGTGATAATGATGATAAATGGAGCGGCGATCATTGCATTGATCCCGACCTTGTTCCCGCTATATTGTTTTGTAACAAACCGATACAGAAAGAAAAGCCGGCGCTTTTCGACATAACAGCAACAATATTGGCAGAATATGGTATTCCCATACCACCGCAAATGGAAGGAAAGCCCTTATATATGATCTAAAGCCAATTAACAGGAGAAAAGATGTGCCAAAAATTAAAATAGATAAACAGCTTTATGATAAAATTGAAAAATGCACTGAAATTGCAGGTTATTCTTCTTCTGATGAGTTTGTTAAGCATATTATAGAAAAAGAAGTAAATCGACTTTTGGATGCAGACAATGATCCCGAAGTTCTCGAAAGACTCAAAGGTTTAGGTTATATTTCCTGATCTGTATTAAAGTAGTATATCAATAATCAGCTTTCTAAATACAAGGCCCGTGTTTAAAATAAACCGAAATGGATATTTTATTTAGTTCCATCAACAAAATCTGTGATCTAATCATAGCACCTTTTTCGTGGGGATCAGCGGTTTTTAATATTATTGTAATAAGTTTTTTCTGCGCCCTTTTCTTGCTCTTCTTATTTAAACGAATATCGAACCAGGAAAAAATAAAACTACACCAAAAAAAAATCCTTGGGTATTTTCTTGATATAGGTATATATAGGGATCAATTTGCCAGAACCCTTATAAACCAGGTTCATATACTTAAACACATTATTATTTACCTGCGATATGTGTTCGCACCTTTATTAATAATGATGTTACCGGTGATAATCGTTTGTATACAGATAGAGAATAGATTAGGATATATGCCGATCCAAATGAATAAAAGTTTCATTATTCATGCTGCATTAGATGATGAAATCACGCAAAACATGGAATCTTTGATTCCAAAAGTACATTGCAAAACATCTTCTGGAATTGTTCTTGAAACACCACCGCTTCGGATTGCATCTGAAGGGAGTGTGTTTTGGCGCGCAAGATTGACTGGAACAGAACCGCAATTTATTCAAGTTGGAATCGACGGCATCAAAAATGGTATTAAGAATAAAATTATGACCGTTTATAATCAAGAAGGATTTTGCCCTAAAAGGACCAAATCAAATTCATTTGATTATTTTTTGAATTCGGCAGAAACGCCAATTCCTCCTCGCTCTAACTTTAAATCCCTATCCGTAAAGTATTTGCCGGCTTTCTATTCGTTTTTCTTCTGGAATATCTCTCCATTAATATACTTCTTTATTTTGTCTATAGGTTTTGGTCTGGTTATTAAACCATTTATAAAAGTAAATATCTGATTTTGTAAAGGATAGATATGTTTAAATCAATTTTTTCAATTAGAAACTTTTTGAAATTCATTTTTTTATTTTTACTTCTTTTCCTTGTTATCCTTATAACAAATTCTATATTAAATGCATTTAAAATTAATTTTTTTACATTTAATAAAAACATGAATAGAATTATAAACCGATCTGAACAATTAAGTAAAAAGGCTCAGAATTTTGACGAAAAAGTTGCATTAAATGAGCTTGGAACTAACAAACTCAATGGATTTTATTATCGTTTTGATGAAAATTTAATAGATGCCCGCCATTCAAGTAAAAAACAGAGACAATCAATATTTGGTAGGGAAATAAAAAATATCTGTTTTGAATTCAACAACATAGATGATTTAATAATTAAACCTGTTCAGAAAGATTTTATCATTAAAGATGGCATATTAAAGTATCAACATAATGAGTCAAATTTTTTACAAAGTTCTAATAAACTTAATATAGATAGGTATTCCATTGGTGAGATAGAAATTAAAATCAAGGTTAAAAATACTAAGGAGTTAATACTTGCCTGGAGTCAGCACTCTGAAGCTAAACCTCTAGATCCTCTTCAAACAAACTATTTAACTGTTTGGACAATTCCTGATAATAAATTTCATACCTATAGGGTGAATGTTAAGCATATATTTAATAAAGGCTTTTTAGAAGGAATAGAACCGGGAGAACCTATAAGAAAAATATTTCTTTTCCCTCATACTGTTCCTCATGATGAAATAGAGATAGATTACCTTCGATTTCTTTCAAAAAAGGAAAAATACGCTCAAAAGTCTTTTGGTGTATCATATGAAACAATAAATTACGAAATGCGACAAACCTTGTATATGCACAATTCACCTAATTTAAGGTACATTATAAATATTCCTTCCGGTAATTCTTTTTTAAAATTCGGTATGGGGATACTTGAAAATAAAAATCCTGTACAATTTATTGTTATGATTAAAATTGGAGATGAGCGGAGAACAATTTTTTCAAAAAAGATATTCAATTTTAATAAATGGCATGACGCTGCAATTGATTTGTCGCAATATGCTGATAAAAAAGTTGAGATTTCATTTTCCTGCAAAGGTTCTAAAACAAACATTGCTTTCTGGAGCAATCCTGTATTGTATACTCCTCCTAAAGAACGATTGAATGTAGTAATCGTTCTTGAAGATGCCTTAAGATCAGATCGTATGTCCTGTTATGGATATAACCAAAAAACCACTCCTGCTAAAGACAAATTTGCAAAAAAAGGAATTATCTTTTTAAATGCTTTTTCGCAAGAAACTTATACAAGAGCTTCATGTGTATCATTCATGACATCTCTGTACCCCTCAGCAACTGGAGTCTGGAACGCATCGGAAAGGCTTAATGACAAATATTTAACTCTTGCCGAAATTATGAGAAGTCAGGGATTTTCAACCGCTTTGTTTACACAAAATTATAACGCCGGTGCATATGTAGGTCTTCATCAGGGATTTAGCACATTATTTGAAAACAAAACAGTAGTTGGTCATCGAGCAGATGTGATATATAAAGGCAGAACACTTGATGGATGGCTTAAAAATAATTGTGATAGGAATTTTTTTCTTTATTTGCATTTACTGGATCCACATGGGCCCTACGACCCACCCGAAGAATTGATTGCAGATTTTAAAAAATCTTTTAGAAGTAGGGGAAAAAGAGTAAAAAAAGACTTTATGTTGGATGCTCCGTGGATCGAAGCTCCAACATTTGAAAGTCGAAATTTCTTATACGACGCGGAAATCAGATACAACGATTTTTATTTTGATTCTTTATTAAAGGCACTTGAAGAATACAATTTATTAGAAAATACTTTGGTAATATTTATTGCCGATCACGGCGAGCATTTAGGAGAGCATTCTCTCTGGGACCATAAGGCACCTGGTTATAGACAGGTTTTACAAGTACCGATGATTATGGTTTATCCAGAAATACTACCTATGAACAAAAGAATTGAGCAACCTGTTCAGTTGCTCGATATAATGCCTACAATATTAGACTTTGCAAATATAAAAAAGAATGATCTTCTCATCCAAGGCGATTCCTTGCTTCCCCTCATACGCAAAGAAAATCTTGATTTTTGGAATAACAGGTTTTGTATTTCTGAAGAGGTGAGATATAAGCGTAAAGATGATACAACTGCATACGGATCAATATTTTACAGAAATTGGCATATACTAAATTCTGATAAATTAAACGACACAATATCTTACAAGGTAAAAAATTTGAGCCGGAATCTTTATGAAACTTTACAACTCGAAACACGAGTATTCGATCTCTCAAAAGATAAAGATGAGTACTTTGATTTGCTCAATTTTTTATCTGACATTATTTTTAATATGAAAACTCAATCTTTTTTAAAAAAATATAAAAAATCTAATTTAGTAACATGGAGAACACTAACAAAAAATACCGATCAAACTATAAAATACGATCCAGCCGCACTTGAACAGTTACGATCTCTGGGTTACATTAAATAATTGACTTTTTAAAAAGATTGCGGTGGCCTCATATTCTAAGCAATCGTCTCCAACTACGTAAAATCGTTCTTAAATCATTTCGGTATTGCGTAATTTGGAAAATGCCGTTTTGTATTTTTTAATAAATTGGCAGAAATATCTTCTTTGACTATGCTTGCTTTATGAATGTAAAACCTCTTAAAAAATTATTTGTCATCTTCTCGTTTGGGCTAATATTAATAATACTTCTTCTCGGATTTACTGAATTACCATGGATCATTTCCAGACCTTTTATATGTGAAGAAAATATCCAAGCATCACCAGTAATAGTTGTTCTATATTGTGGCCACGGCATTACAGTCAGAAATGGCCTCGACAAATATTCTATAGACCGTATTCAAAAGGCTGTACAGATTTGGGAAAAAGGATTAGCATCTTATTTGCTTTTCACCGGAGGAAGTGTTGACAGAAGAGGAACCGTTTTTTCAGGATCGAAACGAATGGCTCTTGAAGCTATTAGGCAAGGTGTTCCAGAGGAAATAATTATACTTGAAAAGAAATCAAAAGACACCCGTTACAATGCAATAAACTCTTCAATTATACTAAAAGAAAAAGGTTGGAATAATTTTATTCTTGTAACAAACGATTTCCATATGCAGAGAACGGTCAATCTCTTTAAAAAAAATGGATTCAATGTATATCCGGCCCCTGTTGAATGGAAAGAAAAAGGCAAGTGGAAATCTAACTGGACCTATTTACGGTTTTTGCGGTATGAGCTGCAGTCTATGATAGCATATCTTATATTGAGCGAAAAACAAATTAACGCTGTAATCGACTTCCTCCGACCTGATTGATTTTCGTCTCCTGTAGTATTGGTATAGATATAGATTAATTTCTTTAACTATTATTAATTATCAGACAGCTCATAAAACTGTTATCTTTAACTTCTAAATATTCTTTGTGTAAACAAGGCAAATAGGCCAATCACCATTACATATATTAGTAAAATTGCATGAGATGTCAGCGCGAACATTAAGCCTTCTGAAGCCGGTATTCCGATAAGCGAAAGTGCCGCAACCCACCCTCCTTCATGATTTCCGGCATTTGCAACCCCTTGCACAGGAATAAGCTGCAAGGGGAGTTGAACCGTTATAATAAACCAAATATCTCCCATCCCCAGTGTTAAACCAATAGCACGTGTTGTACAGTAGAAGCATGCTCCAACGGCAGCCCAGATTCCCAGACTTACTGAACACTCAAGCAGGTTTACTTTTCCAACTGTCTCAAAAACAGATATGTAATTTAAAAAACCTCTCAGCCTTGTTCTGGCAAACACCCCTACATGTTTAACAATTACTGGTGTAAAACACATAAAAAGGCCGATCAAGAACCAGGCTACCCTGTAAGGGAGAGGGATAGAGTCGCATAAAAAAGCGGCGGCTCCGAGCATCCAGAAACCAAGAGTTGAAAAATCAAGAAGCCTAACCTTAAAAAGCATCTTACCGCCATCTGCCAACCTGATATCTGAAACAGCTTTCAATATAATCGGCAGTGCCAGATCACCGGTTCTAAACGGAAGCATATATGTGACAAACCCGTGAAAACATACTGTATGGATAGTATCAGGCCACAATTTAAGGCGGCTCACAGAAATAATTCTAAGCCGTATAGCGCGAAATAAATAGTTTACAAGATAACATCCCAGACCTGCGGCAGTCCAATCCAACCTGACCTTCTTGATAGCTTCCAGCAACTCAGGCCATTTATATACCGCAATCACCAGAATAAATACAACGAGCAGAAATGACAAAACCCGCTGTGCAAGTTTTACATTCCATAATTTATCCATTTTTAAACTGTAAATATATTATCATTATAGTCTGCTTTTTACCAACACCCGGAATCCAATAAAATATTTTTTCAGATCATGAAAAGATTTGACTGTTGAAAGGAATCGAACCACTACAGAAGGTCGGAGATAGAATTTCCTTAATGCCATTTTCTGAAGGCTGGCAAGTTCCTCAATCGACCTTCCTTCAGCAATAAAAGGCATCTCACCATCACCTTTCCAACCTGACCATGTGTTATAACTGCTCCAATCATATGACTTTATCTGCCCGGCTCTGTCAAGTTCATCAAACATCGCTGTTCCAGGATATGGAACTGTTATTGTAAATTGTGCCCACAGCGGATCAAGCTTTTTGGCAAATTCTATGGTAGCGATGCTTTCCGCTCTTGTTTCAGTCGGCAGGCCCAACATAAAAAAACCTCGAATGGTTATGCCTACCCTTTTGGTTATTCTGAAAGTATCCTCTATCTGTTTAAGTGTTACAGATTTGTTTATCAGGTTAAGCAGACGCTGGCTCCCAGTCTCAACACCATAACTTATCTGCCAGCATCCAGCTTTCCGCATTAACCTCAGAATTTCTTCATTAACAGTATCTACCCGGCTCTCACAGGTCCACTTGATTTTTTTACTTAAACCGCTGTCTATAATAGCATTACAGAGTTCCTTTATGAATTTCTTTTTCGCAGTCAAGGTGTCTGCTTCAATATTTATCTGGGAAACCTGATACATATCGACAAGTGACTTGATTTCCTCAACAATTCTATTGACACTGTGGGCACGAAATGTTCGCCCAAAAGTCCTGGAACAGTATGTGCATGAAAACGGGCACCCCCTTGCAACAATAATTGTCGGACAGTATGAGTCACCTTCCACACGGGATGCAGTTAAATGGTATTTCTCCATGGGTAAAAGATGACGCGCAGGAGGCGGGATTGTATCCAATTCCCTAATATATGGTCTTTCATCAGTTCTTACAATTTTATCCCCGCTTCGATAGCAAATACCTTTAATACTTCTTAAATCTGATTTTTTATTTTTTCCTGCAATCTCAGCCATGGTATGCTCGCCTTCGCCAATGCAAGTAATGTCTGCTTCTGGAATCTCTTGCAATGTCTGTTCCGGCAGGGCCGTACAGTGTGGACCTCCAAGAACAATCATATAATCCTTGAATGCACGTCTTATTTTCCTACATAGCTCCCTAACAACACCAAATGAAGGCGTTAGCATCGAAATCCCAATAATATTTTCCCCTTTGTTCAATATGCTATTAATGATATCATCTCCTTCCAGTTTTTCGGCAGGAGCATCAATAATTCTGACTGAAATATTTTTTGAAACAAGGTAACCTGCAATATAGGCAAGCCCAAGGGGCTCAGTTACAGCGCCAAACTGTTTCATATCCTTTCCGTACCGGTCCTCAAGACTAAAAGGAGGATTAATCAATACAACAGAAGGTTTCATATTTTTTATTCCCAGACGCCTTTTCCCCAATTACCTTCAGTGCCACATTTGAGCAGAATTATTTTATGCTGTGTACTATAATTTGCTGTAATCAACACCTTTGTATAGTGCCTTATCAAATAAAACCTTTAATGGATTTCCTGCGGCAACAACGTTCGAAGGGATATTTTTTGTTACAACTGAATTTGCACCTACAACAACATTGTCTCCAATTTTTATACCGGGAAGTACAACAACATTCATACCTAACCAAACATTATCTCCAATTATTATGGGTTGTTTCTTAGAATGCAATGCATAGTTATTCATGTCATGATTTGAACTGATCAAGCCAACTCCAGGTCCTGTCCATACATTATGCCCGATAACAATTCCATTTCTTGCTTGGATATAACAGCCTCCAGCCAATCCAGGTACAGAATTGTTACCAATTGATATATTTTTATGATACAGAACACGTGAAGTAAAATGGACTGGCCATTGAACAGCACCATTAATACGAAATATTTTTTGGGAAATGAAACAGTACATTAAAAAATGCAAAGGTACACCTTTGGCCTTTGGATAAAACCATCTCAGCCATGAAAAAAGGAACCCATATTTTTTGAAAAAAGTAATAATTCTAGTATCGCTCTGTTTCATAATTTTAAGTTATTTTAAATCCTTATTCGCCTCCATATCAAACCACATGGCAAAAAGTGTAAACAGGCTGGCACTCATGAAAGAAAACATAGCTGCAAGCGAGCTGGTTGGAGGAAAAATACCCATAGAAAATTTATAATATATAATTCTGGCAAACAGCAATAGGGTTGACAAACTGAAAAGCCCGCCAAGGGCATAAAAGAAAATTAATGGATGAAAATCGCGGATAACATACTTCTCTTTCATTCTCCAAAGAAACATTTTCATCAGCATCCAGCATATTGTAAAAACAACTTTTCTTATTTTTATTCCTGAAGACTCACCTATATCGTAAACAGGTTCAACAGGAACATCAGTCACTCTAAAATTAAATATATTCAATCTGATCAGAAGATCATTGGGCTGCCCATAGCGCTTGTACATTGAATTCCAATCAATTGTATTAAGCGCATGTTTATTTATCACAGTATATCCTGACTGGGAATCAGCAACATTCCAGTATCCGGACGCAATTTTTGTAAGCAGAGACAGAAAAGCATTTCCGAAATAACGAATTTTGGGAATCTTCTTGTACGCTTCCCCGGTAAAAAGACGGTTTCCTTTTGAATAATCTGCTTTTCCTTCCACAACAGGATTCAAAAGAGCAGTCAGATCATAAGGATTCATCTGACCGTCTCCGTCCATCCTGACCGCTACATCAAAACCATTATCCCTGGCCCATATGTATCCTGTAGCAAGCGCCCCCCCACAGCCCTGGTTTCCATCGTGCTCAATCAGCACAACTCTATCATTATCCTGCTGATATTGCTTTACTGTCTTTATGGTTTCATCTATGCTGACATCATCGATAATCACGATTCTATCAACATAATCCGGCATGGTTTCAATCACCTTACCTATTTGTGTTGCCTCGTTATATGCCGGAACTACTACGCAAATTGATTTATCTCTATACATATTCTTCGTTTCCATTAGACAATATTTACCGGTTGATCCTGCCAGATAAGAATATCACTAAACGGCCATAAAATAACTTAGTTATATTCTAAACAAGCTAACATACACAGTCAAGGAAATTAAGTATCTTCAACTGATTGATTTTTTACCCGATATAACCCATGTCCATTTTTAGATAAAATCAGATTGGTATGTTTTTTAAAAAATTTATTAATTACTTCCTTTTCCCTTTCATTATAATTGTCATTTAACCATTTATTAAACATGTCGTACCTGACGAGTATGTGCGTTATCCTTCTACTTTCAAGATTAAACAATATCTTATCCGATGAACCTTCTTGTAATACAACTTTTGAAACCAAATCGAAACTAAAAGTAATTTTCCTGTCAAAGTAATATCCGCGGTTCCCAAGGAACAAACATAATATTTTTGCGTTAGCCGGAATATTATGGTTTGCATAATTAATAGTAGCATATTCAGGACGATACTTTTCAATATATTCATCCCTCCCTACCCTGCCGCTCATATAACTCATCGGTTGAACAATTCTAAACTGGCCAATGA
>Ga0255384_10046_pt4 | contig 12085 bp, 8 predicted proteins | sample ANMaggSeSYBR01F7_FD_182106 | JGI IMG/M metagenome (GOLD analysis project Ga0255384, IMG submission 182106) | Sediment cell enrichment communities from methane seep in Santa Monica Basin, California, United Staets - ANME aggregate JGI... | ecosystem: Environmental > Aquatic > Marine > Cold seeps >... | reverse complement strand
GTTTAACCGAGATCTATTATATAGCCAAATTTAATCTGAATGCAATTTATACTGCCTTTAAATATTTATAGGGCTTTTTGAGCAAAATAATTTATTATTACTCTTATAGTATAGTTAGTTTATGAGGGTGAAGTAATGTTAATTAATATTTTACGGGTGATGATTACCAGGTCATTTGAGCCATTTGTTTTTCAAAATAGCAATTGTAACAGACAGATAGATTATGATGTTCCGAATTTGGGACTGTATGTACATGTTCCCTTTTGTAAAGAGTTGTGCCCATTCTGCCCTTATTACAAGATAAAATACGATGCCTCTTTAGCTTCTAAATATGTAGATGCTTTAATCAAAGAAATACACTTGAAGAGTTCAAAGGTTGAGAAGAGGAGGGTTACCACCAGTCTATATTTTGGCGGGGGAAGCCCTTCGCTTGTTATTAATTCTTTGGGCAGGGTCTTAGATGCATTTAGAGAACATTTTGTTATTGAAGGTAATATCGGCACAGAATTACATCCTGATAATGTTACCCCATCCTTGATAGAGGAATTAAAAGATAGCGGTTTCGACATAGTCAGTTTGGGCATTCAGTCATTTAATGAAAAAAATCTTTCCACCCTAGGCAGAAAAGAGAAGAGTGACAATAGACAAAAGTTGGAGGTGATTGTTAAAAAAGGTTTTAGAGCTATAGATGTGGATCTTATATTCGGCATTCCCGGTCAAACCCCTGAAGATTTACGGGAAGATATGATAAAGGCTGCTGAATACGGGGCTACCCAAATATCCACTTACCCCTTTATAGATTTTACTTATGCCAGTAATAAACAGAAACCTCTAAATAAAAGAGAAAAACGAATATTATTAGATTCGATTGTAAAGACCAGCGAAGAAATGGGATTCACCAGGACTTCTGTCTGGACTTTTGCCAAAAAGGATACCCCTAAATATTCTTCTATTACGCGAGATAATTTTCTGGGATATGGTCCCAGTGCAACCACTCTGCTCAAAGATAGTTTTCGTATAAATACTTTTTCAGTAACCGAATATATAAATACCCTTAAGGATAGTAGAATTCCCACTGCTTTAATATTAGATTTTTCTAAGCGGGCGAGATATTTGTATTGGTTGTTTTGGAGCTGCTACAATTTAGATATTGATAAGAATAATTTTTTTCAATTATTCAATAAAGACCTTGATTCTGAGTTTCGGTGGGAAATAAAGGTGGGAAAGTTATTGGGAATAATAGAGAATGATGAGAATGGTTATAAATTAACCGATAAAGGGGCTTATCTTTTTCATTTGGTCGAGCAGAAATATACCAATCAATATATTGATAAGACCTGGAGAATGGCCAGAAAAACTCCCTGGCCGGAGAAAATAGTCCTTTATTGAACCCCCGGGGGATTGTAAATATTGGACTTATTCTTCAAGGCCTTAATCTTTTAGATCCCCAAGGGCCGGAAGCTTTCCATTGGGTATCAAACTTCGCTGATTTATTAATTGCATTAAGCGGTTTATAAAGAAATCTCTCTATCTCTCTAGCTACTGACGACAATTTTCTAGGTGCATGTTTTATATCTCCTTTATTCAAGAATGCTTTCCAAAGTGTCTGCCGATCAGATTTTTCGTCGTAGATTTCTTTAGCAAACAACTTATTGCCCTCTGGAACCTCTGTTTTGCGATATGTGAAAGTTCTTCTTAATGCTTCGGTAAGTTTTGAACCCTCAAAATCAAATTGGTGCATCATAAGCCAGATATCATAAAAATCTTTCATTCGACTATTAAGAAGGCCAAGCTTAATCATTGCCTCAAATTTCTCGCTGACAACGTTTTCTGCCGGGTAACCTTTAAGATGAGGCTTGGGAAAATCCAAAATAACAGGATATTCAATAAGTTTCGGTCTTGGATAAGTAATATCGCCAAACCCGATATCAATCTGCATGTGAATGCGTGAACGGTCGAGAAATCCCAAAAACTTCACCCGTACACCTTCATAATCCGCATCTTCCTTTATTTTTTGTCCTTTCACTGTTTCAGGATCAAAGACAAGGCCATCAGGGACAACTTCCATCCTGCAGACATCTTTTATTATTTTTTCTATGCCCGTTATCTGATTATTAAATCGCGCCAAGAAATCAATATCGAGTGTACTTCTCCGTTCCGGAACATGCCAGACCATAAACATCAGTGCGCCTTTCAGAATAAATTTGTTAGCATATTCTGAACAGCTAAACCGATAAAGAAATCTTTCTATTCCAAAATATTGCAATACTTCCGCGAAAGGACGATTTGTTTCTTTCGCTTTATTTTGTAGTTTAGCCCGTATAGAGGCTCGTATATTTTTGATATCTTTTTTCATAGCATAGCCTCCAAGATAGGTTTGATAATATTATCAACACGGCAAATCTCCGCATATTGCATAATCTCTTCAGGCTGTACGCCTTTTTCTGTTATAGCAATCTTAAGAGCTTCTCTGGTGACATCCATTCCGATTTTATTGCGGAATTTGAAACAATCGGCAATCGTTTTGGCAAGGCTATAAACTTTTATTTGATATCCTTCAATTTCATGTTTTTCAATACCTGCTTCCCATGCTTTGGATGCGAAGCGGTAGAATTTAACCGGAGGATAATTAATTTTATTAGCATGTGTCCCACGGGGAATTGCTATATTAACATAGCGGGGTATTTCGCTTGTTGCTTCATGAAAAGCAAGAGCAGAAATTAGACATACAACTCCTTTTGAAACTTTGATTGACACAGCTACTAGATCCGGGTTTGGCAGGGCAAAGCCATCAGATAGTCTGTAGATGGCACGATCAACTTTCTGGATTCGGCCAGAATCCAGGTTGTCCTTAAGAAAAGTTTTGTTAAAGCCAGCTTTGATAATTTCCTTATAGCTGACCATTCCCCCCTTTTTCTTCAGAAATTCTATAAACTTTTTTTCTTTTGTATTCATAATAATTATCCCTATTTCTATACATTTATTAATAAGTGTATAGTATTAGGAAATTAATGTCAAGTATTATGTTTTTCGATTCAAGGAGAGAACAGACACACAAGAGGCGATGCGAAAGATAACAAAGCTGACTGAAACTACCTAATAGTATGACAAGGGATTCGGTTATTGTCGTATAATAGATTCCGTCTTCGTGGGAATTACATAAAGGAGAAAGGAATAACGAAGGAGTAATGAGATTGCTGCGTCGCTTCACTCCTCGAAATAACAGATAACCCTTTATTTATACGCGTTTCATCACTTTTATGTATTATGGAATTATTGTTTTCTGAAACCCTTTGTTTTAAAGGCTTTCAGGCCCCCATCAGAAATGCCCCAAAAACGCACGTAGAGTGCCTTTAAATGCGTCTCAATTTTCGAAAAATCGGTAATTTATTACCCTGATTTTGGGGTATTTTTGTTCTTCCAAAATCACCAAACCCTTATAAATAGCCATTTCTATTTTTAAAAAGAGTGAAATTTTAGTCAAAAAAGTACGGTTTTCGAGGGGTAAAGTATAGGTCAACCCAAAGAAACGCGTCTACGAGCATTTACGGCGTTTTTCTCTCAAAACCCTTATGATATAAGGCTTTCAGAGGTACGTTAAAAGAGGGTTTTGCTTACTTTATAGCAGGCTCTAACCCTCTCCCTCCGAGGGGAGAGGAGACAAAAAGATTTTTTTAATAACTCTCTCCAAGGAGAGAAAGGATAAAAAGATTGCCTTTACAATTTTCTCACGCCGAAGGGAGAGGGGATAGACAGGCGAGACGCCTGTCCTACGGGGCTAAACGCAGACGGGTCGGATAAATCCGATCCCTACAATAAATGGTTATAAATTCAGTTTATCACTGAACCGTTCTTTGACAAACTTAAGATAAGGTGTTTATAGGTTTTGGTTAAAGCGGAAAGTTCTTGGTTATATTTTTTTAAATCAATCATTAAGTTCTTTACTTTCTTTGAATCTTTAAGAACGAGTGGGTCGCATAGTTGGGATTCTACTTCAGCTTTGTTTCCTTCCAAGACTTTTATTTTTTTCTCGACTGATTTTAATTTATCCAGAATATCTTTATTTTGTCGGTAGATACGATTCCGTTCTTCCGCTTCTTTTTGTTTTTTTAATTTATTTAAAGTTTTTATTCTTAGTTTTGATTTTTCCACTTTTTTGGCAGATAAGTTACTATTATTAATTTCTGCTAACAATCGAGCTCGTTTTTCTATAAAATAGGAATAGTTCCCAGGATAGTCATAAATTTTTCCGTCACGTATTTCAATTACCCGGCCTATCAGATTGTCTAAAAAGAAACGGTCATGGGAAACAATTAATATGGTCCCCGAATATTTCAATAAAGCTCGCTGAAACAATTCTTTAGTTATTATGTCCAGGTGATTGGTCGGTTCGTCGAGTATCAAAAAATTAGATTCCTGCATCAGAATCTTTGCCAAAGCCAGGCGGGATTTTTCTCCTCCGGAGAGAACACTAATCGGTTTATAAATTGCATCACCGGAGAAGAGAAAAGCCCCCAATAAATTTCTCCTTTCTCCGGTAGTCATAGAACTTGATTCGTCAGATATTTCCTCCCAGATAGTGTGATTATAATTTAGATTTTGAGAGCTCTCCTGAGAGAAGAAAGCCAGATTTACTTTATGTCCTAAATGTACTTTACCGGAAGTCGGACTTTCTCTTTTGCTGATTAATCGGGAAAGGGTAGATTTGCCTGCTCCATTTATTCCTACCAGGGCAATTTTTTCACCACGGTGTAAGGTAAAATTTAAGCCGCTAAATACAGAAATTTCCTCATATTCTTTAGACAAGTTTTCTACACTAACTACTTTATCCCCGCTGCGGGGACATTTGGGAAAATAGATAGCTGCTTTTTTTGGTGCTTTATCAATTTTTACTATTTTTATTTTTTCCAGCATCTTTATTCTGCTTTGTACCTGTACCGCCTTGGTGTTCTTATAACGAAACCTTTCGATGAAAGCTTGGGTCTTATCTATTTTTTCTTGTTGATTTTTGGCTTCCTTTTGTAAAAGCTCTTGGCGTTTTATTTTTTCTTTCAGGTAATAGGAAAAATTTCCCTGATAGATAGTCAATCTTTGATGAGCTAATTCTGCAATTTGGGTCATAAGTTTATCCATAAAGTAACGGTCATGAGAGATGACTACTATAGTTCCGGCAAAATTTACAAGCCAGCCTTCCAACCACTCCAAGCTTTCTGTATCCAGATGATTGGTAGGTTCATCGAGTAGAACTATATCCGGTGAAGAAAGCAGTATGGAAGCCAGGATTATTCGCATCTTCCAACCGCCGGAAAATTCGGTACATTGCCTGGTGAAATCTTTTTCCCGGAAGCCTAAACCTTTTAGAACTTTATGAGCCTGGACAGAAAAGGTATAACCACCTCGGTGTTCAAAAAGATTGGATATCTTTTCGTATTTTTTAAAAGTTGTTTGATATTTACTCGATTCAGGAGAAAAAGATGTCAGATGTTCTTCGAGCGATTTCAGAGAATGTTCTAATTTAGCAATGCCTGATTTATCCTTCAGGTAAGAGATAAGATCGATGTTACTTTTAAGTTCGATTAAATCCTGGGGCAGGTAGCCAATCCGTCGATTTCGTGGTAAAGTAATATTACCCTTATCGGGGTGAGCAAGTCCTACGATGGTGCGAAATAGGGTAGTCTTTCCGGTACCATTATTACCCACCAGGCCAATGCGGCTGCCCCTGGGAATTCTCCAGTTCAGATTATCGAAGAGAACTTTCTCCTGGAATCCGATGCTGATATTTTCAAGGGAAATCATAAACGTATCTCCTACTTATTTTTATTTGTTAATTAGTTAGTTGGTTACCTGGTTAATTGGTTTTAAGAAAATAGGATTCAGGAGCCAGAAGTCAGGAGCCAGAATCCAGAATATTATTATAGAGCGTGTAGAGTGTAAGAAATACAGCAATGAGTAATGGGTTAATAGTTTTGAGTTTATTAAAACTAAAAACCAAGAACTAAAAACTTGTATTACTCCTAACGACTAATTTGATTGATAAATTAATAGATCCTATATCCTGTATCTTTAATCGGTGAATTGGTAAATCGGTCAATTGGTAAATTAACAAATCTATTATACACGAAATTTTAAATATTTACTGTGGAATTGAAATTATTGTTTTTAAATAATATAGTAATATATAATGAAAAACAAATATTTATTTTCATTCAAAAATGTGTCAAAAAGGCGATCCCTTGACATAATTCAAAAAAAGGAAAGAGAGGATTGGAGCATAGGATGAGCGTTGAAAATGTAAAGAGATATTTTAAAGAAAGACAATTAGATTATAAAGTTACTGAAGTAAAAGGCAGTACAGCAACCGTAGAGTTGGCGGCAAAGGCTTTAGGAGTAAAGCCAGCTCTTATTGCCAAAACTCTGTCCTTTAAACTTAAAGATAATCGGAATATATTACTAGTTGCTAAAGGAGATGCCAGAATTGATAATCGGAAGTATAAAGATTATTTTAAAGTAAAAGCTAAAATGTTAAAGCCTGATGAGGTTTTAGAGGTGACAGGTCATTCAGTAGGAGGAGTATGTCCTTTTGGCTTAAAAAATTTTTTGGGAATTTATTTAGATGTATCTTTAAAAGATTTTGAATATGTTTTTCCGGCGGCAGGGTCGGGGAATTCGTTTATTAAAATCACTCCCGATGAATTACAGAAAATAACTAATGGTATTTGGGTAGATGTCTGTAAGGATAATCAGGATTAATAAAAAATAATAAGAAAAAGGATTATTATGAAAGAAAATAATTCATTTGATATTGCGGTAATAGGCGGGGGGCCAGCCGGCATGATGGCAGCTGGTCGGGCAGCTGAATTGGGAGCAAAGGTTGTTTTAATCGAAAAGAACGAGATTCTGGGTAAAAAATTGCTGATTACCGGCAAGGGACGCTGTAATTTTACCCATAATGAGTTCGATATAAGAAAATTTGCCGAAAAATTTGGCAGAAATGGACGTTTTCTCTATGGTGCTTTGGCGTTGTTTGGGGTAGGCGATGTAATTGATTTTTTTAAATCCCGAGGAGTAAAGGCTAAAGTAGAACAGGGGAATAGAATCTTTCCGGAAAAGGGTAATGCCCAGGACATATTGAATGTGCTTATAAAATATTTGGCTGAGAAAAAAGTTCATATTTTGCTTAACACTGAGGTAATTGGTTTTAAAAAGGAGAGGGGAAAAATATCTCAGATTCTGCTTCGAGACCGTCAGATATGTGCCGATAAATTTATTCTCTGTGCAGGAGGAAAGGCATATCCCCAGACCGGTTCTACCGGTGAGGGATACCGATGGGCTGAACAATTAGGGCACACTGTAATTCCACCTGTCCCGGCCTTGAATCCGGTAAAGACCCCTGAAGGTTGGGTGAAAGAACTGCAGGGTCTATCTCTTAAAAATGTCTCACTCAAATTATTTCAAAATGATAAGAAACAGGATGAGCGTTTTGGAGAGATGCTTTTTACTCACTTTGGAGTAAGCGGTCCCATAGTTATGGATATGAGTAAAAAAATCGGAGCATTGTTGAAGAATGATCCGGTGAAATTGATTTTAGATTTGAAACCGGCTCTGGATTTTAAAAAATTGGATAAACGCATACAGAGAGATTTTCAGGAGTTCAAGGGGAGAATGTTTAAGAATTCACTGAAAAGATTATTGCCCCTATCGATGATACCGGTAATTATCAAACTTTCCGCTATAGAGCCGAATAGGCAAGTGGATCACCTGACTCGCGAAGAAAGAAATAAGTTGGTTCATCTTTTAAAAGAATTAGAATTGACTCCCACCGGTTTGTTAGGATTTAAATGGTCGATAGTGACCAGTGGGGGAATTACTCTCAAAGAGATAGACCCGAATACCATGCGTTCCAGGAAGATTGAAAATCTTTATTTTGCCGGGGAAATTTTAGACCTTGACGGTCCTTCGGGAGGGTATAACCTGCAGGAATGTTGGAGCACCGGATACCTGGCAGGTGGAAACGCTGCCAAGGGGCATTAAATTTTGTGCTATAATTAAATAAATTATTCCCTTGAATTTAGAAGATTTAGATAGATATTACAATTTTAAACTTGAAGAAAAATAGGAAAGGTAAAAACCGGATGAAATTTCTTCACATAGCTGACATTCATTTAGGAATGGAAAATTATGGACGTATAGACCCTTCCACCGGCCTACATACCCGATTAATAGATTTTATAAAATGCTTTAGCTTTGCTATTGATGTTGCTCTGGAAGAGAAGGTGGATTTGGTTATATTTTCCGGCGATGCCTATAAAAATAGCAATCCCAACCCCACCCATCAACGTGAATTTGCCCGGCAGATTTATAGATTAAGCGAAGCAGAAATTCCGGTAGTAATGATAAATGGAAACCACGATAATCCTGTATCTTTTGGTAAAGCCACTTCCTTAGATATCTTCGATACTTTAAATATCTTCGGGGTGAAAGTAGTGACCGAGCCCGAGCTATTTAATGTTGAGACCAAGGCAGGGCCGGTCCAAGTCTTCGGTCTGCCCTGGCCTACCAAGAACCTCTTTCTTACCAAAGAAGAATACAAAGATTTTACCGATGAGGAAATTACTAAAGAGATTCAGAAAAGAGCGAGTGAAAAGATTAAAAAGTTTTCCCGGATGATAAAACCGGGGATTCCAGCGATTTTTGCTGCTCATTTAGCTGCTGCAGAAGCGACTTATTCCGGCTCAGAGAGATCGGCAATAATAGGGAGAGACCCGGTGTTTTCCACTCAGGTATTGGCTCAAAAAAGATTTGATTATGTAGCTTTGGGACATATCCATAAATTTCAGGACTTAAATCTTAACAATCATCCTCCGGTAGTCTATCCGGGGAGTATCGAAAGAATAAATTTTGGTGAGGAGAAGGATGACAAAGGGGTTTGTTTGGTAAATATAGAAAAAGGTAAAACTTCTTATGAGTTTATTCCTCTCCCTGCCCGAAAATTTATTACCATAGATGTGGCAATCAGCGAAGAGCAAGACCCCACCAACACTTTGCTAGGAGAAATTGAAAAGTATGATCTATCCGAGGCAGTGGTGAGAGTATTTTATACTATGCCCGTAGAGAGGGAAGACTTACTGGATTTTAAAAAGATAAATTCTGCTTTAGAAGGAGCTTTTTTAGTAACCGCTATTGCCAAAAAATCTAAACCTGTAGAACGAAGAAAAAGGGTGGAAGAAATTACAGAAAATTTGGGGATGTTGGAGGCCATGGATAAATATATTCAGAATAGCCCTGATTTAGTTCCTTTATCTGAGGAATTGAAAACTTATGCCCAGGATTTAGAGAAAGAGTTAGAAGGAAATGTATAAAAGAGAAAGGATTAAAAATTGATACCGGTAAAATTAGCCCTGAAAAATTTTTTAAGCTATGGAGAAGATGTCCCTCCTCTCGATTTTACCCAGTTCCATATCGCCTGTCTTTCGGGTAATAATGGCCAGGGAAAATCCGCCCTTCTGGATGCTATGACCTGGGCAGTATGGGGAGAAGGAAGAAAAGCAAGTCAGGAGAAAAAGGCTGATAAGAGTCTTCTACGGATAGGTCAGAAAGATATGCAGGTAGAATTTGTATTTGACCTGGAAGGAGATAGATATCGAATTATCAGAAATTATTCTCTTACTGGAAAAAGTTCCCGCTCCGGTTTAGAATTTCAGGTTTTCAATCAAGAAGATAACGAATATATTTCTCTCACCGGTCCATCCATTCGGAAAACCCAGGAAAAAATTACCAAAATTCTAAGGATAGATTATCAGACCTTTATCAATTCCGCTTTCATCCTTCAGGGTCGGATAGATGAATTTAGCCGAAAGAGCGCCCGGGAAAGAAAGGAAATCTTATCCGAGATTTTAGGTCTTTCCCGTTATGATGAATTGGCTAATTTGGCCAAGTCTCATCTCAGAGAAGTTAATAATATTATAATGACCAAAGAAAGTAGATTGGAATATATCTATCAGGAAACGGCCAACCTGGATTATTATAAAGAGAAGATAAAGGAATTGTCAGAAAGCTATAAAGAAATTTCCCGGAAAATAAAGACAGAAGAAGTAAAAGTGGGTAAATTAAAAGAGGATATTAATATCCTAAAACATAAAAGTGAACAGTGCGCAGAATTGGAAGGTCGAATAGAACAGCATAGGCAAGAGATTGCGCGGGGGCGAAAACAGATTGAATTAAGAAAAAAAGAAAATATCGATTGCCAGAGGATAATATCTCAAAAAGAGAAAGTTTTAAATGATTTTAAAAATTATCAGAAATTTAATACTGAAAATAATGAATTTAGCCGAAAGCTCCAAAGAATCAGGAAGATAGAAGAAGAAAAAGTTCTTACCGGGAGAAAGATAGAAAGTGGGCGGGCAGATTTAGAAGTAGAAATTAGAAATAAAAAGGACAGATGCAAAGATTTAAAGATGAAGGCTGAGCAGGAGATAAAAAACAGAGCCAAGGTTTTGGAATTAGAAAAAAAGATGAAAGAGATAAAGTTACTCGAAGAGCAGAGAGAAGAAATTCAGCAAAAGGGCAGCGAGCTCAATGTAAAAATAAACAGCATTAAAAGTCAGATAGAAAGATTAGAAAAAGACAATAAAGATAATCAGGAAAAACTGCGTCTGTTAAGAGAGAATCCGGAGGGAGAATGCCCTTTATGTGAGGCAAAATTAAATGCAGAAAGAAAGAGGAAGATTGAAGATAATATAAATAAAGAAATCGGTTTAAATCTTAAACAGATAGGGAAGTTGAAAAAAGAGACAGAGGAATCGAGTAAACAGAAAGATAGATTGGTAGAAAAATGGAGAGAAGTTAATCAAAAATTAAAAGATAAAGATATTTGGCAACAGAAGTTAAGCAAGGCACATTTTGAATATGAAGAATCTAAACGAGCCGTAAAGCTGATGGTTGGCTTGCAGGAGGAGATTAATAAATTAGATAAAACTATCCGGGAGAAGAATTACGCTTCAGAGGAACAGAAAAGATTAAAAGAAATTAAAGAGCGAATTAAAAATATTGGCTATGATGAAGAAAGGCACCGCAAGCTTAATCGTAAGATTGAAGAGTTGAGCAACACTCCTCTGGAAAAAGCAAAATTGGAAGAGGCAGAGAAGAGAATTGATTCTTTAAGGGACGGGCTATCCGAATTACAAGAAAATCATCGACAGAAAGAATTAAATTTAGAAGATTTGGAGAAGAAGAAAGAGAAAGTAAGAATAGAATTAAAAGAACTTCCATTTGTGAAAGAAAAATTAGTTCAAGGAGAACAGGTATTAAATTCTGACCAGACCCTTAGAGATAAAATTTTAGAAGAAAGGGGAGGGTATCAGAGCAAATTCGACCAGTGTCTTAAATTGGGAAAAGAGAAGAAAGAGATAGGTAAAGAATTAGAAAAAAGCAAGAAAGAGCAGAATATCTATGAGAAGCTGATTGTAGCTTTTGGAAAGAATGGAATTCAGGCATTGATTATCGAAAATGTCTTACCGGAAATAGAAGAAGAAGCTAATGACCTTTTAGCTAAATTAACTAATAATAGTACCCAGATTTCTATCGAGTCTCTCCGAGATTTGAAGAGTGGAAGAATGAAAGAGACTTTAGATATCAAGATAAGTGATGAATTAGGGACTCGTGATTATGAAATGTATAGCGGGGGAGAATCTTTTCGGATAGATTTTTCTTTAAGGATTTCCCTATCCAAGTTACTGACCAGAAGGGCAGGGACTAAATTACGAACTTTGGTTATGGATGAGGGGTTTGGTACCCAGGATGAAGAAGGGATAGATAATCTGGTACAGGCTATCCAATCTATAAGTGAAGATTTTGATAAAATATTAGTCATCACTCACTTAGAATCATTAAAGGAAGCCTTCCCGGTAAGAATCGAGGTAACCAAGCTTCCTGAGATTGGTTCCCGATTCGGGATTGTAAAATAATTTGAGTGAGACATTTTTAAGAGATAGACCCTGCAGTTCTTTCACCCAACCTTCAGGGGTCTTTACCGGATTCTGCTTCGAGACCGTCAGATATGTGCCGATAAATTTATTCTCTGTGCAGG
>Ga0255384_10145_pt1 | contig 12090 bp, 6 predicted proteins | sample ANMaggSeSYBR01F7_FD_182106 | JGI IMG/M metagenome (GOLD analysis project Ga0255384, IMG submission 182106) | Sediment cell enrichment communities from methane seep in Santa Monica Basin, California, United Staets - ANME aggregate JGI... | ecosystem: Environmental > Aquatic > Marine > Cold seeps >... | reverse complement strand
CTCAGTTGTCCTTCCCACCAAGATAGAAGAAGTGGTTGAAGAGGAAGAAGAAGGAGAAGAAGGAATAGAAGGTGAAGAAGGTGAAGAAGGTGAAGAAAAAGCTAAGGGAGAAGAGAAAGTAGGAACAAAGGAAGAACCCCCTTCTTCTGCACCTAAAGAAAAATAGGACAATAAAAGGATAGTGAGTTTTATTGAAGCTTGTGATTGGCTTAGGTAATCCTGGTTTAAAATATGAATTTACCAGGCACAATATAGGGTTTAGAACAGTTGATAGTTTAGCCAGGGATATGGGAACAGAATTCAAGAAAGTAAAATCCTATTATTCTTTAATTTCCCGGGGGACGATAAATGATCATAAAGTAATACTGGTAAAGCCGCAAACTTTTATGAATTTAAGTGGAAGAGCAGTAAATAGAGTAGTTTCTTATTATAAAATACTCCTTCAAGATTTATTAATAGTTTACGATGACCTGAATTTAGAATTGGGTCAGATAAGGATTCGTAAAAAGGGGAGTACCGGTGGTCACAAGGGGATGGAGTCGATTATGCAATATTTGAACAGCGAAGGTATACCCCGTTTGAGAATAGGAATTAACAATCCATCAGTAAACCTTAATTTTGACTGCGTGTCTTATGTCCTTTCTAATTTTAATAATGATGAAAAGGATAAAATGAATAAGGTAATACAACTATCTACTGAGGCTGTAAAAACGATAATAGAAGATGGTTTTGAAAAAGCTATGAGAAAATATAACAGAAAATTGATTGAACCCTAATTAATAAAATTTGAATAGTTTTCTAAAAATAAATATAGAATAATAATATAAAAAAGAGGCATGTATTAGCATGTCTCTTTTTTTATGGACAAACTAAGTGTAATTAGATACAATATCAGTATAAATTAGTCTAGTATAGCGTGGAGCGTATAGCGTTTAGCGTATAGGCTATTAGTAATCCAGTTACCCGGTTAACCAGTTTGCTAGTTAAGATTGGTCAATCGGCTAATTGGTCAATTATTGTATCTTGCAATTCGTATTTTGACTGGTAGACCGGGCGACTGGAAGACTGGGTAACCGGTTAACTATCTTTCTAGCCAAGGAGAACAGAGATGACTGAATTGAGGAAAGACCCCATAATCGATAATTGGGTGATAATTTCTACAGATAGAGGCAAAAGACCTTTAGATTACAAAATAAAAACAGATGAAAAGAAAAAAGATAATTGTGTATTTTGTGAAGGGAATGAAAGTGAAACACCCCCTGAAATATTTGCTTTTCGGAAAAAAGGTACCAGGAAAAATAGCCCGGGATGGAAAGTAAGAGTAGTAACCAATAAATATCCTGCTTTAAAGATGGAAAAGAGGGAAGCTACCCTGGAAAAGGCCGGAATGTTTTGGAAGATGGACGGTTTGGGAGTGCATGAAGTAATAATTGAAACTCCACATCATCATAAAGATTTTGATAATTTAAGTATCGGCAATATTGTTTTAATCTTAAAAACATATCGGCAAAGATATTTAGATTTATCTAAGGATAAAAGGATAAAATATATTCTAATATTCAAAAATTACGGGATTGATGGTGGAGCCTCTTTGGAGCATCCTCATTCTCAGCTTATCGCTACCCCTATTATCCCCCAAAGGATAAAAGAAGAGTTAAAAGGGGCTAAAGAATATTTTGACCTTAGGGGGAGATGTATTTTCTGCGATTATATAAAACAGGAGTTAAAATCTAAAGACAGATTGATAAAAGAAACAGAAAAATATGTGGCTATTTCGCCTTTTGCTGCTAGATTCCCCTTTGAAACCTGGATATTTCCCAAATATCATAATGCCTGTTATGAGAAGACCGGCGATAAAGATATTTTAAGTTTAGCCAGAATAATGAAAGAAATACTATCCAAGATAAAGAAAAAACTGAATAATCCCCCTTATAATTTTATAATTCATACTGCACCCTCTAAAGAGTTTTCTACTAGAGAATGGCCGGATTTGGATAAGAAATATCACTGGCATATAGAAATAATTCCTCGATTGACCAAAGTAGCCGGATTTGAATGGGGAACAGGATTTTATATTAATACTACTTCTCCGGAAGAAGCAGCTAAAATTTTAATTAGTATGTAGTATATCGTATATCGTATATCGTAAATTAGCGTAGAGCGTTTTAGTGTATACATTTGGTTAGCTGGTTAATTGGTTACTTGGTTAACTAGTTGAGGGATGAGAGTATACTAAAATTAGCATTAAACCAATTAACTAATTAACTAAATAACTAGCTAACCAATTACATTGGAGGTAAAATTGTTATGAAAATGAAAAGAATCGCTGTTCTTACCAGCGGGGGAGATTCCCCGGGAATGAATGCTGCTATTCGGGCAGTGGTACGAACCGGAATATTCCATAATTTAGAAGTGTTTGCTATAGAAAGGGGTTTTACAGGTTTAATGGAAGGACAAATTTCCCCTATGAATCAGGTATCAGTAGGCGGAATTATGCAAAGGGGAGGGACTGTCCTCAAAACTTCCCGCAGTGAAAAATTTAAGACTAAAGAAGGCCTCGATATTGCTCTACAAAAACTCCGGAAATTCGATATTGATGGGTTGATAACTATCGGGGGCGATGGTACCTTACGAGGAACTCGGGATTTAAGCGCTTTAGGATTAAAAGCTATCGGAATTCCGGCTACTATCGATAACGATTTGCCTAAAACAGATATGGCTATAGGTGTAGATACCGCCTTAAATACAGTTATTGATGCTATTGACAAAATTAAAGATACAGCTTCTTCCCATCAGAGGGCATTTGTGGTGGAAGTTATGGGAAGGAATTCAGGTTATTTAGCCTTAATGAGTGGAATTGCCGGAGGAGTTGAAATAATTCTTATTCCGGAAATTTCCTATAATTTAGCGGAAATTAGTTTAAAATTAAAAGAGGGTTATCAAAGAGGAAAGACCCATTGTATTATTGTTATTGCCGAAGGAGTAGGAAAAACCGAAGAAGTAAGCAAATATTTAAAAGATAAGATTGGTTATGAAACACGGATTACTATTTTAGGTTATCTGCAAAGAGGAGGTTCACCTTCTGCCTTTGATAGAATATTAGCCAGCCGTTTAGGGGCAGCGGCCGTAGAGCATCTATTAAAAGCCGAAACCTCTAAAATGGTAGGGTTGATTGGAAATAAAATCGAAGCAACTGATTTAGAGGTAGTCCTGAGTCAGAAAAAAATCATTAAACAAAATCTTTATGATTTAGCTTCGGTGTTAGCGAAATAAATGACTATATCGTATATCGTATTGTGCCAGCATTAAACTAAAAGCTTAAAGCGAAAAGCGAAAAACCATAATTCAAAACTCAAAACTTTTTCTTCAATTTTAAGTTTTAAGTTTTGGTTTTGCGTTTTTAGCTTTAAACTTTACGCTCTGATACCATTCACTAATAACTAACTGACTAATTAAATTGGTCAATTGGGCAATTGGCAAATTGGTGAATTAATATTTAATGGCTAATTTAAGATTAAATATATGATATAAGAATTGAAAAGGAAAACATAATGTCTTTTTCGAGAATATTCTCCCTATGGAATCAATCCGCGGAATTTAAGGAAATAATAAAAACAATAAAAGGGAAGTTGATTAACAAAATTTTACTTTCCGGTCTGAAGGATAGCACCCGTTCATTCTTTATCGCTGCCTTAGCCTTAAAAGGGGAAACAAAAAAATCTTACCTTATTATTACCGATTCTCAGGAAAATGCCTTAAAGATATATCAGGATTTAAAAACTTTTTTAAATAAACCTCAAAATGAGGAAGAGAATATTTTTCTTTTTCCTTCTTTTGATGTTCTTCCTTATGAAGACATCAGTTCCGATCCACAAATAATCCAGCAAAGAATTAATATCTTAAAACATCTTTCCATGAACGACTACAATAATAAAAAGAGGATTATTTTAATTGCTGATATCAAAGCTCTCCTACCCAAGTTAGCCTCTCCTCAGAAATTTAAAAAGACAAGTTGGAAATTAAAAGTAGGAGATGCCTTAAAAAAGGAAGATTTTTTGAAAATTCTCTTAGATCAAAATTATCGACCGGTGGAGATAGTCGAAGAGAAAGGCGAATTTAGCAGTCGGGGTGGGATTATCGATTTTTTTCCGGTAACCAGCGAAAACCCTCTTCGATTAGAATTGTTCGGAGATCAGATAGAATCGATCAGGTATTTTAATTTGAATACCCAAAGGTCGATACTTAAATTGACTGATTATATTCTCCTTCCTTCCCGGGAATTAATTGCCGATGGTTCATCCAATTATAATTACAGCACTATATTTGATTATCTTCCCGATGACCTTATAGTCCTACAAAACGAACCGGAATTAATTAAAGAGAAAACGGAGGAGTTTCAGGAAGAGATTGAAGATATTTACCAAAAAATTGAGAAAGATAAAAGGGAATTAATCTTTTCACCTTCTTCTTATTTCATCACTAACTCCGAGATTTGTGATAAATTAAAATCTAAAAAAATAATTAATTTTACCTATTTCCCGGAAGAAAACAAAGAAAGTATTTCCGGTAATCAGGAAGAGAAAAAAGAACATATTAGAGAGTTTGTTTTTGAAGGACAGGAAATTAGTTCCTATTTTGGGAGCTTAGATTTATTTGCCAAAGATTTAGAAAAATGGCAGAAAGAAAAACAGCATATTATTATTCTGGTCAGGAATGAAGGGCGGGCCCAGCGCTTAGGGGAGATATTAGAAGAAAGAGGGATAGAAAGATTTATTACAGGAAGGTTAGAGGAATATGCTCCTTTAAAATCAACCATCTTCATTTCTTATGGTTACCTAAATTATGGATTCAGACTTCCTGACCTTAAAACAGTTTTTATAACCGACCAGGAAATATTTGGCAAGGAAAGGAATAAAAGACATAGATTAACCAGGCATAAGAGTGAGCCCTTTTCCGCCGCAATGGATATATCTCCCGAGGATTATGTAGTACATATTGATCATGGTATAGGAAAATATAAAGGGATGGTAAATTTAACCGTCAAAGGAGTAAAACAGGATTACCTTTTAATCGAATATGCGCAAGAGGACAAATTGTATGTCCCGGTAGACCAGTTTAATTTAGTTCATAAATATATAGGCATCAAAGATAAAGTTCCCAAAATTTATCGTTTAGGAGGAGTCTCCTGGGGAAAGGCTAAAGGAAAAGCAAAAAGGTCAATTCAAAAATTAGCCCAGGAGCTTTATAATTTATATGTTGCCCGTAAAGAGATCAGAGGTTTTGCCTTTTCCAAAGATAATAACTGGCAGCAAGAGCTGGAGATGTCTTTCCCCTTTGAAGAGACTTATGATCAACTGCAAGCCTTATCTGAGGTAAAAGCTGATATGGAAATCGTTAAGCCAATGGAGAGATTGGTCTGCGGAGATGTAGGCTATGGTAAAACAGAGATAGCTATAAGGGCTGCCTTTAAGGCGGCATTAGACGGAAAGCAAGTGGCAATTTTAGCACCCACCACTATCCTGGTTCAGCAACATTATGATACTTTCCGCGAAAGGATGAGCCCCTTCCCTATAAATATAGATATGCTCTCCCGTTTCAGAACCAAACAGGAACAGAAAAAAGTTATTGATGACCTGGAAGAAGGGAAGGTAGATATTATTATAGGAACCCATCGGTTAATTCAAAATGACATTCGGTTTAAGGATTTGGGCTTGTTAATTGTAGATGAAGAGCAGCGTTTTGGAGTCCTTCATAAAGAAAGAATAAAAAAATTAAAAGAAAGCATTGATTCCCTTACCTTAACTGCCACTCCTATCCCCCGTACCCTCCATATGTCGCTTATCGGAGTCAGAGATTTAAGTGTAATAAATACTCCTCCCGAAGACAGATTTCCTATCGCTACTTATATTTGCCGGAGAGATGATAAAGTGATAACAGATGCTATAAGAAGGGAATTGGATAGGGAGGGACAGATATTCTTTGTCCATAATCGAGTAAGAAGTATTCAGAAAATAGCCCGGGATTTGAATCGGCTCTTTCCTCAAGCCAGAATCGGAATTGCTCATGGACAGATGGCAGAAGAGCAGTTAGAAGATATAATGATTGATTTTTTAGAAAAGAAATATGATATTTTAGTCTGCACTACCATCATAGAAATTGGTTTGGATATTCCCAATGTGAATACTATTATTATTGATGATGCTCATAAATTCGGCTTATCCCAGCTTTACCAATTAAGGGGGAGAGTGGGGAGGACTGATCGGCGTGCCTATGCATATTTTCTTTATCCTTCCTATCGCTCTATTTCTGGTACCGCAAAAAAGAGATTACAGGCCATTAAGGAGTTCAGTGAATTAGGCTCCGGTTTCAAATTAGCCATGCGTGATCTGGAGATTCGGGGAGCAGGTAATCTATTAGGTAAAGAGCAGCATGGTTCTGTAGGCGATGTGGGATTCAATCTTTATTGCCGCTTATTAGAAGAAGCGATTAAGGAATTACAGGAAGAGGAAGAAGGGAAAGAAAAAGAAAAAGATATCACCCCGGTTATCGATATTAAGATAGATGCCTATATTCCCGGAGAATACATTCCTGATTTAAAACAGAGGGTTTTAATTTATAAGAAATTGACTGAGATTAAAGATTTAGAAGATTTGGAGAGGATAAAAGAAGAATTGAGGGATAGATATGGAATTTACCCCCGGGAGTTAAGGAATTTATTAGAGATAATATATCTGAAGATATTTTTAAGAAAATTAGGCATTAGTTCCCTGGTGGCCAAGGAAAATAAATTAATTCTCAGATATTTAAAGAATATTGAGATGAAGGCTAAATTAAACAGGCTGCCTTCTTTTTATCAGCAAAGATTAATAATTGAAGAACATAGATTGTCTGGAATTTCTAAAATTGACCTTTCCGGGATTAAATTTTCAGAAATTTTGAAATTTTTGAAGGAGTTTGTGGTAAGCTTGGCGAAGTAGAATTTGTTAGCTAGTTAGTTGGTTACTTGGTTAGCTAGTTAAGAAAATAAAAGATAAAAATTAGTAGTCAGGAACCGGAATAAAATACAGTGATAAGCATATGTGACAAGTAATGAGTTTTGAGTTGCAAGTTTTATGGAAATAACAGAGGTAGGGGCTTGATTTATCAAGCCCGCAAAACTCGGGTCGGATAAATCCGACCCCTACATTAGAAACAATAGTTTGTACAAAAAAAATTTTGAATTACGATTTTTCGTTTTTATATCTTTAAGCTTTTAGTTTTATCTTAAACCGAAAACCAAGAAGTATAAACTGATAACTTGTATTTTTCTTGTATTTTAACTAGTTAACCAGGTAACCAACTAACCGGCTAACTATATGTATACGCGATACTGTATCTTTACCTGTATATTATTTTGAAAATGTAAGTTGGTAGTACTTATTGTAGAAAAGAGGAGGCTAATAAAATGTTTTTAATATCCAATAAAATGTACTTTAAAAAAATTAGCTCTTTCGGGAGATTTTCAATATTTTATGTGCTTATAATAGTAATAATCCTGATGTCTTTCTTAGTGATAGGAGAGGCATCTCCAAAGTTCCTTATATTCCACCTGGATGCCGTGTCATCACAAAATTTCTTTCAATATATGGAAGATGGTGACCTTCCTAATCTGCAGGCTGTTTTTGAGGATGGCCATATGATTCATCATGGTCTTAGTTTATTTCCCGGAGGAACAGAAACGGCCGTTCCTCACTTAAGAGAAGGGGTAGATAATTCCACCGGAGGGGTAGGATGGGGGTATTATGACCGGGAAAAGGAAAAAGTTATACCGGCTTATAAGACTTTTTTTTATTGGCTTTCCTATCTACCCCGGCGAGCTAAACCCTGTATTATTTATGGAATACCAGGACTTGATCCTTTTATGTTTTTTCCTCTCCTTAATGTCCCCGAGCTCCTGGAAACCTATGGGGTAATAGAATTTTATTGGCTTACCACCGATTCTCTGGGACATATAATGGGTCCGAAATTATATGAAGCCAGCATTCGCAGGTTTGACTGTTATTTTGGTAATCTGGTTAAAAAATTGAACCTCGACGAGGTTAATATAATTCTTTATTGTGATCACGGAATGTCTTTTGGTAGGTTTATTAATGCTGATCAGGGAAAAGAAATTGAGAGAATAGTAGGAAATGACCTTAAGGTATTTATTCATCCTAACGTATATTTAAAGGACCCTGATAAAAAAGATAAGATAGCCAGGGATATTGTTCTTAAAAGTGAGATTGATTTTACATTTTATAGAGAGAATCCTCATCGGGTAGTTGGCTATTCGGACCAGGGGAAAATGATTTTCGAAGAAAAAGAAGAAAAAATTTGCTACTTATTTGAAGGTGAGGATGTATTCGGTTATTATAGTTCTGGTTATAATGGAGAATGGTTAACTGCTTTAGATTGGTTATCTCTTACCAGGGAGAACAGATTCCCGGGAGTTCCCCCTAATATATATCATCTCCTTTCCAATGAGAGGGTAGGAGATATAGTAATAATCATCAATCCCCCTAAAATACCTATTTTTTGGTTACGCTATCCAGGTAATCATGCCGGACTTGTTAATACCGATTTGATGATGCCTATTTTAGTCAAAGGTCCACAGTTGGAGCATCTTTACGAACGGGAAGAGATGTGGTTACATAACCTCTATACCAGTATACCCGAGCTCAGTTTTGAAAATCTGGAGCCGGCAAGGGAGAAAAACTCTTTTAGTCTCTGGGGAAGCGGCTATGGTGAACCTAATTCAGGTTTTGAAATGTCTCTTTCCCCGGCTTATCGTTGGAATTTTGCTTTTCGCTATCATGATGATATCTACCGCAGTTGGCTTGAATACGATCTTTACAGTTCTTATTTAATGAGGTTATGGACCGGAGCAGGTCTGCAGTATAATGGACAGAATCTGGATGCATTAGTTCAAGCCCGCTTACAAATAGATTTAGGGAAAATACAGCTTAATTATGGGGGGCAGTTCACTCAGGAAGGATGGGAAATAAACACTAAAAAAGTTGTTTATCAAATCAACGATCAACTGGCTTTAGAGTGGTTAATACCTAACGGATTTGGTATGAGCTTTAGCTGGTAGAAAACTATATGCTAAACGCTGTACGCCAATAATAAACTAACGGCTAATTCGTATATAATAATAAAACGAAAAATGAAAAGCGCAAAACGTAAAACCATAGCTTAAAATTAAAAATTTAGTATTGAAAGAAAAAGTTTTGATTTATGATTTTTATCTTTTCGCTTTAAGCTTTTAATTTTCTTATCTAAAAACTAAAAACTATAAACTATAAACCAAAAACTGATAACTGAAAACCTGTATTTGATACTAACGACTATTCACTAACGACTAATTCAATCGGTAAATTGTATTATCTTATATCTTGCATCTTGTAATTTGTATTTTTAAACTGTAAACCGTAGACTGATAACTGATAACTTGTATTTTTCTTGTATTTTAACTAACTAACCAGGTAACCAATTAACCAGCTAACTAGATGTATACGCAATACGATGTACGAAGATTGATTGAGGTATATTCAAAAGAAGAAAAGGATAGGTCTGGATATTATGTATAATAAAATTATAATGAAAAAACTAAAAAAAATAATCCAAATTGTAATAGTTTTTGTTTTACTCTGCACTTCTGTTTCTTCTTTTTCTCATGCTGCTCCCAAGATCGGATTAGCATTAGGAGAAGGAGGGAGAAGGTTTTACATTCATATTGGTGTCTTAAAAGCTCTGGAAAATGAAGATATAAAGTTGGATTATATAGCAGGGACTAGCATAGGTTCTTTTATAGGGGGACTTTATGCTTTATGGGAAGATATAAACAAAATAGAAAAATTCGCTTTAAGTTTGGATTTTAATAAATATTATATATCTCCAAGAGAAGATGTAAGACTGCAGAATTTAGATGAAACCCCCTTTATCATATTTTATGCAGATGTATCGAAGGGTAAAATAGATTTTGAATTGTTGAAAGGTTTAATGGATGGGAAAATCTTGAGAGATGAAATTGACCGATTAACTAACCGGGCAAGTTTCGAATATGATCTTAAAATTCCCTTTAAAGTAGTTACCACAGATTTGATAACTGGTGAAAAAGTAGTTTTTAGCAAAGGAAGGATTTCTAATGCGATAGCAGCCTCTATGTCTGTGCCCGGGTTATCCATACCTTTTGAATTTGAAGATAAAATGTTAGTAGATGGTGGTTTAATAGAACCTGTTCCTGTGGATCTGGTAAGGGAGATGGGAGCAGACATAGTTATCGGGGTAAATTTAAGAGATATTCAAGAAGACACTGTTCCCGTTATCAATAATGTTGTATCTATCCTTCATAGATCTATATTTATAATGCTCGAAGAATTAAATGATATTTCAGCTAACAAGGCAGATATTGTTATAAAACCCCACTATAGAGGCACTCTCACTACTGATATGGAGAAAGAAATAAAATTACAATTAATTAAACTCGGGGAAGAAGAAACTAAAAAGATAATTCCAGCACTAAAGACACTTATAAATTCCTACTGAATTAGAATAGAAATAAAGGATTAATAATATATGTTGAAAATCAATAACCCGTATTTTAAAAAAATTAGCTCTTTCGGGAGATCTTCAATATTTTATGTGCTTATAATAGTAATAATCCTGATGTCTTTCTTAGTGATAGGAGAGGCATCTCCAAAATTCCTTATATTCCACCTGGATGCCGTGTCATCACAGAATTTCTTTCAATATATGGAAGATGGTGACCTTCCTAATCTGCAGGCTGTTTTTAAGGATGGCCACATGATTCATCATGGTCTTAGTCTCTATCCCGGAGGAACAGAAACAACCGTTCCTCACTTAAAAGAAGGGTTAGATAATTCCACCGGATGGGTAGGATGGGGTTATTATGACCGGGAAAAGGAAAAAGTTATATCGAAGTATAAAACTTTTTTTTATTGGTTTTCCTATCTACCCCGGCGAACAAAAGCCTGTATTATTTATGGAGCACCCGGACTTGACACTTTTATGTTTCTTCCTCTTCTTAATGTCCCCGAGCTTCTGGAAACCTATGGGGTTATAGAATTCTATTGGTTTGCCACCGATTCTCTGGGCCATCTAATGGGCTTGAAATTGTATGAAGCCAGTATTCGCAGATTTGACCGTTATTTTGGTAATCTGGTAAAAAAATTGAACCTCGACGAAGTTAACCTAATATTTTATTGTGATCACGGAATGTCTTTTGGCGATTTTATTGTCATTGATCAAGAAAAAGAAATTGAGAGAATAGTAGGAAATAACCTTGAGGTATTTGTTCATCGTAATGTATATTTAAAGGAACCTGATAAAAAAGACAAGATAGCCATGGATATTGTTTTAGAAAGTGAGATTGATTTTACATTTTATAGAGAGAGTCCTCATCAGGTAGCTGGCTATTCGGACCAGGGGAAAATGATTTTCGAAGGAAAAGAAGAGAAAATTCGTTACTTATTTGAAGGTGAGGATGTATTTGGTTACTATGGTTCTGGTTATAACGGGGAATGGCTGACTGATTTAGAGTGGTTATCTCAAACCAGAGATAGTAGATTCCCGGGAGTTCCCCCCAATATATATCATCTCCTTTTCAATGAGAGGGCAGGAGATATAGTAATAGTTATCAATCCCCCTAAAATACCTGTAGAATTTCCAGCCAATCATGCCGGACTTGTTAATACCGATCTGATGGTACCTATTTTACTTAAAGGTCCACAGTTGGAGCATCTTTACGAACGGGAAGAGATGTGGTTACATAACCTCTATACCAGTATACCCGAGCTCAGTTTTGAAAATCTGGAACCGGCAAGAGAGAAAAACTCTTTTAGTCTCTGGGGAAGCGGCTATGGTGAACCTAATTCAGGTTTTGAAATGTCTCTTTCTCCGGCTTATCGTTGGAATTTTGCTTTTCGCTATCATGATGATATCTACCGCAGCTGGTTTGAATATGACCTTTACAGTTCTTATTTGATGAGGTTGTGGACCGGAGCAGGCCTGCAGTATAATGGGCAGAACCTGGATGCCTTGGTTCAAGCC
>Ga0255384_10144_pt1 | contig 12095 bp, 7 predicted proteins | sample ANMaggSeSYBR01F7_FD_182106 | JGI IMG/M metagenome (GOLD analysis project Ga0255384, IMG submission 182106) | Sediment cell enrichment communities from methane seep in Santa Monica Basin, California, United Staets - ANME aggregate JGI... | ecosystem: Environmental > Aquatic > Marine > Cold seeps >... | reverse complement strand
CTCACTTCACTAAATCCAATCACGTAGTTCTTATTTATATCGTACGGATTGTAGGTAACTATAGGATATCCTGCAGCATTCCATAATGTGATACCGCCATCCATATTATATACTTCAGAATAGCCCGTATTAGCTAAGATATTGCTTGCAGTAACGCTTCTACCTCCGCTTTTACAATAAACCAGTATTTTTTCACCAGGTGGAACTTCATAGAGTCTTGAACTCAATTGGTCATAGGGAATCAAAGTCGCACCTTTGATATGCCCTCCATCAAACTCAGCCTTAATCCGTGCATCCAAAAGAAAAACTTCTTTGTTATCTATCATCTGTTTTGCTTCAGAGATGGTTACATCCGTAAAGCCCACTGGTGGATTCACTGGTGGATTACAAACTTTGCAAGGACGATACCCTGAAGAGATTGCATCTGCTGCTGTGGAAAAATAAATTAAATTGTCCGGTAGTATTCTATCAACATAGTAGCAAGAAGAATAATGGTATACATCCGAGTTTTTACTGGCCGCAAAATAAGTTGATCCGCTTGCATTAAATGAACTTACTGTTAATAGTAAAATAACTATCAATGAAAATAACAATTTCTTATTCATACTTCCCCCCAATTCCCCAAATTTTACTTATCGCTCCACCTATAGAAAATATATAAATAGTATAATGCCGAGTTGTAGAGTCACACAATATGTACGCCATTGATTGCGAAATTATACACGAGGCTTAGCTTCTCCGACTTCTATCAAGTAGCCGTCCGGGTCTAGCATATAGCAACGATATTCAGCACTGTGATTCTTAGGCTCTGTTATAAACTCAGCACCGCGCTCTTTTCGGGATTCATAAAACTCTTGAAGGTCGACCACTCGAACATTTAAGAACGTACTCAAGATATCATGGTTTTGCTTCACACCAACGATAGTATCGGGCTTGTCATCCGTCGACTCACCGCCACCAACATTGAGTATGATTCAGCTATTTGCCACTTTCATAATGCATGGGGTACCATCGGCACTTGGCTCCATGACCACCTTGCCGTCGAACATTTTCTTGTACCATTCGCACGAAGCTTTAACATCACTCACTATCACCGTATGCGTGAGCACAAACCCCTCATACGGTGCCGGAAAATCATTATCTGCCATATCTACCACCTGTATTTTTTGTAAGTTCAGTATGTATTGACGAGCAGTTAGGCATTGAATTATTTATCTGTTTGAGTCAGGGTACTAAATGCTCGTTTTGTCACGTATAATATATTTAGGAGTTTGGAACTTATTAAGTTTTTTAATTCCGATGTGTGTATATACCTACCTGTGTAAATAAATTTGATTGAAAAGAGATTAACGTTGTAAATAAATAGTGCGTGATTTTTCACGTTACCTATAGTTCCTATTTGCTTTGCGAGGACATAGGTAGTTTGAAAAATATGAATTATACAAATAATTCTTTACTCCGAAACATTAATAAATGATTAATCATTATATATGTGTACAATGATTAATCGTGATAGACATTCATTGCCCATAAAAATAGGAGGAAAGAAGAAATGGACACATATTACGCAGGCACTACAATGGATGAAGAAGACAGTATCCTTGAATGGACAAATCGAGGACTTAAAATTGATGGAAACGGAGCATTCATTGCCACCCTTACAGTATCCATTGCTCTGATGGCCTTCCTCAGACTTTCATCTTATGCTACCCTCTTCTGAAGTAAAGGAGCTTTCCATAAGACCGGAAACTCCTTTACTTCATCAGCTTTTTACTGATCTCCATTTTATAAATTTGTGATCACAGGTAAATACCAATTATACCCTTTTTTATCCTTCAAGCTCATTTTTTCGAGTTACTTTTTCCAACCAGTATCAACTTTGAATATTCACATCTTCGACATAGGCCCGTAATATCTCAGCCACGCTCCATGCCTGGGAAATGCATCCATCTGGCCTATGCGGAATATCACCATCAAATATCTCGGAGATAGTTCCTATCCCAGCCTCATCAAGATGAGGTCCAAAATTGAGTAATAATTGCCTGCAATATTCCCGGCTTGAGGGAGATCGGTCGTGCACCTTTGCATATGCAGTAACAAATGGTCCGAGTAACCAGGGCCAGACCGTGCCATTATGATATGCACGGTCCCGGGAGTCCCTGTCGCCTCTGTATCTTCCAATATACTGACCATCAGCCGGGGACAAGGTCCTCAGGCCATAGGGAGTTAATAGTTCTTCACCGACCTTTTCAACGATCATTTTCTCCTTGTCAGGATCAAGCATCGTGTAGGGTAGTGACACTGCAAATATCTGGTTTGGCCTGATGGATGCATCTTTACTGAAAGACATATCCTCATTCACAGAAACGCAGTCAAAAAGGCAATTCTCCGCCGGGTTCCAGAAAGTATCAACGAAGTTTTTCTTTACCAATCGAGATATTTCAAGATACTGCTTTGTGTCTGCACCCACCAATTCCCCCATCCAGTTTGCAATGCAGAGGGAATTGTACCACAAAGCGTTGATCTCACATGCTTTTCCGGCCCTGGGTGTGATCTCCCTATCACCGATCTTCACATCCATCCAGGTAAGCTGCCCTTCCTGCTCAATGAGTCCATCATCGTCCATACGGATTCCGTATAGGGTCCCTTCGATGTAATTGTGGATAATTGACCCAATCGTATCCCACATTTTCTTAACAAATTCGATATCCTTGGTATAGGAATAATATTGCCCAAGGGAATGGATGAACCAGAGGGAAGCATCAACTGTATTGTAATCCGTAGGAGAAATCCCGTCATCTGAAAAACGGTTTGGTATAAGGCCTTGTGAACACTGTTCAGAAAAGGTGCTCAAAATAGCTTTTGCATCATTGTACCTTCCTGTTACAAGAGTAAGTCCCGGAAGCGAGATCATCGCATCCCGTCCCCAGTCCGCAAACCAGTGATAACCTGCGAGGATCGTTTCTGAACTGGTAGAGTTGCGATGCACAATGAAAGAGTCTGCAGCATTGACGAGCTTCTGTGCGAGATCATCTGTTAAATTGCAGCAGTCCTGCAGAGAGCTTTGCCTTGAAAGTTCCCTTTCATATTCAGAATTAACAAGTTCAAGATCGAATTCCATATTTTCTGAAACAGAGGTCGAAGCTACAACATACATTTCACTCACATGATCCGAGACCTGTCTTTCAAAATAACCAGGGTTATAGAGATCTTCCTGATAAGCTTCCCCTCGCTCACGTTCGATGTCATATTCTAGATTATAGTACCATTGTGATTCTTGTCCATATTGCATATTGGACCGCAGTTGCAGAACACCATCAACATTTCTCAACTAAACTCCTGAAGCATCATGCCTTTCACTAAAACTGATCTCATCTGCCCTTTTAAGATGGTGGAAATCCCTGTTAGTCACAAGAGGCAATATACGGAAAACGAGGTCCTCATTATCAGGATTTATTAGTTTGTACCTGACAATTGTGGTGTTCTGCCCATGGATCATGAAGATATTCTTTATCAGCTTAATGTTCCCGATACTGTACTCAAAGGTTGGTACCGGAGAAGCAGAAAAATGCTCGAGATATTTGAAACCGGAAGGATACAATGTATAGGGATACCTGTGGGCTGCAAGACGATGGACCTCATTTCCAATAACGATCTCTTCATCAAGGGAAGAAAGCAGCACCCTACGGTCAACCGGAGGATTTGCAGAAGCGATTAGGAGACCATGGTATTTTCTAGAATTCTCACCAATAATAGTAGATGATGCATAGCCTCCAATGCCGTTCGTGATCAGCCATTCCCGTGAAATTGCGGATGTAGGATCAAATTCACCATTATATGTTGCATAGGGGGACATAAGAATTACACCTTAAAATATATTCAGTTCGAACTCGAATTCTTTCACGCTTTTTTTAATTCGTTCAGAAGTACATCTTCCTTGTGTGCTAAAGTGGTACTGGCCATCGGAGGGCTATCGCTCTCCGGAATTCGAAACATATTTTGATCAGCCCAAAATGTACTCTGCTTTAGAAAAAAATATCCCTGAGATAATTCGTACGAATGAAGCTTTGCTGGATTCCATCGATAACGGCGCAAAGTATACCTTTGATATATCCGGGATCTTTTTAGACCAATGTAAGTGGAATCCTGCTGTAATAGAATCATTCAAGGAGCTAAAAGACAGGGGTGCCGGTTTTTCAGCATCACCTTATTATCATTCCATATCATCCCTTTTTCCTGATAATAAGGAATTTAAGGAACAGGTCACCATGCATCGGGATAAGATCAAGGAGATATTCAATGTCAATCCCCGGACCTTCATCAATACTGAACTGATCCTTACAAAGGAGCTCAGTGCGATCCTTAAGGAGATGAAGTTCAAGTGCCTTATTTCAGAAGGTTCGGAGAATCTATTGTATGGAAATGATCCAAATCAGGTTTATGATAATCATATACCAACGTTGCTGCGTCACATACCCTTAAGTGAAGATATAGAGATTCGCTTTTCAGATCAGAAATGGATAAGCTATCCTTTGATAGCTGATAAATTTGCTTCATGGATAGCCAACATGGAAGGCGATGTGACCACATTACATTTCAAATACAGTTCTATCCTTTCCCATCAGCAGAACAGAAGCGATATACTTCAATTCCTCATCGATCTTCCGGCAAGTTTTGAGAAATATGGAATTTCCATGATAACACCTGAAGAAGCTTTGAAGAATTTTAAGACAAAGGAACTTCCATCTATCATGAACAAGTCCACTTCTCGCTATGGGATGCATAATTTGATGGGTAATCACCCTCAGCACCTGTACCTGCATGAACTGATTAATATCGGTGAGATCCTCCAGTCCAAAAAAGGTGCTCCTGAATATGATAAACTGAACTGTATCTATCGATACTTGCAGCAAAGCGAAATATTGCTGGAGATGGGGTCTGATAACCAGAATCTCGGTTATGAAAAGGCAGTCAATATTTTCTCCGCACTTTCGGACTTTAAACGCGCAATACTGGAGGTGAAGGTATGAAATCCGTATGCATGTACTTCCAACTCCATCAGCCGTATCGTTTGAAGTGGTTCTGGCCGGATGATTCTAAAGGGTTTGAAAGGTATTTCGATGTTGCAATAAATAGGAATATCTTCGAGAAGGTTGCTCGTAAGTGCTATCTTCCAGCCACGACCCTTCTGGCAGAACTCGTTGACCAGCATGAAGGCAATTTCAAGTTCAGTGTTTCAATAACTGGAACTCTTCTAAGACAGTGCGAAAAATGGAATCCTGATGTACTTGACGTTTTCACCCAACTTGCAGACTCAAAACGGGTGGAATTTCTCGATGAGACCAATTATCATTCCCTTGCAGGTCTTTTCGATGACAAGAGCGAGTTTAGGGAACAGATCCTGGAACATCATGAGCTTACTTCAGACCTGCTTGGTGTAAAACCACAGGTTTTCAGGAACACAGAACTCCTTTACAATAACAGTATTGCGGAAACAGTTTCATCCATGGGTTACAAGGCCATCCTTACGGAAGGTGTTGATCAGCTGTTGGACTCCCGATCCCCCAATTATGTCTACAAAGCAAAGGATTGTGACCTACCCGTTCTTCTCAGGAACTATAAGATGAGTGATGACATCGGTTATCGTTTCTCAGCGAGATGGTGGGAAGAGTATCCATTAACTGCTGACAAGTGGGCAAACTGGGCGTCCACAGAACAAGGAGATTGTATGAACATCTTCATGGATTACGAGACCTTTGGTGAGCATCAATGGTCCGACTCCGGAATCTTTGATTTCCTCAGGGCTTTACCTGGTGAGGTTCTTAACAAAGGTCTTGAGTTCAATACTCCTTCTGAGATCATCGAGAAGTACGACCCGGTGGGAGAGGTAGATGTCGGAGACTTTAACACGATCTCATGGGCGGATATGGAGAGGGATACGAGTGCATGGCTTGGTAACGACATGCAGCGCAGATGCTTCGAAGAGGCAAAACGGCTTGGACCTTATGTGAAAAGAACGAATGACCCCAAGCTCATCAGCATATGGAGGCATCTTCTTACATCTGATCACTATTACTACATGAGTACAAAATGGTTAGGAGATGGAGATGTACATTCGTATTTCAGTATCCATACATCACCCTATGATGCAGCCATAAATTTCATTGCGGCATTATTGGATTTCAAAACCTGTGTTTTCAGGAAACTGGCTGAAATGAACAAAGAATGATCCTTGAAAAGGAGATATATATTTGATCAGGCATCCAAATGCTATACTCGGCAATGATAAACTGCTTGTATCAATGGCTGAGAAAGGCAATCTTCTGGGATATTTTTATCCAAGGCGAGATTGGGCTCAACATCTTGTAGAGTCCAAAGCCTACATTTACACAGGTGGAGATCTACTATGGATGGATTCTCCGGAATGGACCTCTAAACAGGTATCCGGGGATGGTACGAATATAATTACAACCCATCTGTCCCATTTTTCCGGTATCGAAGTATCAATTCATGACTTTATGCATGAGGAGATGCCGGTCCTTGTACGAAAGTATGAGATCACATCAAAAGAACATATCAGTGGCAAATTCTATTATTATTCTAATTTCCAGGCTGGAGAAACCCATCGGAGAAACTCTGCTTTTTGTGATCCTAATGCCGGTCTGCTTGTTCAATACATGCAGAACTTCTACATTGGTCTGGCAAGTGCTCCGAAATTTGAGGAGTGGCAGGTTGGTAAGATACAGGAGAACGGCTGGGTGGCAAGTGCCAGAAGTGATATGGAAGATGGTAGTCTTCAGCGAAATGTTGAGGAGATCGGTAATCTGGACAGTTCGATAGGATGGGATCTTGACCTCTTGCCTGGTGAAAGTATAACTATCACTCTGTTTATCGGCATCGCTTCAGAAAGACAGTTGATACACGACCTGCTGGGAGATGTTCTGGAAGAGTCCCCTGCTGATATAATGCATGGCTCTGAAGCTCGCTCAGTACGATGGCTATCAAAAAAACGAGCTTTAGACCTATCTGCACTGGAAGAGGATCCCCTTTTCAAAAAAGAGGTCCATAGCTTATACGTTCGTTCATTGCTTTCTTTGAACTTACTGAATGACCCTGCTGAGGGATCATTTGTAGCTTCTCCGGAGTTCGACCCTGCTTTTGAGATGTGTGGGGGATATGGGTTCTGCTGGAACAGGGATACGGTAGAAGTCGTTCTTGCTCTATTGAATGCCGGTTATCCTGAATTTGCGACAAAGTTCTTTGGGTGGTGTAAAAGAACCCAACTTCCTAATGGTTCGTGGTTCCAGAGATACTGGCTTGATGGGAAGGAAGCTCCTTCCTGGGGTAATTTTGATGATTCTACGCAGATAGATGAGACCGGTTCAACGCTTTATGCAATTGATCACTATTATCTAAAACTGGAGGTAGCTGAAAGATCTGAATTTCTTAAAACCATGTGGGAAACGGTGCTTGGGGGTGCAGAATATCTCATGGGAAGGACTGTCCAGGGTCTTCACGATCCCTGCAGGTGCCTGTGGGAATCCGATAAAGGCACATTCAGTTATACGAATGCTGCTATCTATGCCGGTCTGAAAGGTGCTGCTCATCTGGCCAGGGAAAATGGTGAACCGATGCTTGCGGAAAAATGGTTCGACAGGGCTGAACTGGTCAGGAAGGAGACCATTGAGAAACTGTGGCTTGATGAAGGCTATTTTTCCCGGGGTATCATTGACAACAATATCCACAGGACCGTGGATTCGAGCATGATCGGTACTTTTATTCCCTTTTCTCTTCTTTCACCGAACGATCCTGATGAAAAGGCCATGATACTCTCAATGATAGAACATATTGAAAGGGCTCTCAGGGTTCCGGTCAATGGATATTTTGGGATCAAACGTTATGAAAATGACAATTATATAGATGGTAATCCGTGGGTTGTGACAACATTATGGCTTTCCCGTGCCTTGCTCACTCTTGCTTTATCGCTGGAGAAAAGGGATGATGAATATGACCTGCTGGTGAATAAGGCAATTGAATACATTAAATGGACAATTAGAAGTACTACCAGCACCGGTCTCTTGTCCGAGCAGGTGGACAAGAACACCGGACAAGCTGCATGGGCCAGACCTTTAGGCTGGAGCTGTGCATTGTTTATCGAAAATGCTCTGCTTCTGAACGAATTAAAAAAAGCGTGAAAGAATTCGAGTTCGAACTGAATATATTTTAAGGTGTAATTCTTATGTCCCCCTATGCAACATATAATGGTGAATTTGATCCTACATCCGCAATTTCACGGGAATGGCTGATCACGAACGGCATTGGAGGCTATGCATCATCTACTATTATTGGTGAGAATTCTAGAAAATACCATGGTCTCCTAATCGCTTCTGCAAATCCTCCGGTTGACCGTAGGGTGCTGCTTTCTTCCCTTGATGAAGAGATCGTTATTGGAAATGAGGTCCATCGTCTTGCAGCCCACAGGTATCCCTATACATTGTATCCTTCCGGTTTCAAATATCTCGAGCATTTTTCTGCTTCTCCGGTACCAACCTTTGAGTACAGTATCGGGAACATTAAGCTGATAAAGAATATCTTCATGATCCATGGGCAGAACACCACAATTGTCAGGTACAAACTAATAAATCCTGATAATGAGGACCTCGTTTTCCGTATATTGCCTCTTGTGACTAACAGGGATTTCCACCATCTTAAAAGGGCAGATGAGATCAGTTTTAGTGAAAGGCATGATGCTTCAGGAGTTTAGTTGAGAAATGTTGATGGTGTTCTGCAACTGCGGTCCAATATGCAATATGGACAAGAATCACAATGGTACTATAATCTAGAATATGACATCGAACGTGAGCGAGGGGAAGCTTATCAGGAAGATCTCTATAACCCTGGTTATTTTGAAAGACAGGTCTCGGATCATGTGAGTGAAATGTATGTTGTAGCTTCGACCTCTGTTTCAGAAAATATGGAATTCGATCTTGAACTTGTTAATTCTGAATATGAAAGGGAACTTTCAAGGCAAAGCTCTCTGCAGGACTGCTGCAATTTAACAGATGATCTCGCACAGAAGCTCGTCAATGCTGCAGACTCTTTCATTGTGCATCGCAACTCTACCAGTTCAGAAACGATCCTCGCAGGTTATCACTGGTTTGCGGACTGGGGACGGGATGCGATGATCTCGCTTCCGGGACTTACTCTTGTAACAGGAAGGTACAATGATGCAAAAGCTATTTTGAGCACCTTTTCTGAACAGTGTTCACAAGGCCTTATACCAAACCGTTTTTCAGATGACGGGATTTCTCCTACGGATTACAATACAGTTGATGCTTCCCTCTGGTTCATCCATTCCCTTGGGCAATATTATTCCTATACCAAGGATATCGAATTTGTTAAGAAAATGTGGGATACGATTGGGTCAATTATCCACAATTACATCGAAGGGACCCTATACGGAATCCGTATGGACGATGATGGACTCATTGAGCAGGAAGGGCAGCTTACCTGGATGGATGTGAAGATCGGTGATAGGGAGATCACACCCAGGGCCGGAAAAGCATGTGAGATCAACGCTTTGTGGTACAATTCCCTCTGCATTGCAAACTGGATGGGGGAATTGGTGGGTGCAGACACAAAGCAGTATCTTGAAATATCTCGATTGGTAAAGAAAAACTTCGTTGATACTTTCTGGAACCCGGCGGAGAATTGCCTTTTTGACTGCGTTTCTGTGAATGAGGATATGTCTTTCAGTAAAGATGCATCCATCAGGCCAAACCAGATATTTGCAGTGTCACTACCCTACACGATGCTTGATCCTGACAAGGAGAAAATGATCGTTGAAAAGGTCGGTGAAGAACTATTAACTCCCTATGGCCTGAGGACCTTGTCCCCGGCTGATGGTCAGTATATTGGAAGATACAGAGGCGACAGGGACTCCCGGGACCGTGCATATCATAATGGCACGGTCTGGCCCTGGTTACTCGGACCATTTGTTACTGCATATGCAAAGGTGCACGACCGATCTCCCTCAAGCCGGGAATATTGCAGGCAATTATTACTCAATTTTGGACCTCATCTTGATGAGGCTGGGATAGGAACTATCTCCGAGATATTTGATGGTGATATTCCGCATAGGCCAGATGGATGCATTTCCCAGGCATGGAGCGTGGCTGAGATATTACGGGCCTATGTCGAAGATGTGAATATTCAAAGTTGATACTGGTTGGAAAAAGTAACTCGAAAAAATGAGCTTGAAGGATAAAAAAGGGTATAATTGGTATTTACCTGTGATCACAAATTTATAAAATGGAGATCAGTAAAAAGCTGATGAAGTAAAGGAGTTTCCGGTCTTATGGAAAGCTCCTTTACTTCAGAAGAGGGTAGCATAAGATGAAAGTCTGAGGAAGGCCATCAGAGCAATGGATACTGTAAGGGTGGCAATGAATGCTCCGTTTCCATCAATTTTAAGTCCTCGATTTGTCCATTCAAGGATACTGTCTTCTTCATCCATTGTAGTGCCTGCGTAATATGTGTCCATTTCTTCTTTCCTCCTATTTTTATGGGCAATGAATGTCTATCACGATTAATCATTGTACACATATATAATGATTAATCATTTATTAATGTTTCGGAGTAAAGAATTATTTGTATAATTCATATTTTTCAAACTACCTATGTCCTCGCAAAGCAAATAGGAACTATAGGTAACGTGAAAAATCACGCACTATTTATTTACAACGTTAATCTCTTTTCAATCAAATTTATTTACACAGGTAGGTATATACACACATCGGAATTAAAAAACTTAATAAGTTCCAAACTCCTAAATATATTATACGTGACAAAACGAGCATTTAGTACCCTGACTCAAACAGATAAATAATTCAATGCCTAACTGCTCGTCAATACATACTGAACTTACAAAAAATACAGGTGGTAGATATGGCAGATAATGATTTTCCGGCACCGTATGAGGGGTTTGTGCTCACGCATACGGTGATAGTGAGTGATGTTAAAGCTTCGTGCGAATGGTACAAGAAAATGTTCGACGGCAAGGTGGTCATGGAGCCAAGTGCCGATGGTACCCCATGCATTATGAAAGTGGCAAATAGCTGAATCATACTCAATGTTGGTGGCGGTGAGTCGACGGATGACAAGCCCGATACTATCGTTGGTGTGAAGCAAAACCATGATATCTTGAGTACGTTCTTAAATGTTCGAGTGGTCGACCTTCAAGAGTTTTATGAATCCCGAAAAGAGCGCGGTGCTGAGTTTATAACAGAGCCTAAGAATCACAGTGCTGAATATCGTTGCTATATGCTAGACCCGGACGGCTACTTGATAGAAGTCGGAGAAGCTAAGCCTCGTGTATAATTTCGCAATCAATGGCGTACATATTGTGTGACTCTACAACTCGGCATTATACTATTTATATATTTTCTATAGGTGGAGCGATAAGTAAAATTTGGGGAATTGGGGGGAAGTATGAATAAGAAATTGTTATTTTCATTGATAGTTATTTTACTATTAACAGTAAGTTCATTTAATGCAAGCGGATCAACTTATTTTGCGGCCAGTAAAAACTCGGATGTATACCATTATTCTTCTTGCTACTATGTTGATAGAATACTACCGGACAATTTAATTTATTTTTCCACAGCAGCAGATGCAATCTCTTCAGGGTATCGTCCTTGCAAAGTTTGTAATCCACCAGTGAATCCACCAGTGGGCTTTACGGATGTAACCATCTCTGAAGCAAAACAGATGATAGATAACAAAGAAGTTTTTCTTTTGGATGCACGGATTAAGGCTGAGTTTGATGGAGGGCATATCAAAGGTGCGACTTTGATTCCCTATGACCAATTGAGTTCAAGACTCTATGAAGTTCCACCTGGTGAAAAAATACTGGTTTATTGTAAAAGCGGAGGTAGAAGCGTTACTGCAAGCAATATCTTAGCTAATACGGGCTATTCTGAAGTATATAATATGGATGGCGGTATCACATTATGGAATGCTGCAGGATATCCTATAGTTACCTACAATCCGTACGATATAAATAAGAACTACGTGATTGGATTTAGTGAAGTGAG
>Ga0255384_10143_pt1 | contig 12116 bp, 7 predicted proteins | sample ANMaggSeSYBR01F7_FD_182106 | JGI IMG/M metagenome (GOLD analysis project Ga0255384, IMG submission 182106) | Sediment cell enrichment communities from methane seep in Santa Monica Basin, California, United Staets - ANME aggregate JGI... | ecosystem: Environmental > Aquatic > Marine > Cold seeps >... | reverse complement strand
ATGATGAACGGAGGCAATAGCAGGGAGACCTGCGCCGTCACAATTCTCACCTCGACAATGAGCGTGTCGCACGATACGTATGCAGTCCTGGACGCGGGCGTCAAGACGTTTGGGGCCGATTCACTCATTTCGAAGCGAGACACGCCGGACTTCTTCTGGGAGGGCATGCCGTCCTATGGCTCTGTGCAGGGCAGGCCCGGCCTGTGGCTGGGTCGCCTCAATGCTGAAGGGAGCTGCATCCACTACAGGGAACCGGGAGAACGACTCACCCTTGGCGAACGTCTTGAGATAGTGCCGAACAACGCGACGCTGGTCATCAATCTTCACAGCAGGCTCTACGGGATTCGAAACGGGGCGGTTGAGCAAGTGATAGTGGTGACTGGGCGAGGAGCGGGCAGTTAGGGATAGACTATGACACAGGATTCCCTCGCCGCCGATTCAGGCGTCGAGAGGAACGGAACTAATGGCCATCGCCGGTGCAATCGCCGCTGATTGACACTTCTCCTGACGCCAACGTGCAGGGCCGTGTTCGTTTCGTGCGAGGTGCGAAGAATGTGCGGATTCCGGGGAGGATGGTCCATACACACCGGAAAGACGGAGTCCTCTGCTGAATTGCGACGGACCACATGTCGTGGATGGTGCGTGGGATGTCTGTCCCGTGTAGACTGGTTCAATCAGCTCGACGGGCGTGAAGCAAACCCTTGGGCTGTATCGCGTGACAATAGCGCAGTATGTTAAGGAGGAGACACATGGGAGCTGAAGCCAAACTGAAGGAAATGGGACTCACACTGCCCGAACAGTCGAAGCCTGTCGCGAACTATGTTGCTGCGGTCAGGGTTGGCAATCTGTTGTTCGTAGCTGGTCACGGCCCGTACAACGACGGAACAATCAAGACTGTCGGCAAGCTCGGACGAGATCTCACCATAGACGAAGGGTACCAGGTCGCCCGCAATGTGGCGATGAACTCCCTCGCTTCAATCCGTATAGCGCTCGGTAGTCTCGATAAGGTCAAGCGTTTCGTGAAACTGCTAGGCATGGTGAATTGTACTGAGGACTTCAAGGAACAGCCGAAGGTCATCAACGGGTGTTCCGACCTCCTTGTTGAGCTGTTCGGTGACGAGGGCAAGCATGCCCGCTCGGCTGTGGGAATGCAGGCATTGCCGTTCGGCATCCCCGTCGAGATTGAAATGATTGTTGAGGTAGAGTAGATAACCCTGCGGCGGCCTTCGTCTGGGCGCGTTACGGATGGGGTGCAGTTATGATGAAGTGCATGATGGTATTCATGCTGGTTGGCCAGTGACGGATGGAGCCGCACAGGCACATTGCGAACTGCACAATCACTATCTGCGAATGTACGGATATCCATCCCCCGTACGTGTGGTGCATGTGCCAACTCGGAGAGCATAGTCCCCGGAGTTGGCACATGTATCGCGCCGCAAGAGCATCCATCCATCTGTTGAGAAACGGGATACCCACACCACTGAGTACGGATTGCCCTACTGCAGACAAAAGGGGGCAGAATACTGCCTCTGGCATAGTCGAATTCAGCCGCCCGCCCTCGCCTGATGGGTAGAGTTAGTATGTGCCAGGTGTGGAGCGCATCCAGATAGAGATCTGACCGCAAAACAGTCCACTGCGGATACAAACACAGGAGGAATCGCTATGACCAAAGTAACCAAAGGACCACAACCATGGCTCAATCCAATGCCCGCATTGCTGATTGGTGCAGTCGTTGAAGGCAAAGCCACATTCATGACGGTGGCCTGGGGAGGGATTGCGAACGGCGAACCTCCAATGGTGTCTCTCGCCATTCGACCTCATCGCTACACGCTGCTGGGCATTCGCGAGAATTCACAGTTTTCCGTCAATGTCCCGTCAATCTCGCAGATAAGGGAAGTCGATTACTGCGGCATCAAGTCCGGAGATAAGAACAACAAGGTCGAGAAATGTGGATTCGATGTTTTCTACGGCACGCTCCAGAATGCACCACTTATCGGGCAGTGTCCCATCAACCTTGAATGTACCGTGAAACAGATTGTCACGCTTGACAGCCACCTGCTGGTCATTGGATTGATAGCCGAGACTCATGTGTCGGAGGACTGTCTCGACGAGCAAGGTACCATCGACTTCGCGAAGACTGACCCGATTGTGTTCCTTGATAACCCCACACACAAGTACTGTCGCCTGGGTAGCGCGGAGGCAGACGCATTCAGCGTAGGCCTCGATCTTAAGTAGCCTCTGTCAGCACACCGGTTTCGGACTGAGCATTGCAGGCAGGCAATCGACCTGCAGCAGGCGGGTGCCGCCCTCCCGGTGGCGCCTCCCGCTTGTCAACCAATCGGGCACGCGCTACATCTACAATAGGAGGAAGGAGTGAGAAGCCATGGGAAAGATACTCTGGGAACGACTGAAGCGAACTGAGTTCAAGCAGTACGCCGACGCTGACGCCGTCGTCATCATACCGGTCGGTGCAATGGAACAGCACGGCAATCATCTCCCGGTGAACACGGACACCAACTGTTGTTATGCCATCGCCGTGCGCGCAGCCGAGACAATCGAAGACGTCTCCGTTCTCGTTCTGCCCCCCGTCTGGGCCGGCTATTCACCCCACCACATGTCCATGAAGCATCCTGAGGGCACGATAAGCCTCGGGTACCACACCTTCGCCAATCTGCTGACCGACATCGCCGCCAGCGTCCATGCCCACGGGTTTCGGAGAATCATGTTTCTGAACGGCCACGGGGGCAACTCCGCCATAGTTGCCTCAATCCGACTGAAACTGGTGGAGGAAAAGGACATACCCTCAGTCAACGGGTTCACGTACTGGGAGTTGCCAGACATGTCTGAGGCCATGCGAGACATCAGTGAGACCGATAAGGGTTTCATCGGACACGCGGCCGAGTTTGAGACCTCACTACAACTCCTGTTGCAGCCCGAACTCGTTGATATGGAAGCGGCCGAATGGGACACCGGAGTAGCCGGCAACCCGGCATCTGGGTCGTGTGAAAAGGGCAAGCTCATGTTCGACGCTACCGTGAACTCACTCGTGGAAGTAATCAGACGCTACCACGCGGGCGAATACGAGGACGCGCGAGTATGGCGGCAAACCATCTAGCACCATAGGCAATCTGCCCGATGCTGCCCGTGTCAGCCATCCAACGCGGTCATGTGTGTCGGCCTATTCGGAAGGGCTCGGCGACCGTTGCCCGGACGCAACCCCTCTGATATGGCACACACCTCTATTGAAAGATACGCCGCCAGCCCGTTCTCCCTTCGCTGGAGGGATGCCCCCCATAATAGAAGCCTGTGGCCCGGACTGGACTTCGTGCGGAACTGATTGCTCTTCAGTTCCTGAGATAGCATCCAATCATCGTTGTCGAGCATAGTCCGTCTTGTCCCGAATTCCCCGAACAGACACCTCAAACCGCGGAGCACAACTGCGACAACGACGGTGCTGCTAGTCACGAACGCCGGTGATCGAAAGTGCCGCATATCCGTCACTACCCGTTGACAACGCCAATTTCAATATTCTAATGTGTCCGCGCAAGTCATCCAGTTCTGCTCCCTCCGCCACACCCAGTGGTGAGTCTAACTGGGGTGGCTGCTCCAGTACTTGGGCTGGCTCTTGAGGAGATGTCACCAAACGTGAATGAGTTCACGATATCTCAGTTGGAAAAAGGAGGTGTCCATATGCGAAGTCGAATGATATCCAGACTGGTCCCGCTTCTGTGCTTGGTATGCTTGGTCGTCACTCCCGTGTGCTTCCCCTTGTCGACAATCATCGTGCCGTTGACGAAAACGTAGTCGATTCCCAGCGGGAACTGCTTTGGTTTTTCAAACGTAGCTACACTGCTGATTGTGAGCGGGTCGAAGACCACGATATCTGCCTTCATTCCATCCCGCAGTATTCCCCTGTCGGAAAGTCCGAATCGCTGGGCGGGGAAGGATGTCATCTTGCGGATGGCTTGTTCCAGGGGCATCACCGCTTCATCCCTGACCATCTGACCAAGTATTCTGGGATAGGTGCCGTACGTACGCGGATTCGGCCTGCCTCCGATTCGCAGGCCGTCCGTGCAGACCATCTGCGCCGGGTGCGTGATGATTGTTCGCACGTCATCCATGTCGCCAGTGAACACGTAGAATGCTACCTCAAGGTTCTCCTCGATAAGAAGGTCGCAGATAGTGTCCCAAGCGCTCTTTCCCAACTGGTCGGCAACCGCCTGGATGGTGAGTCCCTCGCACCACTGGTTCTTCTCAGTCTTGACGGCACTCACGATGAGTTGGTCGGCAGCGCCTACGAGTGCCGGTGTCTGAGTCCGCATGATTTCTCTCTGCTGTTCGTCTTTGATTCGCGCCAGTAGCTGCTCGGGGCCTCCGTCCTGTGCCCATTGGGGCACAGCGGCACTTAAGTGGCTGCTTCCCGCTGGCCATGGATATGAATCGAACGTCACGTCGAGACCACGAGCCCTGGCATCGTCCACGAGGGCGAGCATCTGTTTCGCTCTGCCTCGAATAGCCAGGTTGGTGGCGTAGTGCGAGAGGTGAACCGCACAGCCGCTGAGGAGACCAATCTTGATCGCCTCTCGAAAACCATCAAAGGCGCCGTCACCCAGATCGTAGCGCACGTGAGTCACGTACACACCCCCGCATTCGGCAACGGTCCTACACAGTTCGACAAGTTCCTCTGTGCTGGCGTAGCTTCCCGGCGGATAGGTGAGGCCTGTAGACAACCCTAGGGCGCCTTCTTTCATTCCCTGCCTGAGCAAGTGCTGCATTGCCTTAATGTCGCCCGCGGTCGCGGGCCGATTCTCCCAGCCGACTGTCTCAGCGCGGAGGCAGGCGTTGGGAACGAAGAACCCTACGTTCGTGGAAGAGGTCTTGTCATACTTGGCCAGATATTCGCTAACCGAGCCCCAGTTGTAGTCAAGTCTTGGATAGCCATTCACTCCTGACCATACCGTGAGCATCTTCTTGAGATTGGCTTGCGAGAGCGGCGCGTATCCCATACCATCGACTCCGATCAGGTCAGTACAGACACCCATCATCGCTTTTGGCTCGTTGGCAGGCTCGGCTAGAAGCATGATATCTGAGTGTGTGTGTACGTCAATGAAACCGGGGCAGACCACAGAGTTCGAGGCGTCAACAACAGTGGCTGCCTCGACACCCGATACGTCCCCTGTCAGTATCTTGACGCTGTTGTTCTGTATGGCAACGCTAGCATCGAAGCCGACGTTTCCCGTTCCATCGATTACCGTTCCATTCTTGATCAAAAAATCAAACATGCTTTCTCCTTCATTGCATGGTGCCCATCACGATTACCATGGACCCACTATCTGTGGTCCTACGGTAATTGTTGGAAGCCAGCACGAGAGCGCTGGCAGGTATGTGGTCAGGAACAGAACCGGCAGCCCCACGAAAAGGAGGAAGAACATCATGGGCTTCAGAAGGTCTTCATAGGGAACGCCGGACAGTCGCGATCCCACGAATATTGACATCGCATAAGGTGGCGTCACCACACCCAGGCCAACATTGACCACAACCATTGCTCCCAGATGCACGAGATTGATATCAAACTCAGACACGAGCGGCACAATCAGTGGCACGACAATAAGTAGAATAGGGATGCCGTCGATGAACATGCCCATTATGAGAAGCAGGATATTCAACATGAGAAGGACCACGTACTTGTTCTGGAAGGCCTGAATCATGCCTCCAGCGAAAGCCTGGGCAACGCCCTCTCGAATCAGCAACCTCGTGAAGACGGTGCCGAAACCGAGGAGAAGCGTAATCATGCCGAGAGTGGCGATGGTCGTCTTGAATGTGCTCCAGACACTTCGCCGCGTCAGCTGGCGATAGACAAACAGTCCAACGAGCGCGGTGTAGACGACGGCCAGGGCACCGGCCTCATTGGGGGTGCAGATTCCGCCGTAGATGCCTCCGAGAACGATAAGCGGGGTGCCGAGAGCCGGTAGCGCATACCACAGGGATACTCCGATCTCCTTCACCCTGGCTGCGGGCGCTTCGGGTATCGCGGGAGCTTCGACCCCCGGAATCATGTAGTGTGGCGCCATGAAGTGGTTCAACACCATGTAGCCGCTGGCCAACAGGAGCCCGGGGATAATTGTGGCCAGGAAGACGGCAGCCACGGATTGGCCTGCAACCAGACAGTACATCAGCACGGGGACGCTGGGAGGTATCAAGTATCCCAGGAAGCTTGACGAGCACAAGACAGCTGTCGTGTAGCGCTTCTGATATCCAAATCGCTCAAGACGAGGCACCAGTAGTGGAATCAGTGCCGCAATACATGGAACGGACGAGCCGGTCAGTGCGCTCATGAACAACGTCGCGACTATCCCAACGTCAACCAGCCCCCCTCTCATCTTTCCCACCAGGGAGTGAGCGAAGCGCACCAGGTAATCGGCGATTCCCGCCTCAGCCATCAGGTTGCCCGCGAAGATGAAGAACGCAATCGCCATCAGAATGTAGCTGTCTATTGCGTGATATGCGGCTCCTGCCATGAACGTCAAGGAGTTGCCAGTCAGGAACAGGGCAAGAGCAGAGCACCCGAGGAAGACCCAGGCCAAAGGCAGTCCAACGAAAATGCCCGCGAAGAACGCAACTAGTCCCAGTACCATGCCAAGTTCCATTAAGTGTCCCCTCTGTCTCGCGTGGCTCTGAGTGCACGCAGATTCTTGACATCACGGACGGCCAGCACGAGCAGGTGCACAAGCACGAGTATCATGCCGAAAGCAAACGTTTCCATGAGCCAACTGGTATTGAACCAGCGCACCAGCGTTCCGTACTCCGGATATTCGATTGCGCGCAGCAGAAACCTGTGAACAGGGGGGAGGAGCAGACACAGGATGCCGATGGACAGGAGTACCATGGCGACCCGATGCACGGCGAGTGACATCGGTTTGCCCTGTAGTACCTTGGCCTTAAGAATGTCGACGGAGACATGGCTTTCGTTCCATGTTGCTACTGCGGCAGCAATGAACATGAAGAAGATGAAGCAGTACAGCGCCAGGTCGCCCAGTATCATGATTTCAAAGTGGAGCCAGTACCGGTTCACTACCTGCGCGAAAATGAGCAGGGTTGTGATGGAGAGCCCGATGGCGCAGACCACGGTTTCTGCGGTTTGCACGAAAGTCATTGCTTTGTTGAATGTTGATTTCAGGCGAGACATCACGAATACTCCTCTCCTTGGCATGCTCGCACGACGTTGTGAGACATACCCGAATCTATACTGAGCAGGGGGTGCGCCGAGCCGGGCACATGCGCGCGGTCCAGCCCACCCCCTACTATTGCCTAGCTACCCAATGCTACCCAACGATTGACTTGATGTAGTCCATGTCGTCCAGGAGCTGCTCGGTCATGTTCTCACCGGGGTAGTGTTGATCCAGCCACGGTGTACAGAGTTCCTCCCAAACCTCGGGCATATTCGCCGCCTCTCTGAAGACGGCCCTCTCTGCCGGAGACAACTCCGTCACAACCAGGTCTGTGTTGTTGAGGATCCATTCCTTGTAGAGGAAGCTGTTCTTTCGCTCCGCCTGCAGGTCTCGTTCCTGGGCTCTGATGCTTGCCAGAGTAATGGCGTCCTGCAGGTCCGCAGGGAGTTCATTCCACAGGTCAAGGTTCATCACGATGTTGCTGGCATCCCAGCCCAACCCGAGCTCGGTGTAGTATGAGGTAACCTCATGGAATCGATGGTCTATAAGGTGTCCGTAGGCCGCCCAACATCCGTCCACCACACCTCGCTCCATCGCGTTGTACAGATCGCCCCAAGGGATTGTCTCAAGAGTCATCCCCGTGCCTTCACCCATGTTCTCCATCGCCATGACATATGCCAGCGAGCCGGAAACCCGGAACTTAAAATTGGCGAAGTCAGCCGGCGTCTCCAGGGGGCGAACACTGTTGCAGATACCGTATGAGCCCAGAGATGCACTCCATAGGAGCTTGGCTCCGACCTCTTCCCACGCTCCTCCCGCAGCGCTATGAATAGGGCCATTCGGAATGTCGTAGGCCATGGCGGCCTGGTCGAATGTCTCAATAGTGAACGGCACCCAGTTGATCATGCCGCCCGGCACGAGGTCAACGTATGCCGCCAGGATGGACATCTCTATGTCGCCCTCCTGCAGTGCGTGGAACACCTCGTTGTGAGACCCCAGCACTCCATCGGGGAAGAACTCCATGGCGATTCTGCCGTCCGAGTAGTAGTTGACTAGGTCGGTGAATACCTGTATGGAGTCGTTGCGGGTCTCCTCAGACCAGGCGCTGGCGATTCTCCACGTGTATTCCGGTTCCACCGCGCCGGAACCCCCATCTCCACCACCGGCAGGCGAGCACCCTGCCGCCGCCACGGGAGTGACGACCAAGCATACCAAGCACAGAAGCGGGACCAGTCTGGATATCATTCGACTTCGCATATGGACACCTCCTTTTTCCAACTGAGATATCGTGAACTCATTCACGTTTGGTGACATCTCCTCAAGAGCCAGCCCAAGTACTGGAGCAGCCACCCCAGTTAGACTCACCACTGGGTGTGGCGGAGGGAGCAGAACTGGATGACTTGCGCGGACACATTAGAATATTGAAATTGGCGTTGTCAACGGGTAGTGACGGATATGCGGCACTTTCGATCACCGGCGTTCGTGACTAGCAGCACCGTCGTTGTCGCAGTTGTGCTCCGCGGTTTGAGGTGTCTGTTCGGGGAATTCGGGACAAGACGGACTATGCTCGACAACGATGATTGGATGCTATCTCAGGAACTGAAGAGCAATCAGTTCCGCACGAAGTCCAGTCCGGGCCACAGGCTTCTATTATGGGGGGCATCCCTCCAGCGAAGGGAGAACGGGCTGGCGGCGTATCTTTCAATAGAGGTGTGTGCCATATCAGAGGGGTTGCGTCCGGGCAACGGTCGCCGAGCCCTTCCGAATAGGCCGACACACATGACCGCGTTGGATGGCTGACACGGGCAGCATCGGGCAGATTGCCTATGGTGCTAGATGGTTTGCCGCCATACTCGCGCGTCCTCGTATTCGCCCGCGTGGTAGCGTCTGATTACTTCCACGAGTGAGTTCACGGTAGCGTCGAACATGAGCTTGCCCTTTTCACACGACCCAGATGCCGGGTTGCCGGCTACTCCGGTGTCCCATTCGGCCGCTTCCATATCAACGAGTTCGGGCTGCAACAGGAGTTGTAGTGAGGTCTCAAACTCGGCCGCGTGTCCGATGAAACCCTTATCGGTCTCACTGATGTCTCGCATGGCCTCAGACATGTCTGGCAACTCCCAGTACGTGAACCCGTTGACTGAGGGTATGTCCTTTTCCTCCACCAGTTTCAGTCGGATTGAGGCAACTATGGCGGAGTTGCCCCCGTGGCCGTTCAGAAACATGATTCTCCGAAACCCGTGGGCATGGACGCTGGCGGCGATGTCGGTCAGCAGATTGGCGAAGGTGTGGTACCCGAGGCTTATCGTGCCCTCAGGATGCTTCATGGACATGTGGTGGGGTGAATAGCCGGCCCAGACGGGGGGCAGAACGAGAACGGAGACGTCTTCGATTGTCTCGGCTGCGCGCACGGCGATGGCATAACAACAGTTGGTGTCCGTGTTCACCGGGAGATGATTGCCGTGCTGTTCCATTGCACCGACCGGTATGATGACGACGGCGTCAGCGTCGGCGTACTGCTTGAACTCAGTTCGCTTCAGTCGTTCCCAGAGTATCTTTCCCATGGCTTCTCACTCCTTCCTCCTATTGTAGATGTAGCGCGTGCCCGATTGGTTGACAAGCGGGAGGCGCCACCGGGAGGGCGGCACCCGCCTGCTGCAGGTCGATTGCCTGCCTGCAATGCTCAGTCCGAAACCGGTGTGCTGACAGAGGCTACTTAAGATCGAGGCCTACGCTGAATGCGTCTGCCTCCGCGCTACCCAGGCGACAGTACTTGTGTGTGGGGTTATCAAGGAACACAATCGGGTCAGTCTTCGCGAAGTCGATGGTACCTTGCTCGTCGAGACAGTCCTCCGACACATGAGTCTCGGCTATCAATCCAATGACCAGCAGGTGGCTGTCAAGCGTGACAATCTGTTTCACGGTACATTCAAGGTTGATGGGACACTGCCCGATAAGTGGTGCATTCTGGAGCGTGCCGTAGAAAACATCGAATCCACATTTCTCGACCTTGTTGTTCTTATCTCCGGACTTGATGCCGCAGTAATCGACTTCCCTTATCTGCGAGATTGACGGGACATTGACGGAAAACTGTGAATTCTCGCGAATGCCCAGCAGCGTGTAGCGATGAGGTCGAATGGCGAGAGACACCATTGGAGGTTCGCCGTTCGCAATCCCTCCCCAGGCCACCGTCATGAATGTGGCTTTGCCTTCAACGACTGCACCAATCAGCAATGCGGGCATTGGATTGAGCCATGGTTGTGGTCCTTTGGTTACTTTGGTCATAGCGATTCCTCCTGTGTTTGTATCCGCAGTGGACTGTTTTGCGGTCAGATCTCTATCTGGATGCGCTCCACACCTGGCACATACTAACTCTACCCATCAGGCGAGGGCGGGCGGCTGAATTCGACTATGCCAGAGGCAGTATTCTGCCCCCTTTTGTCTGCAGTAGGGCAATCCGTACTCAGTGGTGTGGGTATCCCGTTTCTCAACAGATGGATGGATGCTCTTGCGGCGCGATACATGTGCCAACTCCGGGGACTATGCTCTCCGAGTTGGCACATGCACCACACGTACGGGGGATGGATATCCGTACATTCGCAGATAGTGATTGTGCAGTTCGCAATGTGCCTGTGCGGCTCCATCCGTCACTGGCCAACCAGCATGAATACCATCATGCACTTCATCATAACTGCACCCCATCCGTAACGCGCCCAGACGAAGGCCGCCGCAGGGTTATCTACTCTACCTCAACAATCATTTCAATCTCGACGGGGATGCCGAACGGCAATGCCTGCATTCCCACAGCCGAGCGGGCATGCTTGCCCTCGTCACCGAACAGCTCAACAAGGAGGTCGGAACACCCGTTGATGACCTTCGGCTGTTCCTTGAAGTCCTCAGTACAATTCACCATGCCTAGCAGTTTCACGAAACGCTTGACCTTATCGAGACTACCGAGCGCTATACGGATTGAAGCGAGGGAGTTCATCGCCACATTGCGGGCGACCTGGTACCCTTCGTCTATGGTGAGATCTCGTCCGAGCTTGCCGACAGTCTTGATTGTTCCGTCGTTGTACGGGCCGTGACCAGCTACGAACAACAGATTGCCAACCCTGACCGCAGCAACATAGTTCGCGACAGGCTTCGACTGTTCGGGCAGTGTGAGTCCCATTTCCTTCAGTTTGGCTTCAGCTCCCATGTGTCTCCTCCTTAACATACTGCGCTATTGTCACGCGATACAGCCCAAGGGTTTGCTTCACGCCCGTCGAGCTGATTGAACCAGTCTACACGGGACAGACATCCCACGCACCATCCACGACATGTGGTCCGTCGCAATTCAGCAGAGGACTCCGTCTTTCCGGTGTGTATGGACCATCCTCCCCGGAATCCGCACATTCTTCGCACCTCGCACGAAACGAACACGGCCCTGCACGTTGGCGTCAGGAGAAGTGTCAATCAGCGGCGATTGCACCGGCGATGGCCATTAGTTCCGTTCCTCTCGACGCCTGAATCGGCGGCGAGGGAATCCTGTGTCATAGTCTATCCCTAACTGCCCGCTCCTCGCCCAGTCACCACTATCACTTGCTCAACCGCCCCGTTTCGAATCCCGTAGAGCCTGCTGTGAAGATTGATGACCAGCGTCGCGTTGTTCGGCACTATCTCAAGACGTTCGCCAAGGGTGAGTCGTTCTCCCGGTTCCCTGTAGTGGATGCAGCTCCCTTCAGCATTGAGGCGACCCAGCCACAGGCCGGGCCTGCCCTGCACAGAGCCATAGGACGGCATGCCCTCCCAGAAGAAGTCCGGCGTGTCTCGCTTCGAAATGAGTGAATCGGCCCCAAACGTCTTGACGCCCGCGTCCAGGACTGCATACGTATCGTGCGACACGCTCAGTGTCGAGGTGAGAATTGTGACGGCGCAGGTCTCCCTGCTATTGCCTCCGTTCATCAT
>Ga0255384_10140_pt1 | contig 12245 bp, 7 predicted proteins | sample ANMaggSeSYBR01F7_FD_182106 | JGI IMG/M metagenome (GOLD analysis project Ga0255384, IMG submission 182106) | Sediment cell enrichment communities from methane seep in Santa Monica Basin, California, United Staets - ANME aggregate JGI... | ecosystem: Environmental > Aquatic > Marine > Cold seeps >... | reverse complement strand
CTCCAGCCGACCATGGTAGAGCTAAGTATACCAACAACGAAAAGGATATGTACTACCAAAAAGTACCTACTTTAAGAAATATTGGTTTAACAGCACCGTTTTTGCATGATGCTTCTTCTGAAACATTGACAGAGGCAGTGGAGATGATGAATAATTATCAGGTAAAAGATAATTTAAGCCCTGATGAAATCATCAATGTTGACGATTTCTTAAGTACATTAAACGGAGAATACAACGAGAAACCTTTGTAAAACACTATCATACTAAATAAGATATGATAGCAATTTTACATGGATACTTGCTTGAAGGTTCAGGCAGTAATTTATGGACCCGGTCTATTATTCAATCTTTGTGCATTAGTGGAGAGACTGTCCATCTGTTATGTCAGGAAAATCACACGGAATTATACGATTTTATTTGCGAAGCGATACTTTATCATTCAAATGGTAATAAAGAAACCATATTAAAACGTGAACCCGTCTATCCTGGTAAGTGCATCATGCATAAACCAAAGCTAGGAAATACACTGCCCGTCTATGTGATTGATAAATACGAAGAGTTTTCTGACCCACAACCAATGATTAACCTTGGTGATACAGAAATTGAAAAATATTTACAGACAAACATTAAAGTACTCACCCAAATAGTAGATGACAATCAGGTTAAAGTCATTCTTGCGAACCATGCGGTTCTCATGTCTGTTGTTGCACAGCAAGTAGCCAAAAAACGAAAAATTCCTTATGCCATAATGCCCCATGGCAGCGCCATTGAATATGCGGTAAAAAAAGATAAGAGGTATTTTAAATATGCGGAGCATGCATTTGATAAGGCACAACGGATATACGTTATTGGTAAAGAAATAAGAAACAGGGTAAAGGAATTATTCACAGCAATCCCTGCGATTGAATCTAAAATGCTGGAATTGAATTTAGGAGTTAATACATCTCTTTTCAATCCTGTAAAAGTGAAAAACAGGAAAGACAAAATAAACGAGTTATATGAATTATTAAAAGATGTGCAACGTGGAAAAACAAATCTGCACTTTCAAAGTATGCAAAATGAGTTGAAAGCCGACATTTCCAAGCAGAAGTTGATGGAAATTGTAAACGCTTCGGCCTCCTACAATGCAAAATTGACAGATGATAATGTTGAAGAAAGGTTGCAGATGATAGACTGGGATCATGAAAAGATTATTCTGTTTGTTGGGAGACTGATATCAAGCAAGGGATTACACTCAATTGTTACAGCCCTTCCTGAAATACTTGCCGCTGAACCAAATACACGCCTAATTGTAGTCGGGCATGGCCCACAAAGAGAACCGCTTGAGGCTCTAATTTGGGCACTACAAAATGGACATACAGATTTAGTTTTAAACATAATAAATTGGGGAAGTGAGTTGGAAAGTAACGGAGAAAGATCTCTGGAGGAGACCCAACTTTATTTTGATCATCTGAAAAAAACTAATGAACTCGATAATTATTTTAAAAAGGCACAAAAATATATAGATAAAAGCAAGATCCTCTTTACCGGATATCTTACTCACAGAGAACTAAGCTGCCTGTTTCCAACATGTGATGTTGCGATTTTCCCATCTGTTGTAGCAGAAGCTGGTCCCCTTGTATTTTTAGAAGCGATGGCGTCAGGTTGTTTTCCTATCGGGACATATTTTGCTGGCATGGCGGCAAGCATAGATTCCGTAGCACAAGCTGTTCCTCAGGATGTAGCAGACTTAATGAAACTCAGTCCGCGGGCAGATCAAACAGTATTGGATATTATAACCAAAGTGAAAAAGGCCCTTTATGTTGATGAAAATTATAAGGAAAAATTGCGTGATGTTGCAATTGAAAAATATGACTGGAAAAATATTAGTGAAAAATTAGCCTCAGATTTGTATCAATTACATATTGATGGGATGTCATATCCCGGTTCTGTAAAAGATTCTGAGAAAACAATTTAGTATTTGAGATGTTTTTGTACTATTGTACTGTGTAAGAAAAAATAGTTGCATAAAACAATTCAATTAAAAGATATAATACTAATTTTGTGGTTCATTTAAAATTATAAGTCATGAGTAACGGTACAGTAAAATTCTTCAACAATTCTAAAGGTTTTGGATTCATCACCCCTGATGAAGGAGGTAAAGATGTATTTGTCCATCAAAACGGATTAATCGATAAGATTACTGAGGGAGATAAAGTAAGCTATGATGTGGAGGAAGGTCCAAAAGGTTTGAACGCATCAAATGTCAAATTGGTATAATATTACTCTTTGACTTTCGAGCATTGAATAAGCCTGTCAAAATTGATGGGCTTTTTTAATTTCCAAAATTAATTGCCAACGGAAATTCGCTTATACCAATTAAAGGACATAATGAATGCATCTTTATATCCCTTTTGCCGTATAACCGACAGTTCTCCCAGTGCTTCTTCTATGCAGTCATACTCGCCAAAAACATACCTGTTGAACCCATCTTTCCCCACAAATTCTCTAACATTGTCCAAATTGCTGAAATAAGTTATATCTACAGGATTTCTTAAAGCCATAACCTGGATTGTAAAGGATAACGGTTTGAATTTGTCCTCTTCTGACTGATCTCTGATTTTTTCCTCAAGTTCTCTCCTTTCTATCATCCGGGCATCCGGAAATCCAATATCAATGACATCATTCAGATAATTCATAGCATCAGTTTTCCGTGGGAAATTCCCAGTAGTATAGAAATTGAGTTCATCTGTCATTATCAAAGAGATCTGTTCATTTAAAAATTCTTCAGGAATCGTATCCAGTATATCTTTACTTTCCATCAGTATAACAGAATATGCCTTATCCTGCACAGGAATTAATCTATCCGGAACAAACATATCTGACACCTGGATTTTTTCATGCTTCAGATTATTGATCTTAATAGACACGTGACGGTTAAATATCCTCCCTTTCGGAGCATCTGAACCATCCTCATATTCATTGATGGCTACGGGATTCAATTCACCGGTACCCCGGGCAACAATCCTGTCGGAACTGATTCCCCTATCAAACAGATTTTGAGAAACAATATGTGCACGCTGCTGTGACAAACGGATGTTATATTCAGCAGATCCTTTGGCATCTGTATGGCCTGTCAGCTCAATACCAATCTCCGGAAACTTTCGCATTATTATATACATTTTTTCCACTTCCAGAATAGCTGCTTCATTCAGTGTATAATCATCAAAATCAAACATAATGCTATTTAAGACATAATACTCTCCGAGAGAGGCTAAAGCTATTTTGGATTTTTCACCTGGGATATCCAAAGAATCCCAGGATACACCAGTTTCCCCTGTTTCCTCCACTTCCTCCACTTCCTCTTCCCCCTTTGCCAGCATCCCAATGGCTACATCCTCAATGGCTACCTCCTCAATGGCTACCTCCTCAATGGGTTCAATCCGAACTGTATATATAATTTTCTTTGTTGAAATTGAATCAAGTTTCGAAGAATAATATCCCGGAAAATCATTCCAGCCGGGATTATAAAACAGGTCATCATCGCTGGTACTGAGAGGATAACCAATATTCTCAGGCACTGTCCAGGTTCCATCCTGGGCCTTGTTAGAATGAAAAATATCATATCCACCCATAGTAATATGGCCCTGCGAACTGAAATAGAGTTTTGAATCATTTTTAGAAATAAAGGGCGTATCTTCGTTATAATAAGTATTGATCGTTGATCCCAGATTTATTGCCGCCCCCCAGTTATCTCCGGATTCCCTTTCCGATTTGTAAATATCCAGGGCACCCTGTCCACCCTTTCGATTACTTGTAAAATACAATGTTTTTCCATCCTGTGAAATACACGCATGGGATTCGTAATACCGGGTATTAATATTCTTGTTCAGTTTTACTATCCTCGACCATCTGCTATTCCTGTAATGACTAACATATATATCCGCCTCAATCATATCCCGCCGAGCAAGGTACAATTCAGATCCGTCATAAGATAGTGATACAGGAAAAAAACTCCCGTATAACCCCAACTTGTTATTCAATATACTAGGTTCAGACCAATCTTTATCCTGCCTGCTCACCATCGTAATTATGTTGTTTGATGGTTTATCGACCATAAATACCATAATTGAATCATTACCGGAAATAACTGGATTGCCGCACGAAAATTCCCGGTTTATACTTTCTCCGGCAGGATAGAACTGTACGTTTATGGGTTTATTGATCATACTCATTGTCAGTTCACAGGATTTAATCTGTGCGTTCACGTATTCAATTTCAGCAAATTTCCTTATTTTAGTGTTATCCCTGTATGCTTCATAATATTCAATGGCTTTATCAATTTCATTATTAATATGATATGCCCTTGCTAGCAAGAAATAGGCATCTTGTGGAGCATCTTTTTCTTTGTAGGAACCTTCTCTGTAAGATAGATCCACACCCTGGACAGCCTTTTCCAAATGACCAATTGCTTTTTCCAGGTTACCAGTCATATTCAGATAACAGGAACCACAAAGAAAATGCAGATTGGTATTACCCGGATCATTAACTAGAAGGCGTTCATAATAACTTAAGGCCTTCGAATATTTTTCAATCAGATAGTAATTCTCAGCAGTCTTAAAGTCACTTTTAAAAGTTCCACCCTCTTGTCCATTAACATTTATTATCAATGTCAGAAACAGGAGTGATGTAAGTTTTTTAAGATTCATGTTTCCTATTCAAGATTTCCAATTGGTCATCTACAGGGTTGTATTTGTAATAAATCTCTGTAAAAATAACAAACCTGGCAACGTTAGCAAGGCTATATTCTTAACAATCAAATGAATATATCAACAACGATAAAATATTGATTATGAATGCGAGCCTGCCCATAACAATGATTGGAATAGGGCATAAGACTGATACAGGTGATGCTCTTGCTAAGGCTGAAGCAGCAAAACAGAATCACTGCGACCACTCATCTTGACACAATCTTAACAAGAACTACATCCATTCTTCAAACATATGTGCCCAATATTTACTAAATTGAGGTATTATTAATTTGAGACACAGGCATTTCTGTTCTCCTGGTTATGAAAAAAAAAGGGATTATCGTCTATTATGCCCTTGCAATAGTTCTTCCATGCCTCATATTAGGGATTCTGGCTTTCAGGGGGATAAAGAATGACCATGCACTGGTGGAACGTGAGCAAAGAAGAGACCTTCAGGACGCCGGACAACAAGTTATTCAGGATACTGAAACCTGTTTTTCATCAATTGAAAATAGTTACTTAGAAGTTCTTGACTCTATCTTCATTCCCCGGGAAACAATTTTCACCGATTCAGTTTTGCAACGATTCAGTGCTAATCACCAAGCCATTGCAGGGATCTTTTTTATACCTGACGCCGGTTTTCCTTCGCTGTTAAACAATGAATTACTATATGTGCCTGATGATTTCTTATCCGTTTCTGATGCAGCAGACTTTCAATCCACACAAAATATCCTGGAAAAAGGCTGGCAATTTGAGTTCAGGGAGAATGACTACCCAAAAGCACTTGAATTCTATCAAACCAAGCTGGCAGATCTCCCTGGAGAACAGTCAGCAGGAGAAATATTAAATGCAATTGCCCGCGTTCAGAAAAAACTGAAACTTGATGATGAAGCTATTGCAACATATGATTTGATATGGAATAACTGCCCACAGGTTCTTATTCAAAATAAAATCCCCTTAGGAGCTGTTGCTTTAGTGGAAAAGAGTTTCCTGTATCTGAGGAAAACAGATACTGTTTCTGCATTAAAAACTGTCCTGTTTCTGATGGGTCAAATCCAAAAGCCCATGTGGGAATTTGGGTATTCACATTATGCCAATTTTTTGTCAAAAATTGAGGAAATCACCCTCCTCTGTGAAAATTCCCACCATGAGGAAACAGGAGACTTGTTGCAAAGGATCCTTGCGATAAAAGATAGTCTGTCTCTTTCTGAAAAACATACGGAGTACCTGCTAACTTTCCTGGGAAATAGTGAAATTATAACTGGCAATACAGCATCAGGCAACGGAATTTATAATCACAGACATAAAACCCGAATTAACGGAAAATCCTATTTCTTTTCCCTTTTTAAGGGGCACGATAATGGACAATGGGGATTGATCATGGATCCCGGGCATATCCTCAATAATTCAATTCGCAATTCGATACTCGAAAAAACAAATGAATCAAATTTCTACTGGAAGGTTACCGGTGAACATGGGGAGATCCTGCTCGAATCAGAATACTTGCCAGAAGATATGCCACCGGTGTATGCAGTATTTCCATCAAACCTGCCATCCTTATCATTGTTACTCTACCCGGAAAACCTCAGATTATTTGATTCACTGCTTCGTCCGGGAAAAGGCCTTTTCTTCTATATTTTTGTTGTCATTGTTATCATATTGGCATTTGGATTGTTTTTTACCCTTCAGACCGTTAATCAAGAGCTACATCTTTCCAAAATGAAATCCCACTTCATGTCAACTGTTTCTCACGAGTTTAAAAGCCCTTTAACATCCATAAGGCAAATGGCTGAGATGCTCGTTCGCGGCAGGGTTCCTTCTCCGGAAAAACAACAGAAATATTATGGCACGATATTGCAGCAGAGTGAACGGTTGAGTCATCTTATCGATAATATTCTTGATTTCTCTAAAATGGAAGAAGGACAGAAGAGTTTCCGTTTTGAAAAAACTGATATTATTCCGGTCGTTAAAGAGATCGTTGAGTTGTTCCAAAAACACACAGAAGAGCGTGGTTTTAATATCAGCCTTACAATTCCCGAACCTTTGCCAGATGTTGTTTTTGACCGTGAAGCTATCGAACAGGTGATGCACAACCTGCTTGACAACGCATGTAAATATTCGGACACATCAAGGAATATTGAGGTTCAGTTATTCCCAAAAGGAAACAACATTGTTTTCAGTGTCAGGGATTATGGTATTGGGATCAGGAAGGAGGATCATAATAAGATTTTCAGTCGCTTTTACCGGGCTGGTGAAGAGCTTACCCAGAATGTAAAAGGGAGTGGGATTGGTCTGACTATCGTAAAACAGATCGTTGACGCTCATCACGGAGACATAAGCGTGGAGAGCAATCCTGATAAAGGAAGTATATTTACTGTAAAATTACCGGTATCCCAAAAATAGCAACCATTGAAGAAGATATTGATCATAGAAGATGAAGAATCGATCAGCATGGCCCTGGAAGATGATTTCCGTGTGGAAAACTATGATGTGGAAGTGGCTTCCGATGGTATTGACGGATTGGCAAAAGCTGCTGATCCTGAAATTGATCTGATCATTCTTGATATTATGCTTCCGGGAATGAACGGTTTTGAAATCTGTAAAAAACTGAGAAACCAGGGTATCAAAACCCCTATCATCATGCTGACGGCCAAAGGAGAGGAGATTGACCGTGTACTTGGACTGGAGTTTGGTGCCGATGATTATGTCACAAAACCTTTTAGCCCCCGGGAATTACAGGCACGGGTAAAAGCTGTATTGCGAAGAATGGAGAAAGAACCTGATGATGTGGAAGAAAACCTGTTTCGGTCCGGCGAACTGGAGGTCGACTATCTTCAATATGAGTGTAGAATAAGCGGTAGTAAAGTCAACCTTACAGCGCATGAATTCGGACTCTTAAAATACCTTATCCAAAACAGGGAGCGGGTGATTAACAGGGATGAATTACTGGATGAAGTCTGGGGTAAAGATGTTGTGGTCTCCGTCCGTACAATTGATACGCATATGGCAAACCTGAGGAAGAAGTTAGGGGAAGACCCCTTTCGGTCAGGGTTGATCCGAAGTATCCGTGGTGTCGGCTATAAGTTTTCCCCTGAATAAAACTTGACGCAATCTTAATATAACTCAATGATTTCTTGATATATATGCAGGTTCGGTTTTATACCTTTGATTATAATAAGCAATAAAACTGTAACTTAAATTATATACAAATGAAACGGACTATTTTATTATTGATCTGGTGCCTTGGAGCAATGATAATTGTCAATGGGCAGGAACAGCAAGCTGGAGAGCTTTTAAGTAAAGCTGTTTATGAGGAAGAAGTTAACGGGGAACTGGATGAGGCAATAAAGACCTACCAGTTGATCATAAAACAATATCCTGATAACAGGAAGGTTGCAGCAGAGGCATTATTGCATCTGGGTATATGTTACGAGAAAAAGGGCATGCAGGAAGCCGGTCCGGCATACAAGCAATTGATCGAGGACTACCCGGATCAGAAAAAGGAAGTTACCACTGCAAAAGAGCGACTTTCAAAGTTTATAAAACTCCCTGAAAAAACATCATTAACAGCCCTGAAGCCCACTTTCAGGAAGATCAGTATTCCCACAAAGCCGGATAACGGCGTATTATCTCCCGATGGAGAAAATCTGGCGTTCACATCCGAGGGAAGTGTCTGGATTGTTCCGGTGCAGGGAAAGGTGCAACCCGATCTTGCTGGAGAACCTCACAGGATCACTGAACCCATGGAAGCTTCGAATTATGCCAACACCCTGACCTGGTCCGGAGATGGTAAATGGATAGCATTCAATACATTTGATAACGACAACGACGCTATCTACATTGTTTCTTCTACCGGAGGAGAACCAAAAAAAATTCCGGTGAATATCATACGCAGTGGTGATGGTCGTATGTATGGTAAACGCCTCAGTCTGTCTTATGATGGAAAATTGCTGGCTTTCAGTTCCTCAGATATCAATCTGGATAAAGCAACTCTCGAAAAAGAACTGCCCCGTTCGATCTATACATACTCAATGGATGATGGAACCATTACACATCTCACTGAGGACAATACAGGACAACCTGCATTTTCTCCTGATGGAAAAATGATTGCTTACGTGAAGAACATCCGGTTTGATGAGGGTTATCCAGTTAATGAGGGGTGGGTGATCCCTGTGAAAGGAGGGCCTCCAAATAGAATCACTAATCCTGCAATTCACGTGAAGGGTCCCATCTGGTCACCCGATGGCAGGATGATTGCTTTTACCAGAAGAAAGAATCCTGAACATAGCGATCTAAATCAGGTAGTGATTGTCTCCGTATCAGAATATGGCAAGCTGTTGAATATTCAAAAAACAATTAACCTTCCTCAATACACATATCTTCTCCCAGCAGGATGGTCCCTGAACAATACTATCGGCTTCCATCTGGTAAACCCTCGATTTCAGGCTATATATACAGTTCCCTTCCCAGGTGGAAAGGCTACCCAGGTCACACCGGACGGATGGGCAAATAATCCCTGTTGGTCAGAAGATGGAAAAAGAATACTTTATCGATGGGAGGATGTAATAAGGTCCATACCGGAAAAAGGAGGTGAAATATCAGCAATTCCAATTGAGTCGGATAAAAGAACCTACGAGGTCTTGCCCGGTGGCGGGAACCATATTTCCCCGGATGGCAGGAGTCTCCTTTTTGCCGGATATAGTCCAGGGCAGGAAAAAGGTATTCACGTTCACCTTATGATTATGCCAGTTGAAGGAGGTGAACCTTCAGTGATCACTCAGAGTCCGACACAGGACCGTTATCCGTGCTGGTCGCCTGATGGGAAGAGTATAGCTTTTATTCGAAATCATGGAACTTCAAAAGGAAATATTGTAATACATATTTTTACAGTCCCTGCTGGAGGAGGAGATGTAAAGCAGATCACTTCGGCACAGGACAGTGTTTCCTATTCCAGTGTAAAATATACGCCTGACGGAAACCATATTGCTTATTTTTCCAAGGACAAATCCATTAAGCTGATCCCGGTTCACGGAGGTGAATCGAGGGAATTGATAAAAGTAGAATCTCTTGATTCCCATAACGAAATTATTATGTTGAGAGATGGCAAACACATGGCCTATACATCAGACGGGAAGATATGGATGGTACCTCTTACCGGAGGAGAACCGATTCAAATCGAAACGGGTCTCTCTGACTGGTTTCACTCCCAGATTGACCAGTCTCCCGATGGAAAAACCATTGCCTTTACTGCCTTTACAAGATGGGATTCAGATCTTTGGCTAATGGAAAACTTCCTTCCAGCAACTAAATAGAATAAATCAACTTATAACACCCGGTTGTTCTGCCTGAAGGCAGATCACCGGGTGTGTTCTTTTTACCTCGCCGCCTGCTTATACTCCATAAGCCTCTGAAAATATTGCTATTATGAGCAGTATGTCATAATTTTACAATACATTCTGAAAAATAAAAAAGGACCTCGTATTAATTTACAATTCTTTGACAATTGACCGAACAGAAATTTTTACAATCGTATAGCTAATTATTTCGTTCAGAATAAGCAAAAAAGGATGGGGCTGTTTTCAAGCGTATTACGCAGGAAAAGAGGAGTTATCTTCTTTGTAGCCGCCTTCATGTTACCACTTTTTTTTGTGGTGGGTGTAAGCATTGATACTTTTTCGAAACGGCAAAAAACAACCCGGAATCTATTGGAATCCAATCTTTGGCTCTCAGGACGATCAGCCCTGGATCAATTGGAGGCACAATTCATTGAAATTGAGAATAAATGGTTAGATGCTGAATATTTCAGCAGCATACTAATGGCTGACAGCCTTAAGCTAACTGACACAAATCCCGGCATGTTTCTCATTGATCAGGAGTTTCAGGTTGTATATCCTGAAACTGCTGAAGAGAAGGACCGTTATTCATTAAGTTACAACAGAAGCTGGAATTCCGATTATAGAAAATATATGGGCAGGGCAGAGACAGAAGAACTTGCCAGGCGAAGTTATACGAATGCCGCCAAGAATTACCAAACGAGTCTTGGTTTGGCTAAATCAACTCAACAAGAAGCCCTGGCCATTGAAGGTTTGGCCCGATCTAACATGGCTGGCCACAATTACCAGCAGGCTATCCGGTATTATCAATTGCTCAAGAATGAATACAGTCAGATTGGAAATTTGGGGGGTCACCCTTATGGCATTTCTGCACCCCTTCAGCTTTACACGATAGGAACTCTCATCGGGGACGAAGTTTTTGGCCATGATTCTATGCTCGTAACCTACCAAATGATAAAGGATGGGTATTGGTTGATCAGCTCCTCTTCATATTTCTTTTTTAAGGCAGAGTATGAATCCATTTTGAAAATTGACATTGAATCAGAAGACTCCGGATTTGAAAGAATCCTGAAACTCAATCAGTTTCTGGGCGACTTTGTAATCCCGGCCATAAAGGAAAGATCCGGGTTTTCAGAGTTTAACAAATCCGTTGAGACAAAGAGGAGTTATATGCATACCGATGATACCCAATACCTCGTAAGCTTCAAAGAGATGCTAATCCCTCAGACTGACAAGCTCTGTTTTGGAGGAATTCGCTGGAACCTGGACTCTGTTATTACCACAATTATTCCACAATTACTAGCTGATTTGACGGAAGAAACAGGACTGGAATTTCTGTTGGTTAACGGCAATAATATAAATCTCTTATCTGGTGAAGCTACCCAGATACCTGAAAAATCTCTCACCCTATCATTCAGTAATATTCCATTTCCCTGGACCCTGGTTGCTATCCAGCCGGGATATAAAAAACTCGAATCGGACGTAAAAATCCAACTGATTATCTACGGTTTGCTGGTTGCTATTATCATTATACTCATGTTTTTTGGCGCTTTTGTACTACTGCGTGATATCAGCCGGGAAACGGATTCGATGCTTCTTCAAACGGAATTTGTACACAATGTTTCACATGAACTGAAGACCCCATTAAGCCTAATCCGTCTTTATGGGGAAACTTTACTACTCAAAGAACACCTGCCTGAAGCCGACCGCAAAGAGGGATTACAAATCATTACCAAAGAGAGTGAACGCCTTTCATATATGATCAATAACATCCTGGATTTCTCCAAAATAGAAATGGGAAGGAAGGAGTTCGACCTAAAACCCGGCAACCTGACAGAAGTTGTTATGAACACCTTGGATTCATACCGCTACCACCTTGTGAAAAAAGGCTTTATAATTGAAGAAGAAATCGACCAGGATATCCCCATAGTTTTGTTTGATAAAAGTGCCGTGGAAGGAATCCTGATCAATCTGTTTAGCAATGTGATAAAATTCTCAAATAATATTAAAAGAATGGTGGTGAGATTAAAAAACAGGCCTGAAGCGATTTGTTTAATGGTGGCTGACAAAGGGATTGGCATCCCTCCTGATGAGCTGTCAAATATTTTCAACCGTTTTTATCGGGTGAAAAGTTCTACTGATTTTGAAACCAGCGGTAGTGGTTTAGGACTAACCCTCGTCA
>Ga0255384_10139_pt1 | contig 12266 bp, 13 predicted proteins | sample ANMaggSeSYBR01F7_FD_182106 | JGI IMG/M metagenome (GOLD analysis project Ga0255384, IMG submission 182106) | Sediment cell enrichment communities from methane seep in Santa Monica Basin, California, United Staets - ANME aggregate JGI... | ecosystem: Environmental > Aquatic > Marine > Cold seeps >... | reverse complement strand
GCATCTACGGCAAGAACAAAATCAGTTTGGCAAAGCGGGCCGGGCATCGCGAGGGCTGGCAGACGATCACCTACAATTGCCGCGGTGTCGAGGTGACTCGTCAGTACAAGACGTTTCTGGCAACCTCGCGGTTGATCAGCGGCGAGATTCGGGTGGTGATTGTCCGCTTTGAGGACGGCGGTTGGGCGCCTTACTTCTGCACGGACACATCAGCGACAGTGCGCGACATCCTGGAAGCGGTTGCGGCGCGCTGGGCGATCGAAGAACACTTCCACGACGTCAAGGAAGTTTGGGGCGCGGGTCAGCAACAAGTTCGAAACGTGTGGTCGAACATCGGTTGTTGGCACTTGAACCAATGGGCGTACACGTTGGTCGAGTTATCTTGTTGGGACGTGGAAAAGTCGCAATTGAGTGACCGCAGTAATCGTCCTTGGGACAACCAGGACCGTCGTCCCTCGCATGCAGACCGGCGGCGTTCAATTTCCCGAGAAATGCTGGGGAAAAAATTCCTGGCCGCTCTGCCTCACAGCCCCGACCACCGCAAATTGTGGACGCTCTTCCAGAACCTGATTGCCCTCGCCGCGTGATCCCCTAAAGTGCAGTGAAGGTAGTGTGTAATACCAATATCAGGTTGAAATAGCGCTCCGCCGCGTGTTTACCCTTCGGGAAAACACGCTGATTTTGATAACATCAACGCGCTATTTCAAACGAGAACGCGTATAAGGAGGGAAAAGGGGAAAGAAAGAAAAAAGGGAAGGGGAGACAGAATTGACAAGATTAACAAGATTCAGAAGAAGAAATCCTGTGCATCCTGTAAATCATGTCGAACCTTGACAACAAATCTCGCAAGTGCGAAACGCAAAATACCAATCGACGCAACCCCTTTACCGGCAATCATTTACGCACTCGAAGGACGGTGCAAAGAACATTTTGCACCGGGTGAAACAATGCCGTGCAAAATGGATGTGACAACACTACTTGGCTGATAGCTGACTACTACCCACTAACCCAGCAACATTACCAGCCGGTTGACGAAGACGATTCCACCGGCCACCGACGCTCCGATCGAAGCGACCAGCACGGCCGCGCTGCCGATATCCAACGCCGTGCCAAGATGCGGGTCCACTTCCCTGGTGATCGCCCGGGCCATGTGCTCCAACGCGCTGTTGAACATCTCGGCGGTAAGCACCACAGTGATGTACAAGATGAGTACGCACCACTCTGTTACCGTGTCGATCCTGAACACCACGGCGGCGGCGATCACCAGCGTGATCATGAAGAAGTGAAAGTAGAAGCTGCTTTGGCCGCGTACGCCTTCTTTCATACCGTGAAAGGCATCGCGGAATTTCTCCGGCCAACTTCGTTCGCTAGATGGTCTTTGATCGTGCATGGTTTAGTAGGGGTCAGGGGCCAGGGGCCAGGGATTAGGGGCCAGAACAATTTTCAATTTTCAATTTCCGTAACATTTCAGCCATCTGAAATAATCATCCGTAAGGCGAAAAAATCCACCACAGAGGGCACGGAGGTACACGGAGGCAGAAGAGCAGAAAAAGCGACCAATTCTTTCCTCTGTGTACCTCTGTGTCCTCTGTGGTAATTTCTCTGTGGTAATTTCTTTGCGATATGGGTTCTTTCCCCCGTACACAGTTATTTCAAATGGCTGAAGTGTTACCAATTTTCAATTTCCGCCTTCCGCCTTTTTCTTCCCCCTTCGTCACTCAAGCCCATACGCTCCTGCAACCGGTATTCTCGCCCCACCGACGCTGCCTAGTCGGTTCTTCGGCAGGAAGCGCGGCTCGATGGCCAGATTCACACCGACGTTGTCCCGTGCGGCGTCGACGTTGAAACCGGCGCTTATCAGCAGCGATTCGCCGATCCGTGTAATGGTGAACCGCTGGCCGATGTTCCCCTCACCGCCCAGATCGACCGAGGTGCCAAACGACGAGACCCACTTCGGGCTCATCCAATAGCTGTACGAAAGCGACAGCACGTGGCTGCTTACCGGCCCTTCCAGCAATCTCATGCCGACGTACAGGCTGCCGCGCGGCGGCCGGCTTAGGAACCCGCCGAAGTTGACCACCTGTTGGCCCTCGTCGAAGAAATCGAACAGCCCGTCGGAGACCAACGTCATCCGGTCGCCCACGTGCCAGCGGAAGTCATAGTCTACCAGCCCGATTGACTTGCCGAAGTTGTCGCGTATCGGCTTTGGAAACCAGGTCAGGTTGGTATCGAAGGTGATCCAGTCGATGATCCGCCGTCGGCCGGGCATGCCGCGCTTGGTCTGCCAGCGATGGCGCATGCCCATACGCATCGCAAGCAGGTCGTCGGCGATCTCGGTGCTCTGTGCGGCGACCCAGCCGGCCATACCGGTTCGCAGCGCGTAGTCTCGCGGGTCGAGTTGCCATGGCGGAAATGGAAGGTAGTGTCGGAACGCCTCGACCGAATCGTCGTCCAGCGGATCGTAAAGCGGCAGCAGTTGCAGTTGACGGTTCGATTCGGTAACGGCCAGATCGGCGTCGAAGACGATCTTGTGGGCCAGCCCGTGGACGTTAAACAACGGATTCTCGATCATCGGGTTCACTCGCCACATCGGTACGCTTGCACGAACGCCGGTCTGGAAGTATGCGCGCTGCAAGTCCTCGCCGTTCAGGTCTTCGCCCCAATGTGCCAACTCACCCAATGCGTAGGGGACTATTTTGACAGGGCCGAGTTGCACCGGGTAGTCGATCTCCTGCCGGGTGGCCAGCCGCTCACCCTGGGCAGACCGCTCCCACGGCATCAGGTGCCACGGAATCGTGCCGGGGTCAGCCGGTGTCGAGGCCTGGCGCTGCCGGGCATAGCCGGCGCTGGAGTGCTCGTACCATGTGAACACATCTCCCAGTAGCGACTGACCCAGCCAAAAGTGGTCGCCCCGCGGCAGCCATTCGGTCTGGGTGAAGAATGCGTTGATGCGTGCATAGGACGTAACGCTCCACGAGACGTTGTCCCGTGTGTGTTTCAGTTCGACTCCGGTGGTCTGGTCCTTCAGTTCGTCCCACTCGCGTTCGAAGTACTCCTCCAGGAAGTTCCCGTCGCTGATCCAGCCGGCCTCTGCCGATAGTCGGAAATCACGTGGCAACTCGTGGCGATGCTGCCAGAACAGCCGGAAGCGGTAGTCCTTCGCCGGCTCGATGTCACGTCTCCCCAGGCCGAGGTTGTCCGTGCCGTGGTCCTTGATTCCCCAGAAATCGGTCAGCCCGGCGTTCCGGCCCGGAACGTTCGCAAACCAGTCGCGGTCGTAGATGAACGTGGTCCCATGGCCGAGACCGCGGTAGCTGAGGTAATCGATGCTCAGGTCCCAATCGGTCCCTTCCAGCGGCTGCTTAATGTTAAACAACTCGTAGGCGTTCCAAGTGGTGAGAATCTGTTTGCCGAATACCCGGTCGTTCTTGAATCTCGCATGGCGGATGTAAAATGTCGGGTCGGTGGCGTCGGTGGCCAACGCAGGCCAATAAAAGACCGGCACTGGCCCGAGAAACAGCAACGTGTTCCGCGCAGTAGCCAACCGACGGTGTTCGACCATAGGTTCACCGGTTGCAGGATCGAAAAGCTGCTGCCCGGTGAACTGGTCGATTGCGGGAAACTGAATATCCTCGAACGATATATCGCCCGACTGGATACGGTAGCCCGGCCGACCCATCCGGCTGGATGTGATAAAGGCGTTATGGGCAAAGAACCGGTCGCGGCCGACCTGCCGAATCACATCTGCCTTCAGCTTAAGCAGTCCCTCGTAGCTGCTGACCGGCGTGAGCAGCTCGGCCTTCAGCACCGTGCCGACCTCGGAGGCCACGTCGTAGTACATCCTGTCGGCATAGATCACCCGGTCGCCCTGACGGAAGACGATGTTGCCCTCCATGTAGATTTCCAGGGGGATTTGCTCGTCTTGTGTCCTTTGGCCGGTCAGGTCAGGCTCCTCACGGCCGGCGGTCCAGATGACCAACCGATCGGCCACCACGTCTATCGTGCCGAATTGCGGCAGACCGTCCACAATCAGGTTCACGCCCGAGTCGATCGCAGCGATCCACTGGTTGCCAGCCGGATCGGGGAACCACTGTGCCTGGACCGGCAGCTCACCGCGTGGAAAAACCCGAATCCGCCGCGCACCGGTCGGCATCGGTTGGTCTTCGGCACCTGCAAGGGCGCTCTGGAGTGTAAGGAGCAGTGCAATCGTCAACGCCATGCGCGTAGCGCGGCCGCCCGCGCGCATGCGTAGCGCTGCGTCCACGGAGTCGCCGACCGGTCTGTTGAAAAGCTCTCTCAGCAGCGTAGCATCCTTGCTCCACCGGGCCGCCACGGATTAGGCAGCCACCGAGGTTACGTGAAAAGTGTCTGATATAAGGCGTGGCAGATTATAGGGACCGGCGCCGCGTGGATCAAGGCTGGTTGTGAGCGACCGCGCTCGCCCGGCGCATATGGAAATGGCGAGAAGAGCAAAATAGGGAAGCAGGGAAACATGAAAACCTGCAACACCTCAGCCAATTGAAGTGGTTTTCGTGAAAAACAGCCCAAATAGCCGTGACGCAACGCGCCACGGTAAGTGCACTCGCGGGACGCTGTCTGTAAGAACGTGTTTTGAAAAGGGTGCCACTGCTGGCTTGTCCAGCAGTGCCCCCAAGAAACACTGCTGGACAAGCCAGCAGTGGCACCCTTTGGAGGCCGATAATCCATTTCAAAACACGTTCTAAGGTTATTACCGAGAATTACGCGAAATTTTCAGATGGCTGAAATGTTACTAAAATTCTACACGCCGTGCTTAGTGCATATTCATCTCAGTCAAGCTCAAACGTAATCCCTTCCTCGATCCCAGTGGCGTCGAGTGCGACCTCGTGGCCGAAGATGGTTTCTGTGTTGTACTTGGCAGGAACGTCTACGCCGGTCTTGGTGATCTCGACCCGGTACAGCCCTGGCGCCACGCCCGGCGGGTCGTCCGTGCCACTGGTTGCGACGCTGAGCATTACCATGCCGCGCTGGTTGCTGGTGCCTGTGGCCGGCTGAATTTCGTCACCCAGGAATTTTTCCGGTACGAAGGTGACCGTTGCACCTTCGAACGGTCTGCCACCATGGGTGACCGTGCAGCTTAGCGACATGCGGCCCAACTTCGACCGCTGCCACTCCTTGACCCTTGCGGTGACCTCGGCAGCACTAACGGCCCCGTCGCCGTCGGTGTCGATGTTCCCCAATGCTGCCTTAAGAGCCGGGGCACGCTCCAGTTCCTCGCCGGCGACCGTGCCGTTACCGTCGGTGTCGTACTGTTCGATAGCCTGCTTGCCGGCCGCCGATGCGTCGATTGCAGGCGGGTGTAGACGCGACGGACCACGCGAACATCCAAAGGTTACAAATACAGCAATACAAACCACCGCTACGCCGAACCGGGTAATTCGATAAGACATGACTACATCCTTTTTTAAGAACCGAGTAAATGGAAGAGATGAACCGCCCGACAGTGTAACAAAATACCACATGGTGTTCAAGCCGCCGTACCGGAAGCCTTTGCTAGGCTTTGTCAGAAAACTCGGTTTGGGTGGCTGGCGGCTGAGCGAAGCGAAGCCCCAGTGCCTTGTTTTGCTGGGGCACCGCTGCGCTATGCCCCAGCCACCCTCCTTCCGTTTATAGTTTTCTGACAAAGCCTAACCGTTCCGCTCGGCAGGGGGGGGGCGGTTGTCGGCGGTACAACCAGCAACTATCCTTCAAAAATCCTAACCACTAGCCCACAGACGTAGGGTGGGTGCTCGCACCCACGTGAACTGGCGGGCAAGCAAACGCGTGGGTGCAAGCACCCACCCTACATACTCAATCCACAATCCCCAGCCCCTATCATCATGTTTGAAAGAGAAGTCAACCGACAGAACGTCACTAAGGCCGAGATCGTGGTGGTCATACCTTCCTACAAGGAGGCCGACAGCATCGCGCATCCGACCAAAATGGCTGCCGAGGGACTGGAAAAATACTTTCCCGATACAAAAAGCGTCATTATCAATGCCGACAACGCCTCGCCGGACGGGACCGAGGAGGTCTTCCTGGGCACGGAAACCAGTGTGCCGAAAATCTACATAACCACTCCCGAGAACACGCCGGGAAAGGGTTGGAACTTCGCAAACGCTTTCCGCAAGAGCTACTCGCTCGGCGCCCGGGCAATCGTCTGTGTCGACGCCGACTTGATATCGATCACACCGGAGTGGATCGGCTACATGGCCGCCCCGGTTCTGGAGGAAGGGCTCGACTACCTCACGCCGTTGTACTCGCGGCACAAATACGACGGAACGATAACCAACAACATCTGCTACCCGTTGATATACGGGATTTTCGGCCGCGATATTCGGCAGCCGATCGGCGGCGATTTCGCACTGTCCGGCCGGCTTGCCCGACATATCGTCTCGGTCCCGTGGCATCGCACGACTCATCAGTACGGCGTGGATATATTCATGACGATGCAGGCCGTTTTGGGCGATTACAAAATCGGCCAGGTCGGTCTGGGCGCCAAGGTCCACAAGCCTAGTGCACCGAAACTCGGTGAGATGTTCATACAGGTCGTAAGTACTGCATTTGCAACGGTCACGGGCAGCTTTGAGCAGTGGAAATCGATATGCTCCGTTGCCAAGACACCGCTTTTCGGCATGAACGAACTTGCCACGGCACAAGACCTCGACGTCGATCGGGAGATGATCCGCCGCAGTGCGATTGAAAATTTTTCCGTATCGGTCGACGTGCTCCGCGAGCACCTAAGTAACAAACTGGTAGATAGGCTGGAAAGCACGTTTGCCGAGTCCGACGGCCCGCAAATAGATACCGATTTTTGGGTCGATATACTGTTCGAGGTGATCGGCGCCTTTGCAACCTGCCGGGAGCCGGGCCGGCTGGTCGAGTCGATGCGCGGTCTGTACTTCGGCCGCGTATTCAGCTTTATGAACGCAACCTGGGAGCTTACAAGCGCACAGTGCGAAGTGCCGATCCGAGAGCAAGGCGTCAAGGTATTCCAGCGTCGCGGCGAGTTGATCGAGCGGCTGGAAGCAGGGCGTTAAGGTCGTCTATTCCATTCGTTAATGGTAATAGCATGTCCTATAATTCCTTCGACTTCCTTCAGCATCATACGCAATTGTGGAACCGAGTATTCGGTATTTGACGGTACGCTCAAACGGTGGTTTTCAAAAACCATAAATTGATGGCGTGTTCCCGAATAAGGTCCATCAAAGCCAATTTGCCGCAGTCGTTTGATGAAATCGCGACGTTTACACGGTTGCCATCGGCTCACTACTCGGCTCCTGGTTCAAATCATATCCGGCTATGATCGGAATGTCATGCCCCAGTTTCAGGCCGAGCAGTACCCAGTCTTCAAGAGTGGATCGCAACTGATTTTCACACTCGCGTAACGTGTTTCCAAACGCGATTACTCCTTTGCAGGATGGGATACGTCCGGAAAACGTCCCGTCCTCAAGCTTGTCGTACTCCGCCTTAGACAAGGCGTTTTCAATGTAGCCGGTTAAAATGAATCGCAACATTTTCCCGTCCTCTCGATTTCACCACAAGCATCAGCCACTCACAACAGGATATCATACTTATGCAAACCGTGCGTTGTCAAGCCCCGTAGCGACCTATCGTTTTTTGTTTTGCAGTGCGTTTTACGCGCTCTGCGATTGAAGAAGGTCTACAACAGCGGCGATAACCTTTTGAAAGCATTCAGCCTTTAGGCTACCGATCTCGGTAACCATCAGCGACATATTCGCAGTAAACAGCTTTCCGGGCCACACATAGCTAACTGCCCGGAGAGATCCAGTCGCAAAATCGTCCTCCTGGATTCTTGTCGCATCGGGATCTGCATATGGTTTACTTGTAACTTGGCAAAGAATCCAGTTGTCACGACCAGCCGATGCAAGGACGACAGCCGGATGCAACTTGGTAGAGGACAGATCCGAAAAAGGGAATCTGACAAGGACTACTGTGCCTGCTGTAGGTGCGACCATGCCTTGTCCTCCTCCGGTCGGTTCCAGTTTTCGGCAAATGCCTCTTCGCTAAGCAACGCCGTTTCGGGCACAGAGGGTTCATCAATCACGGCGGCAATCGCCTGACATGAAGAAACAAGATGGACAGGCCCCTTGAGATGGGCGGCTCCATCTTTTTCAATTATGGCTTCAATCGATTTAAGCATTGTTGTTTAATCCTGCCGCCGTGCATAATCTCACACCGCGCTACTCGCGGAATTGGCGTGTTGTCAAATTCCGCAACGGCTTACTGCAATTCGTCCATCCGGCTCTTCAGCCCGATGAGCGTTGCTTCGAGTTGCCCGACTTGGCTTCGGAGCATTTCGATTTCCTGTTGTTGCGGCGTCGTATCGGCCTGGACCGGTGCAGCTGCGGCAACTGGAGGCTGCTGAGGAGGCGTCGCCTGTGCGGCCTGTTGCCAACCGGTAAGTCCGGTGGCATGGAACCAGTTTCGCCAGCCTCGTCCACCGCCTCCACCACCTCCGCCACGTCCGCCGCGTCCGCGACCGAACCCGCCGCCGAATTGGCCTCCGATGCCCGGATTCATGTACCCCGGGACAGGGTTTCCGGCGCAAAGTCCGGCTGCACGACCCGTCATCGGTCCCATTCCTTGTGGTCCTGTTCTGTCTCCGCCTGGCATAATATTTCTCCTTTTTGTAATGGTGTATACTACAAACTACTGGAGTGTCGTATTTGCAACAATCGTGCCGGCATGGCGAAAATCCGGCGGAAAACTTGTAACTCCTTGCCGCAAAGCGAGTTGCGACAATTGGCCGCGTACGTGACGGGCAGACGTCGAGAGTGCGTGTTTGCAATATATTGCGTGCAATGATTGCAAACATGCAACACAGGGGTAGCGTGTCCGACTTGCGAAAATTCCGATACAATATGGAAATGGGTACTTTACCGCGACGCATTGCGTCCCGGCTATTTTAGCCCGCTAAACTTACTCAACACCAAACACAACGAAACACACCATGCGACAAATCCTCGTTACCAGTGCGTTGCCGTACGCTAACGGACACATACACATCGGACATCTGGTCGAATACATCCAAACCGACATCTGGGTCCGGTTCCAAAAATTGCAGGGCAACCGCTGCATTTACATCTGCGCCGACGATACGCACGGCACGGCGATCATGATCCGCGCACGCGAAGAATCAATCGGCGAGGAAGAACTGATCGCAAAGATGCAATGTTCTCACATCGAAGACTTCGCCGGGTTTAATATCGAGTTCGACAACTACGGCAGCACGCACAGCCCGGAGAATCGTGAACTGTGCGAGGAGATTTGGAACTCGATTCGCAAGGCAGGGCTGGTCAGCCAACAAGAGGTCACACAGCTTTACGATGCAGAAGCCGACACGTTTCTGGCCGATCGATTCGTCAAAGGCACCTGCCCGAAGTGCGCGGCAGAGGACCAATACGGCGACAGTTGTGACCGCTGCGGCGCACATTACAGCCCGGCCGAGATGGTCAATCCCGTTAGCACACTTACCGATACCACGCCGGAGGTCCGCAGCGCCGATCACCTGTTCATCAACATCGAGCGGCTTCACGGGTTCCTTGACCAGTGGACCCGCAGCGAAGGACACTTGCAGCAGGAAGTGGCCAACTACCTGCACGGCCATTTCCTACACGAGCCGCTACGCGACTGGGACGTCTCGCGGCCGGCGCCGTACTTCGGGTTCAATATCCCCGACAGCCCGGGCAATTATTGGTACGTTTGGTTCGACGCGCCGATCGGCTACATGGCCTCGACCCGACAGTGGTGCGATCGTCAGGGCGAGGATTTCGACGACTGGTGGGCAAGCGACCGGACGGAAATCCATCACTTCATCGGCAAGGACATCACCTACTTCCACACGCTCTTCTGGCCGGCCATGCTGAAGACCTCCAGGTACCAGTTGCCCACGAAGATTCACATCCACGGTTTCCTGACGGTCGACGGTGCGAAGATGTCGAAGACGAAGGGTACGTTCGTTTGTGCATCGACGTACCTGAAGCATCTCGACCCGGCGTACCTGCGATACTATTACGCCTCGAAGCTGACCTCTCGCGTAGACGACCTCGACTTGAACCTCGGCGAGCTCGTCACGCGGGTAAACTCCGACATGGTCGGCAACGTGGTGAACCTTGCCAGTCGGGCAGCAAAATTCGCCACCGCCGGGCTTTCCGAAAAGTACCCCGACGACGGCGGGCTGTTCAGCCAGGCGGCCGAGGACGGCCGGGAGATTGCCAAGGCGTACGAAGCGTGCGACTACGCCAAGGCGGTCAGGACGATACTGGCCGCGGCCGACCGTGCCAACCGGTTCGTCGAACACCACGCACCGTGGAAACTGCACAAAGACCCGGAGAAAACTGCACAGTTGCAGGACGTTTGCACCGTGGCGCTTAACCTGTTCCGTCAACTGGCCATTTATCTTGCACCGGTGTTGCCGCATCTGGCACAACAGACCGGCGAGTTGCTCGGCGAGCCGATTGAGCGTTGGGAACAGTCGCAACAGTCGCTTGTCGGCACGCCGGTCGGCAAGTTCAAGCACATGATGCAGCGAGTTGATCGCAAGCATCTGGAGGCGATGATCGCCGAGAGCACCGAGGCGGATGCTACGGTCGAGACGGATGGTGGCATGCCCTCGCGAAACGTGGGCATGTTGGCTCCACGGCGATTCCATGGCGACGCAAGCGACGCCATGCCACAAACCGTGGCGTTTGCCGGCGAGCCGCTGGCCGAGACGTGCAGCTTCGACGATTTTATGAAGGTCGATTTCCGTGTCGCCCTGGTGGTGGCGGCCGAGGACGTCGCCGATGCCAAAAAGCTGCTCAAACTAACACTCAGCCTCGGCGGCGACGAGCGACGGACTGTATTTGCAGGCATCAAGGAGGCGTATCGGCCGGAGGACCTGGTCGGTCGGCTGGTCGTATGCGTGGCGAACCTTGCCTCGCGGCGGATGAAGTTCGGGCTGAGCGAAGGCATGGTTGTCGCCGCCGGCGGCGGTGGGAAGGATATTTTTATTCTATCGCCCGGCGCCGGTGCAAAGCCGGGGCAGCGAGTGCATTGAAGTAAACCACAAAGCCGCGACCGGTGGTCGCGCCGATGCCACCGGTGGTTTAATAGGCTTTGTCTGAAAACTACAAACAGAAGGAGGGTGGCTGGGGCATAGCGCAGCGATGCCACAGCAAAACAAGGTACTGGGGCTTCGCTTCGCTCAGCCACCAGCCACCCAAACCGAGTTTTCAGACAAAGCCTAGTATTCAGCGCGACCACCGCAAAGCGGCTTTATGGAAATACCATGCCCGACCTTACAGCACAAATCGCCGAGAACCTTGCCGAGGTGCACGGCCGGATTGCCGATGCAGCCGCACGTAGCGGTCGCAATGCCCGGGAGATCACGCTTGTCGGCGTAACCAAGTACGTCGGCCCGGCAGAAGTTCGTGCGCTGGTCGCCGCCGGCTGTACCGAGTTGGGCGAGAGCCGGCCGCAGCAGCTTTGGGAGAAGATCGAGGCACTGGAAGACCTGTCGGTCCGATGGCACATGATCGGGCATCTACAGCGGAACAAGGTCCGTCGCACGCTGCCGCTTATCTCGATGATCCATTCGGTCGACAGTGCCCGGCTGGCTCGGGCGGTCGACTCGGCCGCCGGCGAACTTTCCCGCCGTGTACCGGTGCTGTTGGAGGTAAACATCTCCGGCGAATCGGCAAAGCATGGACTGGAGCCGGATGCCGTCGAGCCGCTTTTGGTGGAACTGGCCGAGTGCGGGAACATCGAGGTTCGCGGGCTGATGTGCATGGCCGGATTGCAGTCGGGGCTTGCCGGGGCCGGGGCCGACTTCGCCAAGCTGCGACGACTGCGCGACCGGCTGCGCGAAAACTGCCCGGACGAAATAACGCTGGACGAGCTGTCGATGGGCATGAGCGGCGATTTTGAAACGGCGATTGAAGAGGGAGCTACGATCGTTCGCGTAGGCACGGCGTTGTTCCACGGAGTGCTGCGATGATCGATTTACAGCCGCACTGCGACGGAACGATTCTGCCGGTCCATGCACACCCGGGTGCTCGGCGGAACGAACTTCGCGGTGAACTCCACGGCATGCTTAAGGTTTGTATCACCCAACCGCCCGAGAAGGGCAAGGCCAACAAGGCGATTGTCGAGTTGTTGAGCAAGCGGTTGTCGCTTCGCAAGTCTCAGTTTGAACTGGTTTCCGGCGAAACGTCGCGTCAAAAACGATTTTTGGTACGTGAGAT
>Ga0255384_10138_pt1 | contig 12273 bp, 13 predicted proteins | sample ANMaggSeSYBR01F7_FD_182106 | JGI IMG/M metagenome (GOLD analysis project Ga0255384, IMG submission 182106) | Sediment cell enrichment communities from methane seep in Santa Monica Basin, California, United Staets - ANME aggregate JGI... | ecosystem: Environmental > Aquatic > Marine > Cold seeps >... | reverse complement strand
TCCAACGGGGCCGCGGTCTACAAGGTTCCCCGCGCTTGCTTCCAGAACGCTCATCGGAATGCCGATGGCAAGTATGCAGATAATGTATGCGAGGACGAAACTGCCGCCACCGTTCTGACCTGCCATGTAGGGGAATCGCCAGATATTGCCGAGGCCAACGACACCTGCGACAGAGGCGAGGATATAGCTTCGTTGTGATTTCCAGAAGGGGCGAGTAGGGGCACCCGCGGCAACATGTGCCATGTCTGAAGTGCCATGCGGACTCACAGCGGCTGGAGGTTCAGTGTGGTTTGCCACGAATAAGAACCTTAGCATATGCACGTGTGTGCAGGGAACCACTCTCCGACTGTTTCGTTGCATCTTGGTGCTTTTACCAACTCTTCGCAGCGCATTTCAGACTTCTGTCTACTGCGGATACGATGCGCGAATTGTGAGATAGTTCACAATATTTGCATGTGAATGATGTCATAAAATAGTCTGTACGAACAAAAGAAATTTGACACAAGAAGTTAGATTCTCTACACTCTTCTCCGTGGGGTTGAGGAAGCCCATCGGGCAGGAGTGTGGTTGAGTTGGGAGGCGTTCAGAAGATGCGGAGACCTGAGAGCAGGATGCAGAGCGATGACAGCGGTAGAGGGGAAGTTGAGGGCAAATATGTGATGTCGGTTGCGGTTGGGATGACGGGTGTTGAGGCATACAGGATTCGGAGGTATGAGATGGGAGGATTGCTGAGGCCCGTGAGGAGTACAGGTGGAAGGCGACTATTGTCGGATGAGGAGATTTGCCTGATACGTGAGGCGGCACGGCTCGAGGGAGAGGGAGTGAATGTGAAAGGGATAAGGCTGATTCTTAAGATGAGGAGTGCGGAAGGATCAGTGCCCGGTGGCTGTGGTGAGGTTGACAAGGGTTGATGTGGGGTGCCCGTCGCAGATGATGTGCAGGGAGACCAAAAGTAGGTTTCAGAAGAAGGGAGGAGAGAAATGGTTTATCGATTATGGGATTCCAATGCGGATGGTTTGAGTCTGAAGGATGCGATGGATAGATTGCTCGATCATAGCGTGGTTCGTCCACAGGCACTTGCCTCCGGTGCGACCGGTGGTAGTGCGAAAGTGATGCCCATAGATGTGTTCGAAAAGGATTCCGATTATCTGATAAGGGCTTACCTGCCGGGTGTGAAGGCGGATAACGTGGATATCAGTGCTGAGCGTGAGGTGGTGACCATCAAGGCTCACATTCCGGGAGAGGAAGAGAAGGACGAAGCCGGGGACTACAAGTGGATTGTGGGGGAACTGGGCTATGGTGATGTGGTGAGGACGGTGAGGTTGCCCGTGCCAGTGAACGGCGGTGCTATCGAGGCGAGCATGGAGGAGGGCGTACTGACTCTGTCGGTACCCAAGGCTGAAGAGGCCAAGCCGCGCAAGATTGCCGTCGTGGCGAAATAGGATGAATGCGGGGGTATTACCCCCGCATTCCAACTGACCCGAATGACGCGGCCCGTTCCTGAGCAGAATTCCAGAGAAGAGGGGATGTCCGGCTGGAAGGACCGCATGATTCGGACCGGGATGAGAAGAAGATGTGAGGTACACCCAGGAGTGATCGGGGCGCGGTGGTACCGAGTAGTGTGGAGACAGGAGGCGCGAGACAATGACGAATCTGATGAGGTGGGAACCGATGGGTATGACGAGCCTGAGGCAGGCGATGGATGGGTTGCTGGAAGATGCACTTGTCAGGCCTTCTCGCGCATGGTCGGCCTTGACGCTTGATGAGTTGGCTGTAGACATGTATCAGACCGAGAAGGACGTGGTTGTGAAGGCATGTCTGCCCGGCGTGAAGGCAGAAGATGTGGATATTTCCATCACGGGCGACATTCTCAGCATCAAGGGTGAATCATGCGAGACGGAGCAGGCCGGTGAGGAGAATTACTTCCGGAAGGAGATGCGTTGCGGCTCTTTCAGCAGAGCCATGCAGATACCCGTGCCGGTGAGAGTGGAGAGCGCTGAAGCGGTGTTTGAGAACGGAGTGCTCACGCTCACGCTGCCCAAGACTGAAGATGTGAAGCCGAAGCAGGTAAAGGTCAAGACGGCGAAGCTAGGTGAGCCTGCTCCGAAGGCCGAGAAGGTGGTGGCTGCCAAGTCTGGTGGTGTAAAGGCCAAGAAGGCAAGTCAGAAGCAATCAGGTGAAGGGAAGAAGCCGTAGCCTGACTGGCACGCAGGCAATCTGGTTGATTGTTACGGTCCCAGACTGCTGAAGACATCTCAAGAGGCGTCCTTTCCCATGGGAAGGGCGCCTACTGTCGTTCGCGGTGGCAGTCCCTCTGTGTCGTGTTACGCTGAGTTATTGGTCTCCGAAGGCTCTGTCAGGGGGAGACGAACCGTTGCAACGGTTCCCTTGTGTCGTTTTCCGGAGATAGTGAATTCTCCTTCGATAGGTCTGAGACGTTCCCTGATGCCCAGGATTCCAAACGAATCTGAGGTTTCAACACCGCTGGAACTGATACCTATGCCGTTGTCTGCTATCTCAAGCGTGATAGAGTCCTCATTCATGAAGAGGCTTGCACGGGCCGAGGTCGCTTTCGAGTGGCGGGCGATGTTGGTGAGCAACTCCTGCAATACCCTGTAGAGGACGATAGCGTGTGTTGGTGGAATCTGCGCATCGTTCTCGGGCAGACTCAGTTCACACTGGATGCCGGTGCGCTCAACGAAGCTGTTAACCTGCCACTCCATGGCTGCACATAGCCCGAGGTCGTCCAACATACCGGGCCTGAGCTCGGTGGACAGTTGCCGCACGTCAAGAGCAAGCGTATCGAGCATTGTCGTAATGCCTTCCAGCCTGTTGATTGCACCTTTCTGTCGTGATTCCTGCTGCAGTTGTTTCTTAAGGGAAACAAGGTCGAATTTGAGGGCAGTCAGACCTTGACCGATGTTGTCATGCAGGTCTCGCGCAAGCGCCGTGCGCTCGTGTTCACGGGCAGCCTGGAGGTGGCCTGAGAGTTCTCTGTGTCGTTCCCCTGCCAGCCTGAGTTCTTCCTGGGTCTCACGGAGAGCAGTAACATCGTGCAGGTGTATGAGCACGGTTTGCAGCACTCCGTCGTCGTCGCGTTCAGGAGATATGTGCCAGTCGATGAACCGCTGTCCACTGTGTGTTTGTACGTCCATTGAACCAGATAACGGTCGTCCCGTGTTGAATACGTGCATAATGGCGTCACTTGTGGCGTCGAGAGTCGCGCTGGAGAAACCCGGAATGTCTGACAGGACATGCCCGACCATCTCCAGATGCGGCTGACCTGACAGTCTGTCGAGCGCAGGGTTGACGTATAGTATTCGGCAATCACGGTCAATTCGCGCGACGGTGTCATCAAGGTTCTCGCTCAGTGTGCGGAACCGCGCCTCACTTTCCCTCAGGGATCTATCAGCCTTCTTCTGCCTGGTGATATCATGTGCCACTCCATGGATGGCAACCATCTCCCCCTTCCTGTCGCGGTGTGCCACGAGACTGATAAGACAGTCAATACCTGTGCCGTCCTGCTTCTTGAAACGCACCTCCATATCCGTGATGGCGCTTTCCAATTGCAGTTTGGGCAGCAGTATATCGTCCCTCTCAGCAGGGACCTCGTACAAGTCGTGAGGGTCGAGGTGCTGCACTTCCTCGGGAGTGTATCCAAAGAGGTTGAGCCATGCCTGGTTCACAGCAATGAAGTGTCCATCAGCCGTCAAGAGATATGTGGCGTCCCTGGACAACTCGAAGAGTTCCCTGAATCGCTCCTCGCTCTCACGCAGTGCTTGTTCCGCCGCCTTGCTGTCCGTGATGTCGTGGAAGACGGTCTGAAAGCCGACGATGCTGCTATCCGGCGCCCGACGTACCGTGACGATGCGATGGCAGTCGAATATGGTACCGTCCTTTCGTCTGAACTGTAATTCGTCCTCCACCTGGTCCCGTAGTGCGATTGCCTGTAGGAACCTGGCTCTGCCTTCCGGGTCGACGTACGCGTCGCGGGCGGTGTATGACGACATGGTCTCCGGGGTGTAGCCGGAGAGCCTGAACCATGCAGGGTTTGCTTCGAGAATCCTGCCGTCTGGCGAAACCAGGTTGACGGCATCGACGGATTGCTCGAACAACTCCCGGTATTTGCGCTCACTTTGCTGAAGGGCTTGCTCCGCTTCCACCCGACCAGTTATCTCGGCAATTGAACCGATGGCTCCCGTGAATACGCCATCCGTGAAATGAGGGCTACTTGATGAACGGACGTGCCGGACTCTCCCTTCGGCATCGAATACACGGAAATCGAACGGTTCCAGGGTGTCCTGGACGAGGCGTGCCCATGATTGTGCGAGGGTGGGGAGGTCGTCCGGATGTACGAATTCGGTGAAACGTCTTCCAACCAATTCATCAGGCCTGATACCAGCGAGTGACTCAACTTGGGGGCTGATGAAGGTGATGATGCCGTCGGCATCGACAGAATACACTACATCGATGATTGAATTGACGAGGGTGCGGTACTTCTCCGCGGCTTCTCTGAGGGCCTGTTCGGCACTTTTCTGCGCGGTGATGTCACGATTGACCGCTTGGAATCCGATGACACTGCCGTCCGATGCCCGCCGTACGGTTACAACACGGTGGCAATCGAAGACCGTGCCATCCTTGCGCTTGAATTGCACCTCACCCTCGAGTCGTTCCTGACGAGACATTGTCTTGACGAACGTGTCCCTTTCATCGGGGTTCAGGTAGAGGTCACGGGCGTTCAGTGACACATGGTCTTCTGCTGTGTAGCCGAAGAGCGTGAACCAGGCCGGGTTCGACGCGATGTGTCTGCCGTCAACAGTCATGAGGCTCACGGCGTCCACGGACTGTTCAAATAGCTGGCGGTACTTCTCCTCGGAAGCTCGCAACTCCGTCTCCATGCGTTTCGTCTCTGTGATATCGCGCGCCACGCCGACAAAGAATCGTGCACCACCGGTTTCAAAGGTGCTTCCCTTGACCGCAACGTCTACCTCCGAACCGTCGGCGCGACGATGACGTGTCTCGAATGAATGCTCATTGTGCTCCACCAGAGTGCGCATACGAGCCGGAAGCTTGTCCGCGAAGTCGGGCGGGTTGATGTCCTGCATTGACATGGAGAGCAGGTCGTTTCTGGAGAATCCCGTCATTGTGCAAGCGGCCTCGTTTGCGTAGAGGATGAGACCTTTCTCATTGACCATGTAGATGGCGTCAATCGTGTTGTCGGGCAGCATCCCTCGCAGACGCAATTCCTCTTCGGCCAGCCTGCGCTGAGTGATGTCTCGTGCCACCCCGAGAATACCGGTGAGGTCTCCGCCGGATCCTCGAATGCCCTTCGCGACTTGTTCGAGCCACACGGTGGAGCCGTCTTTGCAGTAGTATTCAGCTTCGATTGTGAAGGACCGTTTGGGGTCGGCTGTGCCGGTTGCTTCAAGTTCGAGTTGCTGCTTCAAAGTGCTGAACACGCGGGCCGCCGACTCCGGCGTGACCGTCTCCTCGAAACGCCGTTGTTTCCACTCGTCAGGCGTGAATCCGAGCAGGGGCTCGACGGAAGGGCTTACGAACGTCGCGCGGAGGTCCAAATCCACCGCCCAGAGAATATCGGCGATGTTGTCTGTAAGGAAGCTGAGAGTGGAATTTGACTGCCACGGTTCTTCCTGCAGCTTCTTCCTGGTGGTCATATTCTGAACCTTGTCCTTATGGCACAGGTCAGGGTGCCATTGTTGCCCTCACCGGCACTGACACTCAATACCAGGTTCCTATGCGCAACTGTCTATTGCTCTGTACCGTGTTGGGAACCGCTGTTGGTAGGGGTGTGGCCATATCCTTGTGTTCAGTCTATCACGCTGTGCAAATGGTCGGATAGGCCTGTGTACTTGCCACGCGGCAGGGATGGCTATGTGCCCGGCGAGAGAGGCTCCTTCCTGCGCAGCTTCCTGTAATACGAGTGTGACAGGTACAATCCGGCGGCAGGGTTGTGACCGAAGACCCTGTCCTTGGCAATCAACACTGTGGTGGGAGCCTCTGCGTATTTGAAGAAGAGTGAATCGTGGCCCACGCAGAGGCCGACCAGTATGTTGAACTCTGTGCCTGACTCGTTCAGTACCTGCGCTTGAGCGATTGGGTTGCACATGGTCTCCCAGTTGCCGGGTCCCTCTATCTTCTGTTCTTCCGTAATTCCGATGATTTCCTTGGGCATGCCCCCGACCTTGCAGCATACTGACACAACCTCGAATCCCCTGCGCGTCAGAATCTCGTCCAGAATGCCCGCTTCCTTCCTTAGTCCGGCGCAGAATGCCACACCAAGTCTCGTGTAGCCCATCTTCTTTGCGAACTGGACAGTCTCTTCTACTCGTGGGTTGCGTGGCGTCATCCCTTCCGGCAGACGCAGGTAACACTCGAATTCTTGAATCGATGCCTGTCGTGCGAATTCCGCCACGTCGGGCTTCGCATACTCCTCTCTCACTTTGTCCAGCGTCGAGCGCATAGTCGTTGAGGGGCAGTTCTCCGGTCCCTGGTCGGAGTATTCTGACTCGCAGACGCGTTTGTCGCATTTCGCACACGTGCTGTACTGTTCCAAGGTAGTCCTCCTGATTCCTCGTATGGTGTGTGTGTGGGGGGGGGGCCGGATGAATGGGCCGCTCATTCTTTCGGCAACCGGCAGCCAAGAGTAGCTACATAGGGACAAATCGTCTTATGAGGAAGCGCTGTCCTCCGTAGATGACTTCGCGCAGTTTCTCCTGTCGCACCATCCACTCAGCGAGTTCAGGGTCGCTTCCTGCCTGCTCCAGGAATGCCGCTACCTGATCAAAACGCATCGGATGGACGGATGTGATGGAGAGAAGGTCATCTTCGGGATTGTCCTTCGAATCGAAGGATGTACCCTCGAAGCCGGTCAACAGTTCGACCCGTGCGACTACATCGCTGAGCATCTGGTGGGCACGAACGAGGACGTCTTCTCCCGGTATCTCAACCCCTCTGACTGCGGGGGGGCGAATAGGCACTGACAGGTAGGCAGTATGCGGCTTCAGCCAGTTGATGAACGCCGAGAGGGGTTTGAGGTCATCCACGGAATCGTTCAAGTCTTTCACGAGCAGGGGCTCGGTGTCGAGTTCACCGTCGTATTCCTGGGAGAATTGGAGCACACCATCGAGGACTGCCTCCAGCCTGAGGGCTCCATGAGGACGATCGATACGATGCCAGGTGTCGTGCCGCACCGCGTCCACCTTGACGCTCACTCTATCGGCACCCTTGAGCTGACGTCGTACTTCAGGGTCATGCAGTAGCGACGCGTTCGTGATGACAGCAATCGGGATGCCGAACTGTCGCAGGAGTTGTATCTGGTCACCGAGCAGCGATTCCAGTGTGGGTTCACCATCCGGCACAAATGTCAGGTAATCGACCCGCGTGTCATTCTGCTTCAGCTTCTCCAGTGTGAACTTCACGTCGGCGTGCAATTCGCCCGGGGCGCAATGGAGCGTGCGACGTATCGTCAGGTGGTCGGTGTTGCCGAGCTGACAATACACACACGAATAGCTGCAGGTCTTTGGAACGATGGCGTTGATGCCGAGACTACGCCCGAATCGTCTCGACGGCACGGGGCCGAAGGTCCGTGCGGGCTCTGCAGAGAATGCCTGTTCGGTCATACTTCAACTGGTAACAGCCGGGCGAAGTCTAGCACGTGAGTGCAGCAGAGACCATGGCAATAGCGGGCACGTGCGTTCAGTACGGAGCTATGAACGGGTCCTTGCACTTCGGCCAGGGTATTCCATACTTTGCCCCGCGGTACTGGTACAGAACACACCGGTCGAGCGTGCCACCCCTGCGGCGCTTCTGTTCTTCGAAAAGCGACTCCGGGTCCGCCTCGAACATCTGTTCGGGAGTCTCGATGCCGAGTGCAAGCAATTCCTGTGCGGTCTTGGCACCAACGTTCTGCAATAGCTGCAGTCGCTTAAGCCTCTCTTGCTCGAAGTCCATGCCTATTCTGTGAACCTTACCTCAACTTCATTCACGTCCCACAGGGGCGATATCTTCTCCATGACTTCCTCACGGATGTTGTTGGCGAACTGGTTTGTGGCGGGCAGGTCGACGGCCACAGTCACCTTGCCCTTCTCTATCATGATGCCGGTCACGAGCTCTGTCTTGACGAGGTCAAGGCCTACGAGCGGGTTCATCACCTTCTTGAGTCTGCGACGTACCTCTTCCACGTTGGTCGGTTTCTTCTGCTTCACAATGCCGTGTGTCTCTTCGTAGTTCTCGATTGCGGCGCGCAGACCGTCCACCGCGAGTACCGAGCAATGAGCCTTGATGGGAGGGAGTCCACCCAGTTCTTCGGATGCCTGTTGCCATGAAATGCTCCTGGCCTCATCAAGGGTCTTGCCCTTGGCCAGTTCCGTGATGATGGAACCGGTCGCGATATTGGAGGCGCAACCATACGACTCGAATTTGATGTTCTCTATCGTGTTGGTCTTCTCGTCAACTTTCAGATACACGCTCACCTGGTCGCCACAGGCAGGGCTGCCCTCCGTCGCCTTGGCGTTGGCGTCTTCCAGCTTGCCCACGTTCCTGGGATTCTTGAAGTGATCAAGCACCTTCTCCGTATATGGAAACTTCATCTGGCGTCCTCCTTCCTCCGCTCACGCGGCACGGAGTGCTGCGTGCTCAGCAGCACATCCGGATTCGCCCGTGTGCAACTGCAACTCATTATAGCGCGGTGAGAACCTCGACCGCGTGTTGTACGCCCAGCGGCGGACTCATCAGTACCGGAACGGGGGTGTTCCCGAGGTCGGGTTTGAGCGCAAGCATACTTCCCTGTGCGCAGACCACCACATCTACGCTCTCCGCGAGCTTGCGGATGGAGGCGATGACCATGTCGTTGTGGGCTTTGCGGTCACCGGCGATGAGTCTTTCGAACGCGCCGCTGGTGACTTCTTCCGTCACGGTGACCGGCTTTCCCAGTCGCTCGGCGGTACTCTTGATGAGACGAACTGTTGGGCCCATGGTGGTGGCAAGGGTGGCAACGACTCCGATGCGGGACCCGGTCTGGCAGGCAAGCTCGGCCATCCGCTCATCCACCTTGACGACAGGTGTCTTCACCATCTTTGCCGCCATGGTCGCGACCTCTCCCACAGACGAACACTGGTTGAAGATGAGGTCGGCCCCGGACGCCTCTGCCTGCATATAGTACTCACACATTCTACGCGTTACGCCTGGCGTGACGCCGCCATTCGCCAGTACCTCCGGCAGCAGGCTGTCGTCCACGATGTTTCGGACTGTCACGTCCGGTGCGGCCTGTTGGAAGAGTGCGTTAAGGTCATTTACGGACACACCGCTGGTGTGAATGATGAAGACTGTCTTTCCCATGTTCTTGCCTCCTCAAATATGAACGTGTTCATGTGCCGGCAATGCTTCTGTCGACTTGGATGCAATCGGGCAGTGACCTCCTTCGTTGCCTATTCCAGCGTGGCAAGGACGTCGACCGCGTGTCTTATTCCAATTGGGGGACTCATCAGGACGGGGACGGGTGTCTCCCCTAGTTCAGGCTGCAGTGCGAGCATGCTTCCCTGAGCGCAAACAATAACATCCACCGAGTCGAAGAGCTTGTGGATTGCGGCAAGGACAATCTCGTTGTGCCCCTTCTTGTCGCCTGCGATAACCCTCTGGAATGCGTCGGCGCAGAGGACCTCCGTGATGGTTACTTCCTTGCCAAGCCGTACCGCTGCACTCTTGATGAGGCGAACCGTGGGTCCCATCGTGGATGAGGCGGTAGCGACCACCGCGATGCGGCTTCCGGTATTGCAGGCGACCTCGGCCATTCTCTCATCTATCTTGACAAGAGGGACTGTAACCATGCCGCGCGCGATGTCTGCCGCTTCTCCTACCGAGGAGCATTGGTTGAAGATGAGGTCTGCGCCTGCCATCTCGGCTTGCGCGGCGTAGGTGCAGTAGCGTTGCAGCACTCCCTGCGTGACGCCGCCATTGGCCAGTACCTCCGGTAGCATGCTGTCGTCGATGATGTTTCTGACCGTAACGGCGGGAGCCATATCCGCGAACAGGCGCATGAGGTCCTCCCCTGCAAGCCTGTTGGTGTGGATGATGAATACTGTCTTTGCCATCGTTTCCTCTCCTTCCTGATCTTGTGTCTCGCCATGGCGTGACTGGTTTGTCTCACTTCTGCGAAGCTGAGTGATGAGGAGGCAGTGTGCTACCCGCCTTTTTCATGTGGAGTCAGTGGGCTGATTCTTCTCAGGTCACTGACGACCTGCGAAATTGCGTCAACGATGCCATCAGCTTCCTCAGCAGTGTTGAACCTGCTGAACGTGAATCGTATCGAGCCATGCGCACGTTCGTGGTCTCCGCCGATACCGAAAATGACATGGCTTCCCTCAAGCGAGCGGGAGAAGCACGCAGAACCCGTACTGACGGCGAAACCCCGCATGTCGAGATGCAGTGTGATGGACTCTCCTTCAACGAAGTGGAACGTCACGTTTGCATTCTGGGGTGTGCGGTTGTTGGGGTGTCCGTTGAGAGTGGTGTGAGGCACCTCTGTGAGCAGGCGTTGTATGGTGTGGTCGCGTAGGGATGTCAGCGCCTCGTTCTCCTCAGGCTTAACCAGTTCCGCCGCTTTGGCGAATCCTACTGCCCCTGGTATGTTCTCCAATCCGGCCCGAAGGCCGTATTCCTGGAAGCCGCCGTCCATCCATTTCGTGAGAGGGGTCTTCTTTCTGACGAACAATCCTCCAATGCCACGCGGCCCGTGGATTGTGTGGGCAGACACGCTCATGAGGTCAATCGGCACTTCGCTCAAGTTCACGGGCACACGAGCGAAAGAGTGGGTAGCGTCGGTGTGTACCAGCGTGTCCTTCTCTTTGCAGAGCTTCGCGATGGCCGCGATGTCCTGTACCGTGCCAATCTCCTGGTTGGCGTGCTGAATTGACACAAGGATGGTTTCCTTTGTTATGGCTTTCTGGAGCGCGTCGAGGTCCACGAGTCCATCGCCATCGACGGGAAGGTACGTAACTCTGAAGCCCTGTCTTTCAAGTGCCTGCGCACTGTGCAGCACGGGGAAATCCTCTATCTTCGAGACGATTATATGGTTGCCTTTCTTCTGGGCGAGCGCCAATGCCACTCCTTTGAGTGCCATGTTGCTCGATTCGGTGCTGCCTGAGGTGAAGACGAGTTCCTCCGGAGATGCGCCCATACGTGCTGCGAGCGACCCTCGGGCGTCGTCGAGGGCTTCTCGGGCCTCGATTCCCAGGGAGTATCCGAACTCAGAGGTGGCAACAGCGTAGGTTTCAAAGAAATAGGGAGTCATGGCTTCAAGGACACGCTCGTCGAGGCGAGTCGCTGCCGCATTGTCCATGTATGTGCATCGTTGCATGTTGTCCTCCCCCTTTCGTCCATGGCTAGATGAACAGGGTGATACTGGACTCTCGTGCTTCCTGGATGTATGAACCCACGGCGCAGTAGTCCGTGATGATGTCGTCTCGAAGGTCTTCCTTCTTGATACCCATGAGTTCCATTGTCATGTCGCACGCCATCAGTTTGCCGCCCAGTTCCACGAAATCATCGAGCATTCTGTCCATGCTTGCTACGTTGGCTTTCTTCATACGCCGCTTGATCATCCACTTGCCCAGTCCGAGCATGTGCATCTTTGACAGAGGGCCCTTGTCGAGGTGGCCCTTCCTGAGGCATTGCAGTCCCCAGAACGTGAAGAACATGGAGGCTTCCATGCCCATGGCAAGCGCTCCGTTGGCTATGATGAGCGCGCTGAAGACCTTGTCGAACTCGCCGCTCTGGACGACTATCGTTGCTTTCTCAGCCATGATTCCTCCTCATCTCCTGATGCGGATGGTCCAGCGTTCACCGTCTTCCTTGACGTCGAGGACTTCCAGCCCCATGGCTCTCGCCGCCATGGGGATTTCCTTCTTGGAGGAAGAGTGATTACCTGTCACTTCCACGACATCACCTACAGCAGCTTTCTTCAGGGCCTTGCGCGTTTCCACAAGTGGCACAGGGCAGTTCTGCCCCATGCAGTCAATCTTAATCTCTGTCATCGACATACCTCCGTCTCACCAATGATACCGCAGGAGACAGGGATGTGCATTGCTACAAGGATTGTTCCAGCAAGCTCTCGCGGGCGAACTGCCATACCATCAGAAGTCCGTGACAGACTTCGGACTGCGCTGAGAACGAGATGACCGTACTCTTCGCACGGCCACCGTCACGGCCCGCTGCTACAGGAGAGCTTCGCGTCGCGACGGGCGGTGTTCACCTGCG
>Ga0255384_10137_pt1 | contig 12273 bp, 13 predicted proteins | sample ANMaggSeSYBR01F7_FD_182106 | JGI IMG/M metagenome (GOLD analysis project Ga0255384, IMG submission 182106) | Sediment cell enrichment communities from methane seep in Santa Monica Basin, California, United Staets - ANME aggregate JGI... | ecosystem: Environmental > Aquatic > Marine > Cold seeps >... | reverse complement strand
CTTCAACGCAATTGAGATCGACCACCTTTGAAACGTTCGGATAAGAAGTGATCTGTTCATAGGTCAGTTCCAATGGTTCATCGACCATACCATTGATGTTCAACAGATAAGTATCCTCAATTATCCTTTGTGTTCCTTTGATAGCATTGTTTCTCTGCTCACTTATAGGAGTAAGCTCGATCTCCTGAAATTCAAGAGTTTCCACTTCATCCCCGTATGTAACAACATCATCCCCACCTGTATCTGAATAAGTACAGCCTGAAATTGATATGAACAAGCACAAGATGACAAAGATACCGATCATTTTCATCACAATAACCCCAAATAAGAATTGATGTTGATACATAAAATAACTTTTCATGGTGTGACTTGTAACCCACGTGCCCTGCAACCACCTATGAAAAAATTACATATATTAAACAGACAGAACTTATATGGGGAAAAAGGGATTGAACACAACAAAAGATACACTCCGGAAATATAACCGCTATTCACATGTCTATGATCTTTTTGAATGGGTAATGGAGCATATTGCTTTCAAAAAATGGCGTAAGGTCGTTTTCTCAAAAGTTGAAGGAAGATGTCTTGAAGTCGGGTTAGGCACAGGTAAGAACTTTGATCACTATCCTGAAAATGCTCAAATGGTAGCTATCGATCTTTCACCTGGAATGATGGGAAAAGCTAAGGGAAGAGCAGCAAAAGCAGATGTGGAAATGGTGGTAATGGATGCCCAGCATCTTGCCTTCAAGGACAATGCGTTTGATTCAGTTGTAATGACATTTGTACTTTGTTCGGTGCCAGATCCTGTAAGAGGAGTGGAAGAATGCGTAAGGGTCTGCAAACCTGAAGGTAAGATAATCAATCTGGAACATGTTCGCAGCAAGTACCGAATAATTGCATTTATGGAAGAGCTGATGAACCCGATAACAAGCGGATTCTTCGGGTTCAATGTCAATAGGAACACAAGAAGCAATATCGAAGCCGGAGGAGCAAATGTTGTCGAAGACAATAATATGACATTTTTCGATATATTCAGGCTCTTTATCAGTAAACCGAACAAATAAGGCCATATATACCAAACAAGGAATAAACAGTATCAAACGATGAAAAACAGATCAGTTTGAAGTTACCGATATGAATATAAATGATTAATCGTTATGGACACATACTCAAATACACAACAAAAGAGGCGAATATAATGGAAGATGACTACGATGAACTTGATGATATTATAATGCAGAAACCTTCAGAGGGAGACAGAGTAAGGATGGAACACGAAATGCTTGACAAAGCTGCATCCCACCCAATAAGAAGACAGATCGTAACATCTATTGGTGTATTCGGTAAAGCGGAAGCTGACATAAAGGCTGAAGTGGAAACCGATGATAATACATTAAAGTATCACATGGACTTTTTGAAAAATGCTAATATCGTTGTGGTCAAGGAAGATCTTTTCAGATTGACGGATAGTGGCGTTGACATGCTGGCCTCTATCAAGGGCCATAAGGACAAATAAATACACACCATCAGGCCTTTCTCAGGGCAGTTGAACTGCCCGGATTCCCTTTTTTAAATTTTAGCTCTCTTCGGCACGATCTGGCCTAGCTTCGTGCAATCGGCACTTTTATATTCTCCCCGAGCTAATCAAAGACACCAATAATAATGAGTGATAACCATGATAAGTGTCAATGAAAAAGGACTAGCGATCATCGATGAGATGTTAGACTGGGAAGAAGATGTAAAGATAGAATCAAAAGTGCTTGAGAACGGCGCAACCATCATCGACTGTGGTGTGAACACCGAAGGCGGTTACGATGCAGGTATGTATCTCTCACGCCTCTGCCTCGCAGACCTTGCTGAGATCAGCTACACAAAGGTAGATCTCGATGGATTAGCAGTACCTGCAATTCAGATCGCTACCGACCATCCTACCATCGCATGTATGGCATCACAGTATGCAGGCTGGAGAATTGCAGTCGGCGACTACTTTGGAATGGGATCAGGTCCTGCAAGGGGTCTCGGACTTAAACCAAAAGAGCTCTATGAAGAGATCGGATACAAAGACGAGGCTGATGCAGCGGTCCTTGTAATGGAATCCGACAAACTTCCAACCGAGGAGATCGTCGAGTACATTGCAAAACATTGCAGTGTAGAGCCACAGAACGTTTACATTGCTGTTGCACCAACCTCATCAATTGCAGGATCTGTACAGATCTCCGCAAGGGTTGTTGAAACAGGTATCCACAAACTCGAATCCATTGGATATGACATCAACAAGATCAAGAGTGGATTCGGTGTTGCGCCTATTGCACCTATCGTAGGCGACGATACTAAATGCATGGGATCTACCAACGACTGTATCATCTACTGTGGTGAAACATACTACACCGTAGAAGACGGAAATGCAGAAGAGCTCGAAGATTTCGTTAAGAAAGCACCATCCTCAACATCAAGGGACTTTGGTAAGCCATTCTACACAACATTCAAGGAAGCAGGATTCGACTTCTTCAAGGTTGACGCAGGAATGTTCGCACCTGCAAAGATCACCATCAACGACCTCAAGTCAAAGAAGTCATTCACCAGCGGTCGCATCAACCCTGGCATTCTGCTCGAATCATTCGGCATCAAGAGCGTATAAGTATAATTCAGAATGCAGCCATCATTTATGGCTGCGATATTTCTTTTTTTGGAGGATAAATGGAAACAATAGATAATTCCAGTGGAGTCGGCGGTCTTTTAACATCTTTTAGAAAGCTTGTCAAGGACTCAAACAAAATTATGTTCATTGGCACAGCCGGATTCTGTACACCTTTTGCAGAACTTATGGCATACGTCATACGTGACAGCCAGATAGAGATAGGTTTTATTCCAGAGACCAGACCCGAGGAAGCAAGGGAGATCATCAAAACACCATTTGGGATGCAGATCGGAGATAATATAGACTTCCATGCAGACACTATTGTCCTTCTTGGCGGACTTTCCATGCCAAAGATGGGGATAGACATCAATGACATGAAGACCACAATTGAAAAAGTATTTGAGAACACGGAAAATAGAACTACCATCGGAGTCTGTTTCCAGTCAGCCTTTGAGAACCAATGCTGGATAGGACCGATAGAATTCGATCACATCATTAATTCTGACCTATCGATCAAAACATTGAAAGCTTGAATTAGAAAAAAATATCAGAGAATTAAGCATCTACATTATTTTTCTTTTTTAGTGCTCATTTTGCATTGCTATGATCCATCATTGATCCATAGAATGAGGTTACAATTCATTTGATAAATGCATCCACAACAACATGCCATACGCCTGGCGAATATTTTTTGATGTGATAGCATCCAATGATCTCAACATCCCTTCCAAGAGTTGCTGCTGCATCCTTTATTCTCTGTATGGGACGGTCAAAGACAAGACATTCAGGCGTAGTCTCGTGATAATGCAGAGTACCGCCCTCTTTCTTGATAGCAGATATCCCCTGCTGGAGATACTCATGAGTGGTGCCCACATATCCCATGATCACACGGTCGGCAATGCCCACAGGCGTCACAACCTTGCAATTTCCATTGATAGCTTCAATGACATCTTCCTGATGGTTCAGCCTTATGTTCTCAAGCAGATAGCTGTATGAGACAGGATTCAGTTCGATGGAATAGACCTTTTTAGGCTTTCCGTGTACTGCCATAGGAATGGAAAAGTATCCGATACCTGCGAACATATCTACTACTACATCATCCTTTCCAAGCTTACTCATTCGTCTTTTTTCAGCAAGGTTGCCCTTTGAGAACATCAACTTCATCACATCGATCTTAAAAAGGCAACCGTTCTCCTTCTGTATGGTCTCTGTCTTGTCACCAATAATAATCTCACGCTCAGGTTCCCTGAAAGGTCCTTTTATTCCAAGGTCCTGCACAACACAATTACATCGAGGATTCATCAAAAGAAGTTTTTCCGCGATCTTTTTTCTGTAATTTCGAATCTCAGCAGGAATATGGGTTATTATGACATCACCTATCAACTGCCAGCCCGAAGGAACGTATTGAATCAGTTCATCAGGAATAATACCTCTTAGATGCTCTTTCAATGAAGCAGTTGACCGATAGAATTCCGGGCTGCTTTGTTCCACAACAGTGAAACCGGACACATCACGAAGAATGGGAATTTCAGCCATCCTGCCTTCCAGTGAACCAACTACCAATATCTTCCGGGACCTATCCAACACATTCAACTCTACAAATTCAGCCCTTACAGCTTCAACTGATCCAATGGGTACAACAACAGATTTCATAGAACGGTCTGAATCTGCACTAAAGTAAAAATAAACTAACGGTCAAAATTGGAAAGAATAGTTGAAAATTACTCGAAAAGCCGATAATAATTCCCAACTGAGTTAAAATTGTTAGCCACTGTGATAAAATCCATTTAGGTTGCCTTAAAAATCAGTGCAAATTGAGGCTTTATGATTCGTTACATAGCGAACGTTTATATATTTTATATTTTAATTGTTCTATATGGAGCCTGATGGACAAACTGCACTATTTTCAACCCTAAATGGTATTATTGCCATTGACGGTCCGGTCAAGCTTCAAATAATGGAGTTATTGCACGAGAATGCACAATCTTTTGATGATATCGTAAAGCATACAGGAAAAGCAAAATCAACAATCTCCGTACACCTGAAGGATCTAAAGGCAAACCATTTACTTGAAGAACATGTGGACCCTGATGACAGGCGTAAAAAGACATATGTCATGTGCTCACAATATGCCGCATGCTCACAAAAACCAGTATTCGACCATTACAAAAAGAACCTGGAAGAGTTTACCTCGAGCTTCGATAGTGAAGGAAAGCTTCTCAGATCAATATTCCAGACAGTACAAAGCGGTTTTCAGGCACAGGGATTCAACCACACGCCAATAATGGAAAATATCGGACAGGATATAGGAATGAAGATCGCAGAAACATTCACTTCGACTGATATCGAAGGATTGTTCGAGGAAGTTGCGGATTACTGGCAAAGGCACAAAATGGGCAAACTCACCATTGTATCCCATGATGCCCTCATTATCAATATAAAGGACAGTTTTATCTGCGAAGGTACAAAGAACATAGGCCAGACATTATGCTCTTTTAATGAAGGCATACTTCAGGGAATTATCCTAAATAGACTGAACCTGCAATGCAACATCGTGGAAACAGAATGTTGTGGAACAGGTTATGGACACTGCCTCTTTGTTATGCAATAACTGCCCTTGCAAATATACTCAATGCATAGGAATGAAACTGCAAGCTATTCATTATACCTATTAGAAGACCATTTTAGAGAGAAGGTAAAAAAGGGTAAGATCAGACAAGATCACCAAAGGGACTTGTCTGTCAATCAACTTAACGAGTTCCTTTGATAACGCCAATTTCTGCATTCAGCAAAGGACCTATCTCTGCCACGATACCCGGGCCATCCGTTTTCTCACGGCATACCACCAGATTCTCAAGCAGACCAAGCCTTTCAATGCCATAAACATCCCTGCCATGCCCTTTTTTCTTAATAGCACTCTTAAGTTCGGAACGTGTAACTGAATTCACGGTCAGACGGTCAGTTGGCAATTTCTTCCAGCTCCAGAAAAGATCAACCTGCTTCTTCGTAAAAGAAGCGAACGTACCATCTTCCTGCTTTAATACCCTGATATATACAGGCAGGTGAGGTATAAGACCAAACCTTGATGCTATCTGCTGACTAGTGCCGGCTCCAAGAACACTGAGCTCAGAAGACTTGATCTTTAAACTGATACCGATATCTACAGTTATGCCATCCTCATCAATGGAAGAAATGAAGCCTCTATAAACTGCTTTATCATCTACATAGGTCACCGGAGTGCCGAACTTTTCCTTAAGGAAATTAATAGCGAACTCACCATCATCTCCGGTAGCAGATACCTGAAGCCATCCCTCCGGACCCAGTGATACCTCAGCTTTCGCATCGATGTCTTTCAATTCATTTTCCAGCATAAAGGAAGCAGAGCTCAATGCACGTTCTACATTGCCGTAGATCTTGATGGTCAAAATTGCGGTTTCCATGGGTACTCATTGAATAGCAAGCATTTAACCGTTTTTGTTCAGAAGGGAAGAAAAGACATCCCTTGTAGTGTCATAAGCCTTGATGACCTCACCAGCCACAGGTGTTTCTGAAGAATCGATCATATCACCCATCATTGCCATATCACGACTGAATGGCCCAAGCTTCCTCTTGATAGTATCCGCATCAGCGCCTGAGTCTATAAGTTCTTTATAGATACCCTCTATTTTAAGGCGTAACTTTTTGACCATATCAAGTATCTCAGCAGAAGCTGTATCGAGTTCCGATCCACTTACTTCATGGCGATCTTCGACATCATATTCATCAGGAAGCTCACCATCAAGAGAAATTATGAGATCCTTAAGGATCGATACGACATTGACCCCTTTTTCCGTCAACTCGACATATTTGATACGCCCTTCAAATGAAAATTGAACAAGTCCGTCCGCCTCCATTCTTGAAAGGATCTTGGTCGTGTGGGCAAATGTTGAATTGATCTCTTTTGTGATAACGGAACCATAGGTCCTACCATAGAACCATATCGCAAGCAAGGCAAGTGTTGGTTTCTCTTGAAGGAACAAATATTCAGGACTTGTTTTTGGCATGCAAATACCCTCATAAATATATAAAATTAATAATAGATTTTAGTCAACATAACATTATCTAATTTGATATATATTACTTTCTATAATACATAAATAAAGCTCAGCCCATACTAAAAAGGTCAAAGGTCAGGGTTAAAGTCCCCTTAAGACATCTTTGATAGTTTCGATCATTGCATCGGTCTTGAACGAGATCCCGGTAAAATGTGTCCTTGAGACGATGTTGAATTGATCTCTTTTGTGATAACGGAACCATAGGTCCTACCATAGAACCATATCGCAAGCAAGGCAAGTGTTGGTTTCTCTTGAAGGAACAAATATTCAGGACTTATTTTTGGCAGACTGATTCCCCCATAAATATATAAAATTCATAATAGATTTTAGTTAATTCAACATTAACTAATTTGATATATATATTACTTTCTATAATACATGGATAGAGCTCAGACCATAATAAAATGGTCAAAGGTTGGAGTTAAAGACCCCTCAAGACATCTTTGATCGTCTCGATCTTTGCATCGGTCTTGAATGAAATTCCAGTAAAATGTGTCCTTGAGACGTTGGCCCCGGTGTCCCTAAGAGCGGCAATGAACATGTCCATTGCAGGTGCGGAGACCCCTATCATCTTACAAATTACGTGCTGGTCATAGAAGAAAGGAATATCCAGTTCATCTCTGCATGCCAGGACAAGCTTCTTTGCCTGCTCTTTCGTTCCAAGAGATCTGTCTTCGATCTCCAAGAGAACCTCATCACAATACTGGGTTTCATGTAATTGTCCTAACCACAGAGGACCTGCAATATAGACATCTTTTCCACAAGAACTACAATGAGCGCTGATGGATATGGCCATTCCGTGAGATACCTCTCTGTGACCACAGTGCTCGCAATGGGAGAGGAATCCAAGCTCCTTAAGCGCTTTATCTGCCTGTTTAGCACCTTTTTTAACCTGAAGATAAGTGCGCACATAGTGCCTTGTAGCGTGAGAGAGCAAGGGAGTCATACCTTTGTCATGTTTGGCAAGTTCTCTCGCGATCTTGCCAAGAAGGATACGTACACCCATCTCACTGTGAAATTCATTGTTCAATGGCACAGCGGCATATTTTCTCATCCCGGAATTAAAGTGAGCACCACAAAGCGGAGCTGTGTCTGTCGCAGTAACCTCTAAAAAATGAACTGCCGACCTTGTGGCCGCATCAAGGTAAGGAGCAGGAGTTCCAAAAGGATCAAGATCAACTATATTGAAACGCCTCTCATGCATCAGTACATTGGCGTTCTTGCAAGTAGCTTCTGCAATATCAGAAACCCCTGCAAGCTCAATGTTCTCAAGAATGAGTTCATGAGCATCATCACTCCAGTCGTTCAGTATCGAAGTGATGCCCACCTCATTAGCAATCCTCAATCCCCTGATGCCTGATGCAGACATCGCATCAAGATAAGTGATATCCTTGAGCTCCATATCCTTTTTGAGAAGAATACGCTTAGCACAAGCTGAGGTTGCTGCAACCGAGATATCCCGATTCAATTCCATATGAGGATTGTAGAAGACCGGTGCTTCAGAAGGTGGGAATGGAACCCCTTCCGGAGGAACCGGCACAGAGACTGTCGTACTACCCTCTGTGACCTTAGTGCTCAACATTTGCATATTGGAACGTGTAACAGAACAACATCATTTAACAATAACGGTACCATTCATGGTTGGTCGGCCGAGAATTGTGTAGTTGTATGTCCCTTCTTCAGTGAAGGTATAATTGAAATGCATTCCATAGTTTATGACATAGTTATCCCACAAACCATCTTCACTGGCAAGAGTGAACTGTTTCCTATCACCGCTATTCTGCCGATTGTTCCAGTAAACGGTATCCCCTTTATTGATCTCAAGTGGACTAGGTCGTGACAGATAATGATCAAGCGTGATAGAATAGATCCTTGGCTCGATTATTTCCTCAGAGACATTTTCAGAGATATCTTCAGAGACATTTTCAGAAATATCTTCATCCGGAATATCTCCGGAGATAACATCATCTGAAACATTGGTCTCCCCACCATCAACATCGTCGCCACTGTCACCTATGCAGCCTGCTGCAAAAATACACATGGTCGCCAACAATAATATTAGCATTTTATTGTTCATTTTCCTCACACCCATATTTTGTTTTCAAGAATTATAAAGGTAGCCACACAGTAACGCAGATATCTATTTAAGTTGCAATACCAATTCAAAAACCCTTTTGATCATTATTTGATGTGTACACATATACAAAAAGAGGTGAAATGAATTGACTGAAAAAAACAGTGTTGGAGAAAAGATCCGCCAGTTCCGTGAAGACCGTGATATGACAGTGGAAGAACTGGCAAATGAAAGTCAGAGCAATGTGGAACTGATAGAAAAGCTTGAAGCGGGAGAGCTCATCCCGTCATTAACACCTCTTTTGAAGATCGCACGTGCCCTCGGAGTGCGCCTTGGGACATTCCTTGACGACACACCACAAAAAGGCCCCAGGATAAACCGTAATGGAGAAGCAAAGAACGTGGTCCGCTTTTCAGGCAAATGTGCATCCTGTGAAGAAAGCGCACTTGATTTTTGCTCACTTGCTGCTGATAAGCAGGACAGACATATGGAGCCCTTCATCATAGATGTCCACCCCTGCAAAGATGTAAATGAACCGGTATTGTCATCCCACGAAGGTGAAGAGTTCATTTATGTGCTCGAGGGAGATATCGAAGTATCCTACGGAAAGGATAAGCACACCCTGACAAAAGGCGATAGCATCTACTATGATTCCATCGTCCCGCATGACCTCCATGCAGCAGGAAAGGAATCAAAGATACTGGCAGTTGTCTATACCCCACTCTAAAGGAGGAAAAATGTTCGTTACCACTGTTACCCCAAGATTCGGCAATATCGATGGCCTGGGACATGTTAACAATACAGTCCTTCCCGAATGGTTCGAACTGGCAAGGAACCCGATATTCCGTATGTTCGAGCCAGATCTCGACCTGAGTCATGAGAAATGGGGACTGATAATGGCAAGGATCGATTTTGATTTCCTCGGTGAGATATTCTTCAATGGCGATGTAGAGATAAGGACATATGTAAAAAGATTAGGGAACAAATCCTTTACGTTGCATCACGAAGCCTGGCAAAGAGGAGAACTTAAGACAAAAGGAGACGCCGTGCTGGTGTGCTATGATTTTGTCAATAAGAGGTCAAAGCCTTTACCAGAGGACATAAAGGAAGCTTTGGCAGAACACCTGATCCCTGAAGATAAAAACGAATAAAATTAAAAAGGATCTGATATCAATGCCATTTACTAAAGCTACCATTGGAGAGTTCTTTGAAGAACAGGCCAGAAAGGACCCGAATAGGGACTTTATTGTCTATCCTGACCGGAACTTACGATTCTCATACAGTGAATTCAATGACAGGGTCGATGATCTTGCAAAAGGGCTTATATCCATAGGCATCACAAAAGGCGATCACGTTGGTATATGGGCACGAAATGTGCCTGACTGGCTGACCTTCCTTTTTGCAACAGCAAAGATCGGTGCGGTGCTCGTTACCGTAAATACTGCATACAAGAGCCACGAACTTTCATATGTAATGAAACAATCGGATATGAAGGCACTTGCCATCGTTGACAGGTTCAGGGACGTTGACTATGTGGAAACGGTCTATGAGCTTGTACCCGAACTAAAATCATGTAAACGAGGGAACCTTAAAAGTAAAGACTACCCCAAACTTGAAAGTGTTATCTTCATCGGTCAGGAAAAGCACAGGGGAATGTACAACACAGCAGAACTGCTTCTGCTTGGAAAGTATTCCGACAGAGAGGAACTTGAACGTCTCAAGGGAACACTGGACTGCAAAGATGTCATCAACATACAATACACATCAGGGACAACCGGATTCCCGAAAGGTGTTATGCTGACACACGAGAATATCCTTAACAACGGATATTACATCGGAGAAAGGCAAAAATTCACAGAGGACGACAGATTATGCCTTCCGGTTCCATTGTTCCATTGCTTTGGACTAGTACTTGGGGTCCTTGCAACGCTCACCCACGGCGGTACGCTTGTAATGATAGAACTCTTCGATCCGCTTCTGGTTCTTGCGGCTGTACAGAAAGAAAAATGTACTGCCCTTTATGGAGTACCCACGATGTTCATTGCAGAGTTCTCACACCCGATGTTCGAAATGTTCGACATGTCCTCATTGAGAACAGGCATCATGGCAGGGTCCCCATGCCCGATAGAGGCCATGAAAAAAGTTATCAACGAAATGAACTGCAAGGACATTACCATAGCTTATGGTCTCACAGAAGCTTCTCCGGTATTTACCCAGACAAGTACAAATGATCCCATTGAACGCCGTGTGAGCACAGTAGGAACATCAATGGAACATATCGATGTAAAGATAGTGGATCCTGAGACCGGCGAGAACGTAGGACCGAATGAGCAGGGAGAGATATGCTGTCGTGGTTACAATGTCATGAAAGGCTACTACAAGATGCCTGAGATGACAGAGAAGGCCATCGACAAGGATGGATGGCTGCACAGCGGAGATCTCGCTACCGTTGACGAGGAAGGCTACTACCGCATTACCGGAAGGATAAAGGATATGATCATCCGTGGCGGAGAAAATATCTACCCAAGAGAGATAGAGGAATTCCTTTACACCATCGAAGGAATTAAAGATGCCCAGGTAATTGGTATCCCTGATGAGAAATATGGAGAGATAGTAGGGGCTTTCGTTGAACTCAATGAGGGTTCAAAGCTCACACCGGAAGATATCAGGGATTTCAGCATCACAAAGATAGCACGCTATAAAGTGCCAAAACACATCTTCATTGTAGATGAATATCCACTTACAGCAAGCGGAAAAGTTCAGAAGTTCAAGCTTAGGGAAATGGCTGTTGAGTTGATGGAACAAAACTGACCGACCATATCGCAGCATATAGGGAGCTAAAAGCTCCCCCCTTTTCTATTTTAATTAATAAATCAATCACAAAATATATTAAGTTGTGAACTAACTACACGGATTAATTCATCACACTCGTGATTATATATGTGAACTTGATGCATATTGATCCTAAAAATGATCATTTAAAAAAGAAGGGCTAATGAATGAACTTTAAAGAAGTGCCATTGGATTTAAAACTTTTATTCTATATAATAATCGGTACAATCCTAGTCATGACATTCACTATGTCCCTGATAATTTCTACAACAACTGAACAGCATGAAGAACTGATATACAAAGAAGCTGTTTACCTTACGGAAAATTATGCCGCTTATTTTGATGCAGACATGCGGGCCAATATGGCAATTTCGAGAGGTATTGCCAGCTCAATGAAAGGTTACAGACATGGGGATAGAGAAATTGCCAGTGGTATTGTCAAACAGACATTGATGGACAATCCAAATCTTTTAGGGGCCTATGCAGGGTTCGAACCTAACGCTTTTGACCTAGATGATTCTGCATATGCAAATACTAAATATCACGATGATACAGGTAGATTTCTCCCATACTGGAACCTGATCGGCGGAGAGATCTTCCTCGAGCCTCTTGTAGATTATGATTCCCTTGACTAC
>Ga0255384_10135_pt1 | contig 12435 bp, 9 predicted proteins | sample ANMaggSeSYBR01F7_FD_182106 | JGI IMG/M metagenome (GOLD analysis project Ga0255384, IMG submission 182106) | Sediment cell enrichment communities from methane seep in Santa Monica Basin, California, United Staets - ANME aggregate JGI... | ecosystem: Environmental > Aquatic > Marine > Cold seeps >... | reverse complement strand
GAAATGCAAACCGCTTCGCCAGACGAACGGCCGATGCTGCTTGTCGGCGACCGGCTGCACCTGCTCGATGCGAGCAAGGCACATGCGGCTGTAAGCGTAACCGGCCGACCTGCACATTTCGAAGGCCGAGGGCTGGGACTTACCGGAGGGAACATCAACCTGAACCGCGGTACCAACCGGCTCTGGATCGACGGCCCGGGCCGGATGGAATTGCCGCTTGATCGCGACCTGGAAGGCCAACCGCTGAAAGAGCCCGGCAAGCTTGACGTACAGTGGCGGCGACGCATGGTATTCGACGGCCGCACCGCACGTTTCGAAGACTCTGTAACCGCCGAGGCCGCCACCGGAGAACTGCAAACAGAGACGATGGAGGTCCAGCTTCATAGCGCCGTCCGATTCGCCGACGCCAAGATCGATGAGGAACCGCAAGTCGAGCAGATTCTCTGCCGAGGTGGCGTGTTGATGGAAAGCCGTACGCTCGACGGAGATACGCCGTTGTCGTTTGAGCGTATGCAAGTCGTCGATCTGGCCATAAATCTCATAAGCGGCGCCACAACCGCCGGCGGACCCGGCTGGCTGAACAGTGTGCGCCGCGGATCGGACGGCCTGGCGGCCGGTCGTGGAACTCCCATTGCCGCCACAGCTTCCAACACGAAAGACGACGATAAACTGAGATGCCTGCACGTCAGGTTTCAAGGTTCGATTACCGGTGATCTGCACCGCCGCGAAATGACGTTCCACGACCAGGTTCAAACCACCTACGCCCCGGTCGAGTCGTGGCTGGCCATGCTCGATGCCGGCGATCCGGAGAAACTCGCCCCGGACGGCGTGGTGATGCACTGCGACCGTCTGAGCGTAACACAAACGGTTGTGCCGGAAAGCGACCGCAGATCGCTGGAGTTGGAGGCCGTCGGTAATACGGTCGTCGAGGGCAACACGTTCACCGCCCGGGCTATCCGTATGACATACGCCGAGGCCAAGGACCTGCTCGTACTGGAAGGCAACGGCCGGACCGACGCCGAACTGTTCCGCCAGCAGCAACTCGGCGGCAATACGTCGAAGGCGACGGCCAGAAAAATCCTGTACTGGCCGAAGACCAACCGGCTGAAAGTTGCGGGCGCAAGGTCGTTGGAGCTGGAAGACTTGTAATACTTCAGCCAATTGAAATCGGTTTGTTATTTTTGTTCATAGCCCTGGCCGGTAGGCCCGGGACGTTTTGAATTACCAAGGTGTGATGTTATTTGATTGGCAGAGCGTCCCGGGCCTACCGGCCAGGGCTATAAATGTTGAATTTACGTGGATTACATTTCAAGGACACCAAAACCAATGAAAACCCTACTGACCGAAGAGCAACTCCAGGAAGGCATTCGGCGGATGGCAGACGGTATCCGTAAGCATTACGAGGGCAGGCAGCTTACCATCGTCGGCGTGCTGATCGGCAGCGTGGTGCTGCTGGCCGACTTGATCCGGCGGCTGGATATCCCGTTACGCGTGGAGATGGTCCAGGCGCGAAGCTATCGCCACGGCAACACCCGGCCCGGGCCGCTGGTAATCAATACGGACATGCTCACATCCGGCGTTCGTGGCCGCGACGTACTGCTTATAGACGATATCTTCGACACCGGACACACGCTCTGGGAATTGATCCCGCAAATCGACGAGTTGGGGCCGGCGAGCGTCCGCAGCGCCGTGCTGCTGCGTAAGGCTGGCAGATGCGAGGTGCCGATCGAGCCGGACTTCGTCGCGTTCGAGATACCCGACCGGTTCGTGGTCGGATATGGGTTGGACTATAATGAGATGCATCGCAACCTGCCATACGTGGCGGCGCTGGAGCCGGATGAACTTTAGGGGAAGGGGGAGGATAGAACCGCTTGCGGCTTCGCACTTATCCACTTACCCACTGACCACTGACTATTCTATGAAAAAACGTATCCTGCAAATCATACCTACGCTCGACCGCTCGGGTGCCGAAAAGCAGATGGTCATGCTGGCCCGAGGACTGCCGCAAGACGAGTTCGAAGTGCACGTCTGTGCGATCACTCGCGGCGGGCCGTTAGAAAGCGAACTGACCGCAGCCGACGTGCCTTGGCACGTGATCGGCAAGCGGTGGAAGATCGATCCATGGACGTACATGCAGCTTAAACGCCACGTGTCTCGGCTTTGCCCGAATCTTATCCACACATGGATGTTCACTGCCAACGCATACGGCCAGGCGGCCGGTATGGCGTGCGGCGTGCAACCGATGGTCGCCGGATACCGCTGCGTCGATCCGTGGAAGAGCGCCCTACAGTTATCCATCGACCGCTACATCTCTCGGCGGTGTTCCCGGCTTGTTGCCAACAGCCCGGGCGTTCGTGATTTTTACGTTCGACACAAACTGCCTGCCGAGAAGTTTCGCGTAATCCCCAACGGAGTACCGCCGGCCGAACCGTCCGGCACCACGCGTCGTCAGTTGCTGGCCGAACTTGATTTGCCCGAGGACAGCCGAGTTATAGGACTTATCGGACGGCTCTGGCCGCAGAAGCGTGTGAAGGACGCAATCTGGGCGGCGGACCTACTGAAGGTAATCCGCGACGACGTACACCTGCTGGTAATCGGCGACGGACCGCATCGCGACCGGCTGCTAAAGTTCCGCGACCAGGTGGTCATCCGCGACAAAGTCCATTTTCTCGGCCATCGCAGCGACGTGCCTCGCATCATACCGCACTTCGACGTGCTCTGGTCGACCAGCGGCTACGAAGGCCAGTCGAATGTGATTATGGAGGCGATGGCGGCCGGTGTGCCGGTTGTGGCGACCGACATACCCGGCACCCGCGACCTGGTCGTGCCCGAGGCAACCGGCTATCTCCTACCCGTCGGCGACCGTGCCGGCATTGCCCGATGCACAAACAAATTGCTCAACGACGCAGAGTTGGCCGAGCGTTTCGGCACCGCCGGACGGCAACGGATGCTCAATGATTTCAGCGTAGAAAAAATGATCGAGCGGCACGTGGAATTGTATCGGGAGTTGTTGTGGTAAAATGTGCGGCATCACCGGCACTGTTTGGACTGATCCGGAACTATCCGTAGAGCAAAACACGCTCCGTCGGATGACCGACGTGCTGCGCCATCGCGGGCCGGACGACCAGGGAACGTACTGCTCGGAACTCAAGCTGCAACCGCCGCACGGCGCCATGCCCGGCGTTGCGTTGGGGCATCGGCGGCTGGCGATTATCGATCTGGCCGGCGGACACCAGCCGATGGCCAACGAGGACGGATCGGTATGGGTCGTCTTCAACGGCGAGATTTACAACTTCCGCGAGCTGCGCAGCCGCCTGGAGGCCGCCGGGCATCGCTTCCGCACCGACAGCGACACGGAGGTGTTGGTGCATCTATACGAGGACGAAGGTCCTGGAATGCTCGGGCAGCTTAACGGCATGTTTGCGTTTGCCGTTTGGGACGCTCGGCGGCGGCAGTTGCTGCTGGCCCGCGACCGGTTGGGTCAGAAGCCGTTGGTCTATCGTCATGAGCCTGGCCGGCTGCTGTTTGCAAGTGAATTAAAGAGCCTGCTGGAGGTGCCCGGCGTGCCGCGTGTGGTCGATCAGCAAGCGATCGACGAATACCTGACGTATCAATACGTGCCGCACCCGCGGACAATCTTCCAGGGGATATCGAAGTTGCCGCCGGGCCACTATGCGGTCTGGCGCGACGATCGGCTTGAAGTACGGCAATACTGGCGGCTGGATTTCGACACCGAGGAGGACCTGCCGGTCGGGGAATATGCCGAGAAGTTGCGTGAGTTGCTCACTTCGTCGGTCGAACTGCGGTTGCAAAGCGAGGTGCCGCTCGGTGCGTTCCTTTCCGGCGGGATAGACTCGACGATCATCGTCGGACTGATGCAAAAACTCTCGGCCGAGCCGGTCCGTACGTTTTCAATCGGGTTTCCGGTGGCGGAATACGACGAGACCCGTTACGCCCGGGCCGCTGCCGAGCGGTTTGGCACTCTGCACGAGGAATTCCGCGTTGAGCCAAATGCGGTCGACATCTTGCCGAAGCTGGCGTGGTATTACGACGAGCCGATGGCCGACAGCTCGGCAGTGCCCACTTGGTACGTCTCGCAGCTTACCCGGCGGCACGTTACCGTTGCGCTGAGCGGCGACGGCGGCGACGAGTTGTTCTCTGGCTATCGCCGTTACCAGGCCGCATGGCTGGCGAGCCGATTCGACCGATTGCCGGCCATGGTACGTCGGTTATTGGCTGGCAGGTACTGGCAGCGGCTTCCGTGCAGTTCCAGGCAAAAATCGCTCCTGCGGCAGTGGAAGCGGTTTGTCGAGGTGCTCGGCTCCTCGCCGGAGAGGCGGTACGTCGATTGGGTTGCGATCTTCAATGAATCACGCCGCCGGCAGTTGTACACCGACGAGTTCGCATCAACGTTGCCGGGTCCGGATCCGGTGGAGTTCTTCTCGGCAGCGTTGGCCGCCGGCGACCGGCGCGACCCGGTAACGGCCGTCGCCATGGCCGACCTGGTGACCTACCTGCCCGGCGACCTGATGACGAAGGTAGACATAGCGTCGATGTCGCATGGGCTGGAGTGTCGCCAGCCGTTTTTGGACCATCGCGTGGTGGAACTTGCCGCACGGATGCCGCAGAAGCTAAAATTCCGTTTCGGACAAGGCAAGCGGATATTGAAAGAGACTTTTTCCGATCTGATTCCCGATGCGATCCGCCGGCGTGGTAAGATGGGATTCGGCGTGCCGCTGGACCACTGGTTCCGCAACGAGTTGAGGGATTTCGCCCGGGAGATATTGCTCGATCCTCGGACCGGGCAGCGGGGATATTTCCGTACCGAGGTGGTAACACAACTGCTAGATGATCACCAATCCGGCCGGTTCGACCACAGTCTGCGGCTATGGTCGCTGCTGATTTTGGAGCTTTGGCATCGTCAGTGGTGCGATTAGTAAACAAACCGCTTGCGGCTTCGCAGTGATTATGTTTCCATGCCCCCACATGCAATGTGGGGGCTTTTAACCACGGCGTACTGTGCGTTCGACAGCAGTATGCACGATGTATGTCGGCGGACCAGTCGGGCAAGCTCGGCACCGTTTCCGATAGGTATCACGTCGAGGTCCTCAACCACGGACTCTTCGAGCCGGCTGAGCAGGTATACCTTTCCACGGTCCATCGCCCGGGCGAGTTGTACGGCCGGCAGCGCGTCCTCCGGCCGATCCTTGCGGATTCGCCGCAGTGCCGCACGGTGCGACTCGGACCCGATCAACCGCTGCATCGCCGCGCCGGGCAGTGTTGACAGGTCGCAGCATACGGCAACCGACCCGCCATCTTCTACCAGTTCCGTAGCGGCATTGAGTGCACGGCCGACGTTATGCCAGGTTTGCTGCTCGGAGTCGCCTTCTACGGCGGCCACAACCAGACTCGCTTGCTGTGGCGCAGCGCAACTCCATGCGGCGTCGTACAACTCGCGGCCCCGACGAGCGACCGCGTCGCTGCAGCCGGCCAGCACGTGTAGTACCGAAGAACCTGCGGCGGGGACCACCTGGATTGCAAAGTGGACGCCCAACAGCCATGCAATTTGATCAACCTCCGCGGTTAGTTCCTTGCGGCGCTTCCCGTCTGAGTGAAGCGAGCCGATAGATCGGAACCGTGCGGCGGTCTTCCGGTCGGAAAAGGTTGGGAAAACGACGCCGTGGATGCCGAAGTAGCCGGCCGTCGATTCGCCGTGCAGGCAACCGATCGGCAAGACCAGATCGGCCTCGTGCAACGCGCGATTGAGCAGGATCGGCTCATCGGTATCGCCGGCCGTCAGATACGCCAACATGTCTCGGTCGTCCGGGTCGTGTATTACAACCATGATCCGCCGGCGAATCGACACCGGAAGCAGCCGGCAAGGATCCTCGGTTGAAGTGTCGGACTCTGGGCTTGGCCGCAACACGGTAATCCCGTTGGGATCAACCCTGGCGTCGTCGACCAGCGCCTGGACCACTGCGACGGTAATTTGTGCAACTTGGGGAACGCCAGGGGCCAACGCCAGCACTACACGGTCGCCGGGAGTGGTGCAGTGTGCTAAGGACGGATATTCCAGCGGCTCGCCGAGTGCATCGGCCACGGCGGCCGACAACTCGGCCGGAGGCCGTCCGGGCGGCGTGCCCAGCTCAACCGGCTCGGTACCTTCGGCAAAATCCAGTTGGACCGACGATCCAGCCCCGTATCGAAAATTTGTCATTAGTTGTCAGCTTTCAGTTATCAGTTTAACGGCCTCCGGGTGGCCGGGGCATAGCAAAGCGGTGCCCCGGATGGTCTGGGGCATCGCCTGCGGCTTTGCCTCCAGCCACCCAACAAACCGTGGAGTTGTATTTGCATGAGATTTCCCGACGTAGACGCCGGAGTCAAACAAGTGTATTATTGATAACACTTCAGCCGTTTGCAATGATTATGGCCACTTTTACACCCGTTTAGCCGCCGTGCTTACACGGCGCGTGAAACCATTTACCAAACCAGAACCATAGGAAACAGACAGATGACTTATTTTTCTACGCGCCGTGTAAGCACGGAGGCTAAATGTGTTGTCGCTTTGGTGCTTGGACTTGTATGTTTGAGCGGTTGCCGCCGTTCGGAATCGCCGCCGGTAGTCAAACCGTCCGCCGAAAACGAACAAACTTCGGCCGAGGACCGGCAGCCGACCGACGACGGACAACAGATCGTCGCCGATGGTGTTTTGAAGGACATGGTGGCCGCATACAAAAAGGCTTCCACATATTCAGACAACGGCACGGTCCGACTTGTGGCCGAGGGTGTCATGGGCCGTGTTGACAAGTCGGCCGATTTCTCACTTACCTTCGAGCGTCCGAACAAACTGCGCATGGACGTCTATCGTGCAACGGTCGTTTGCGACGGCAAGCAGTTGTACGCGACGATCGAGGATCTGCCCGATCAGGTACTTGTGCGAGACGCTCCGAAGGAGTTTACGGTAGAGTCGATCTACCGCGACCGTATTTTGGCCACCACGCTGAGCCAGGGGTTTGCCGGTGCCTCGCCGCAGTGGATGTTGCTGACAGCCGACGATCCGATGAAGATACTTTTGCACGGTGTAGAGGGTACCAGTTTGGGTGAGCCGGGGGAAATCGGCGATCGAGACTACTACCGCGTCAACATCGCCCGCAAGGACGGCACGGCTGTGTTTTGGATCGACCGTGAGTCGCATGTTTTGCGGCGGATTGAACTGCCGACCGACGAGTTACGTCGGATGCTCGCCCGGGGCGGTGAAGTCAAGGAGGTGTTGCTGGTGGCCGATTTTACCGATGCTCGGCTCGATGCGGAGATTGACGCAGAAAAGTTTCACTTCGAGATTCCCGCCGGCGCAAACCAGGTAAAGTTTTTCGTGCCGCCGCATCCGGCCCAACTGCTGGGCAAAAAGGCGCCGGAGTTCCGGTTCACCGACATGGAAGGCAATTCGGTCACCGGCGAGTCGCTTGCCGGCAAGATTGCCGTGTTGGATTTTTGGGCGAGTTGGTGCGATCCGTGCCGCGAAAGCCTGCCGATGCTCAGCAAAATAGCCGAACAGTTCAAAGACAACCAACAGATTACGTTCCTTACCGTCAGCGTCGATCAGCCGGAAGTTAAAAACCAGGCGTTGCTGGATATGCTTAGCGAGCTTGACGTGAAGTTGCCGGTTGTACGCGATACGGATCGCCATGCAAACACGCTGTTCCACTCCACCAGTATCCCGACAATGTTCATCCTCGATGCCGAGGGCGTCGCGCAAGATTTTCATGTCGGTGGCAACCCCGATCTGGCCGACGTGTTGCCGGAAAAGCTCGAAAAACTGCTTGCCGGTGAAGATATCTACCAAGAACCGCTCGCCCGGTACAATAAGGAGTTGGAAGATTACGAGCGGGCATTGGAGGCATCGGAGACCGAAACGCCGGAAACGGAGACGCCCGAGGAAGCAGTAGTCGAGGAATATCGAATTCCACAGGCCAAGGTCGCGCCGCGCACCGAGCCGGAAACATTCAAGCTCTCGCAGTTGTGGACGTGCAGCGAGTTGAAGTCTCCCGGTAATATACTGGCCGTAACGCAGCCGGACGGCTCTGTACGGCTGGTGGTGGTCGTCGGTTGGAAATCGATAGCTGAGGTCGGACTTGACGGAAAGCTTATTGCCACGCATCGGCTGGAAATCGACAAGATGGAGGTCGTCAGCAATTTGCGAACCGCAGTTGACACCGAGGGTAAACGATATTTTGCCGCCGTGGCCAGTGCGCAACAGCGGTTTCACATGCTCGATGCAAACTTCAATGTGGTGTTCAGCTTCCCGGCGGACGGACTGAAACATCCACACCAAGGCATCGCGGACGTTGAACTTGGCGATCTGGCCGGCAACGGCAAGCTGCAAGCATACGTCGGCTACTGGGGCGTGATCGGGGTGCAAGCAGTATCGCTCGAAGGGAAACGCGCCTGGTCTAACCGTTCGATCTCCAACGTCGTCAAGATGGCCGTCGGCTGGCCGGACCCCGAGGGACAACGACTGCTGTTTTGTACGAACAACTCCGGGTCGCTGGCAAAGATCGACGCCGAAGGCAACCGACAAGGCGAGGTTACAGTCGGGGATCGGACGCTGCATTGGATAGTTGCCGCAGACTTAACCGGCGACGGACAGCCCGAGTGGTGTGGCATGGCGGCGCCTAAACTCGGAGACAACATTGCCGTTGGGCTGAATCTTGAAGGTGAGGAACTTTGGCACTACGACTTGCCCAGTGGAGTGCAACCACAGCCGGTAGAACCGATCGTCTCCGGACGGATCGCGCCGGTGGACGAGGACCAATGGCTGCTGCCCGGTTCGGACGGCTCGATCCACGTGATTGCTGCCGACGGGAAATTGCTCGACCGATTCAACTACGGCGCCGTCATTGGTGGTCTGGCCACCGCCGAGCATGACGGCCGGACGTTGCTGATAGTCTCCTCGCCGTCCGGACTGGAAGGGTGGCGGGTCGAGTAGTGGGTAGTGGGCAGTGGGTAGTTTTGCAAATACTCCCATTTAGCCGCTGTGCTTGCACAGCGCGCCGGCGGCGAGTCACCATGGCGACCAACAAACGCACCCACCAAGCCGCTTGCGGCTTAGCAGCAACTACCCACTATCCACTGCCCACTACCCACTGCTTACTCCGGCACGTGCGCGGCGGCACACGTCTATTAACTCGTCGAGTGCCTCGTGGATTCGTTCTTCAGGTTCGCCGTCGCGTATTGCGTACTCCAATCGCATAGCGTGTGGCGTAATCGGATCGAACCCGTAGCTGCCAGCCGCACCCTTGATCTGATGTGCCGTCCGACGTAGTTTGTCCCACTCAGACGTACTCATTTGTTCCAACATGGTAGCGATACGGTTGGGCATCTCGTCGACGAACATCTCGACAAGCGTCCCAAGGTCCGGATCAACAGCCAAGTTGGAATATAGCAACTCCGCCTCACAGATACTCTGACTCATAGAACTGCCCTTCTATGTGTTGTAGTTATTGATTGAAATCCTTTTGGAACAAGGGAATCATACGTTATATCGGCCGGTTGCCGCCAGACCGATTTGTGAAAAATTATGAAAACAGTCGCACAAAATTCCGATCAAAAGGGAAAAATACGTATAGGAACGTCGAATCGATTGGAAGAACGCCGGTAGATCGGCGAATCTGGCAAGCCGTCCCAGACGATAATATGAGGTATGTATTTGTTATAGGGGCACCAGACATCTCTTACTCAGGGCAATATCGTGAACAGTAATCGGGCAATCATACATATCGATGACGATCCACAAATAACGCGAATGGTCGCCACACGCCTGAAAAAGTACGGCTACCAAGTTTCACCCTTTAACGATCCGTCTCAGGCACTGAAGGAAATGATGTGTAACCAGTGGCGGGTGATTCTGCTGGATATTGACATGCCGGAGATCAACGGCTTGGATTTGCTCCGTGAAATCAAGGCGTACGACGGCGGCATCCAGGTAATCATACTTACCGGGCTGGTGCAAATGAACGTCGTGCTGCAATCGTTCCAATGGGGCGCCGAGGCCTGTATTTTCAAGCCCGTGGACGATATCGAACCTCTCCTGACCGTGCTCGACGATACATTCCGCAAAATCAATCGCTGGTGGGACACGTTAGAAGAACTTTCCCAGCGTGGACGTGTTGAGTGCGAAGCACTTGCCGTGTGAACCGGGATTCCGGCAAAACTCTATCGCCGACCGCACTTTTGCCCAATTTAGCCGGCGAACTTGTTCGCCGCGTGAATTGGCTATCACCTGCCGCCCACTGCCTACGCGCCGTGCAAGCACGGCGGCTAAGGAACGGCCGAAAAATAAACTGTAGGAGGCGACTCTGTCGGCGACAGCAAATTGCTACACGTTTGTCGCCGTCGGAGACGCCTCCTACAAGAAAACGGGAAGTTATTTATCGGTCGCCCCTAAACGAAGTTACCGCCCACCATCTACCGCCTACCACTTACCGCTAGGACAGCTATAACCGACTTTTCTGTCACAAATGGCTACGGAATCTACGAGATGTGGCGAGGCTGGGTGGTCTAGTAAAGAATCATTCGGGGTTCCGTCGATAGCAACACCTAGATTAAACCACGTGTTTCCTGCTTGCGCTAGTTTGCGTAAGTTTCCCTTTAGGTCTTTCCTAACAAAGGAGTGCCTCCTATGAACCGTCGTATCCTGCTAGCGGGATTGGCTGTCGTCGCTGTTGCGATTGCAGTCAGTGCCTCAAGCGCCCAGGCCGGCTTGTTCGCCAAAGGTTGCTGCGAGCCTGCCTGTTGTGAGCCGGCAACTTGTGAACCGGCCACTTGTGAACCGGCCACCTGTGAGCCGATCACCTGTCGTCCCAGAACTTGTCGTCCCCGAACCTGTCGTCCGAGAACCTGCCGTCCCCGGACCTGCCGTCCCCTGACGTGCTGCCCGGTCGAGACGTGTGCACCGGCGACTTGCGAACCGGCGACTTGCGAACCGGTAACGTGCCGTCCCCGGACCTGTCGTCCGAGAACCTGCCGTCCCAGGACATGCCGTCCCCTGACGTGCTGCCCGGTCGAGACGTGTGCACCGGCGACTTGCGAACCGGCGACTTGCGAACCGGTAACTTGTTGCCCGAAGACGTGCCGTCCCCGGACTTGCCGTCCCCGTACGTGCCGTCCTCGTACGTGCCGTCCTCTGACGTGCTGCCCGAAGACTTGTTGCCCGGTCGAAACTTGCGCACCGGCGACCTGTGCCCCTCGGACATGCCGTCCCCGGACCTGCCGTCCGAGAACTTGCCGTCCCCGGACCTGCCGTCCTCTGACGTGCTGCCCGGTCGAGACGTGTGCTCCCGCTGCCTGTGAGCCTGCTTGCTGTGAGCCTGCTTGCAACAAATAAGCGAAAACACACTCCTTTACAATAAAACAAGCGGTCCGTTCGGCAGTCGAGCGGGCCGCTTGTTTATTACTCAGTGGAAAATGGGGACTGGCTCCGAGTAGATATCGGCCGGAAGTGCGGGAAAAACCGTAGCCGCGAGGTGCCTGTCCCCTTTTTCCACGCCTATGATGGAAATGCAAAAGACGACCCCACCGGACACTCGACACATCGCCTGCCGAACCGGCTGCGAAGGAATGCAGTGGCGGACGAACCGGTGCAATGGATCGGGCCGAGAATTTCTACGCCGTATTGCTCGAGTGCATCTGCTGTAGCCTCAAGCCTTTTGTTGTTCGCCCGGTGCAAGTGCATGCCGCCCAAGACGGCGTGGATTTTCTTCCGGCCGGTCAACTCCACAATCGTGTCCAGCGTATTGACCACGCCGGCATGGGCACATCCCAAGATAACCACCACTCCCGCCTTTGTTTCGACATACAGTGCTTGGTCGTCTAGCAACGGGTCGGGCACGGTGCATTCCCGGTCGAGATAGAACGGCCCGCCGGTGTCCTCGAAGTCGGTCCGGCGGGGAATCTCGCCGGTTAAGTAAACACCGTCGAACAACTCCGTCGGGCCGCCGGTCCACGTCAGGCTTCGTGTACGCCGGCGCAACGTTTCTTCGTTGAACTTCGGGAATCCGATATCCCTGTTAGGCGGTTTTTTTTCACGAGCGTATTTCTGCTCCAGCGCCGCCGGGTGCAGGAAGAGATCGACGCCGTCGTGGCAGTCCAACACATAATCCATCCCGCCGGTATGATCGAAATGGCCGTGGCTCAATGCAACCGCGTCAGCCTCGTGCAGCGGGATTCCCAACTGCTCACAGTTCGGACGCAGGATCATGCCCTGGCCGGTGTCGAACAGTATCCGGTGTCCGTCGGCCTCGATCCAGTACGCCAGTCCGTGCTCGGCCAGCAGATCGGCACGTCGAACGCTGTTTTCGGCAAGAACGGTAATATGAAGATTTTCGATCATGACGTTAGTACCACAACATTATGTTCACCACGGAGGCACGGAGGCAC
>Ga0255384_10134_pt1 | contig 12440 bp, 14 predicted proteins | sample ANMaggSeSYBR01F7_FD_182106 | JGI IMG/M metagenome (GOLD analysis project Ga0255384, IMG submission 182106) | Sediment cell enrichment communities from methane seep in Santa Monica Basin, California, United Staets - ANME aggregate JGI... | ecosystem: Environmental > Aquatic > Marine > Cold seeps >... | reverse complement strand
TTTCTGAGTAACTACTATCTCCTGCATAAATCTATCGATACGAAAGATTAAGAGTGTCGATAAGGCGATAGAAAACCCCTGATTTACAAACAAATTCGGTAATGTTTTATTTCCATTTGAATAAGTTTCCCCAAGTAGTTAGTTAATACTTTGCTATCATAAGCTTTTCTCTTTGGCCTTAAGAAATAAAAATTATTTCTTTTGGTTCGGTCGATTATGGTAGGTAGAGATACCTTCTGACTATATTTTTATTCTAAAAGATATTTCATGTAACTGTAGTTGTAATACTTAATCGGTATATCTTTATTTTTAATTAAATTTTTTTCGATCTTTAGTTGTTTTACTAAAGAAAAGAATCTTGTTTTCTTAATACCTAAAATTTTTTGGATGTATTTTCTTGCTATTTTCTTTTTTAGATAACGGGTAATTAGTTCTTTAATTTGATAATCGGTGAACTTTTTGTGTAATTGTTTCATGATATAGGACCTCGTTTTTTTAATCCTATATTATTATAGTTTTAGTTTGTTTTTAAGAGCTCACTTTTAATTCTTAAATAACAAAATTAAAAAAAGTTACTTTATTAAAAAATAGCTATATATTATGATAAATAATACAATTTTTTTTAATAACTATTAAAAAATTATTGTAAAATAATAAATTCTAATAGGAGCTTATATGAATATTCAAAAAAACATTAATCCTGAATTAGAAAAATATATTCCACTTGTCAAAACTATCGCAGAGATGTTCGGTAAAAAATGCGAAGTATTAATTCATGATTTTAGTGATCCTCAGCATTCTATTGTGGTAATAGAGAATGGTTATGTAACAGGAAGAAAAATTGGTGATCCCATTACCGACCTAGCCTTGTCAATATGGAAAAAGGGAGGATTTGGAGATAAGAAGATAGATAGAGTAGTCAATTATAACAGTAAAACGAAAGATGGAAAAAAATTAAAATCTTCCACTGTTTTTATTAAGGATGATCAAAAAAATATTATTGGTTGCATGTGTATTAATTATGATCTTACTGAACATTCTATGTTTCATAAGGTAATGGATGAATTTTGTACCACAATTGATTTGGATAAAGAAAAATCAAAGAAAGGTATTGAAATTTTCACTGATAATGTCAATGAAGTTCTAGAAAATATCATACAAGAGGCTATCGAAAAAGTCGGTAAACCGGTTTCTCTAATGCAGAAAGAAGATAAATTGATAGTGGTAAAGGTAGCTGATGAGAAAGGAGCTTTTTTAATTAAAGGAGCAATTAATCAACTTGCAAAAGAGATTAATGTATCACGTTACACTATCTATAATTATTTAGAAGAAATAAAAGCCAACAAATAAAAGAAGAAAAAATGCTTACTTACTAATTATATTAAAGAACAAATTAACATTTTAGGGAGGGGAGACCTATGGAAAAGGAAATTATTATTAGCAAAAAAGCACCGATAGCTATTGGACCTTATTCTTCTGCTTTAAAAATTGGGAATCTGGTATTTACCTCAGGACAGTTACCTATTGACCCAGTTGTTGGGGAAATAGTAGAAGGAGAGATCGAAGCGCAAGCAAAAAGATCATTAGAGAATTTAAAGGCAGTTTTGGAATCTTACTCGATTGGCATGGAGGACGTAGTAAAAATAACTATCTTTCTTAAGAATATGGATCATTTTTCCCGGGTTAACAAGATCTATGGTGAATACTTTACCGATCAATTTCCTGCCAGAAGTTGCGTGGAGGTAGCTCGTCTCCCCAAAGATGCAGCTATAGAAATTGAAGCCATTGCTTTTTGTGAAAAAATTAAATAATACAAAGCAAAAGAAGATAACAGGTATAAATAGCTTGTTAAAAAAGCAACGAAAATTATTTAAGGAGACAATGCAAGGAATGGTATATAGAAGTGAAGATTTAGTAAAAGTCTTAAAGAAAGAAATGATACCAGCATTAGGAGTTACAGAAATAGGTTCTATAGCTCTAGCATGTTCTAAAGCTTATAGAGCTATAGGTGGAAATTTACAAAATATTAACATAGTTACTGATCCGGGGATTTTTAAGAACGGTTTTTCGTGTGTAGTACCTGGTACAAGAGAAATGGGAAATGAAATTGCTGCTATTCTTGGTGTTTTAGTAGGTGTTCCTGAATTAGAGTTAGAAGTTCTGAGAAATGTGAAGTCAGAAGATATAGTTAAAGCCAAAAAACTACGAGACGAGGGGATTGCAAAAGTAAGCGTTAAAAGGGGTATTAAAGAGATATTTATAGATGCAAATGTTACAACAAATGAAGGTATTGGGAGAGCTGTAATTAAAAGAAGACATACAAATATTGTACTGATAGAGGTTAATGGAGAAATTCAGTACAACTCTGAGAAAGAAGAAGAGAGAGAAAAGGAATCTACTCTTAAAAATTTTAAATTGACTGATTTTGTGAGGTTTGTTAATGAAGTTCCTTTTAATGATATTAAATTTACTTTAGAAGCAGTTAAGATGAACAAAGAACTTGGTCAAGCAGGTATGAAAAAAGCTGGTATGGGCATAGGAGTTGCTTTATCTAAATTGATAAAAGAACATAAAATATCTGATGACATAAGAAGTTATGCCCAGATGTTAGCTGCTCTTGCAGTAGACGCAAGAATGGGAGGAGTACAAAAACCTGCCATGAGTATAAGTGGCAGTGGAGCCCACGGGATTATTGCTTCTATGCCTCTGGCTGCAGTGGCAGAGAGAATGGGGATAGAAGAAGAAAAATTGGCTAGAGCAATAGCCTTAACTTATTTAGTTACTATTTATATAAAGGAATATTCAGGAAAACTGTCTGCATTCTGTGGTTGTGCAGTAGCAGGAGGAACAGGAGCAAGTGTAGGCATTACTTATTTATTAGGAGGAAATGAAAAACAATTAGAATATGCAATTAACAATATGGCAGCAAATATAACAGGTATGATTTGTGATGGAGGTAATTTTGGTTGTGCTTTAAAAGCAATAACTGGAGCAGGTACTGCAGTGATATCTGCTTTTTTTGCAATAGAAAATATTGTTATTCCAAAGGGTAGTGGGATTGTGGGAAAAACTGTCAAAGAGACAATGATGAACATAGGTAAAATAGCCTCACCGGGAATGACTCAGACCGATGATGTTATTTTAGATATCATGTTAGCTAGAAGTAAATAAAAATCTTAGTTTAACGGGGAATCCTGTTTACAAAGGTGGATATGAGAATCAGTTCTTAGCAAAAAGGATTTACTATCGAATCAAGTGTTGGCATTAATTTTACAAGGATGATTTATAAGGGAATTATGTTGGGTAATATTATTTCCCGGGGACAGGTTTTATGTGCTGTTGCTTCAGAAGTAAGGATGTCTGGTAGCAGGCTTTCGATTACGAGTGCAGTAAGGAATAAAAATCATAGGATTAGGGTATTTTTCACTATCTTTGCAGTAGAAGAAAAAAAGAAACTTGTCCCGAGAAAAACTGATAAAATCTCTTGTTTTATCAGATCTGATTACTTTTTTTATCAAAGCATGCACAACGGAAATAGGAGCCATCAGTAAGTGAGTATTGGCAGTGGATAGTGACATCCGGATTAAAATATGTGTTTGTTGAGGCTAAAATTATAAGGATTACAAGATAGACTCTATTGAAGCTACTAGAAGGGTATCCTTACAAAGAAATATTTCAGTAAAAGCTGTTAAAGAATAAAACCTGTAGGTGTAGGAGAGCTATTTAAAACAGAGTATCTGTGGATAGTTTAAGAGTTTTACCGTTTAGAACGGAGAAAAAAATAAAAATAAAAGTTTCCTTGAAAGGAGGTGAAGAAAACGATAGATTTTGAATATTGATTAGCTGATTCATCATGAAATTTATGAGGAATTTTGATGAATTTAGTAAAAAATCTGTATAAATATTTAGATGCAGATTTCAGGTTTAAATTAGGGAGGTTTAAAATGAAAAAATTATTAATACTTTCATTGGTTATTTTTATTACCGTTATGTTATTATCTGTAACTTCTTTTGCAGAAACTTTGAAGTTGAGTCTAAGTTGGGCACCTTCGTATGACGAAGCACACGGCTTAACACAGGCAGGGCTTCAGGCAAATGACAAGCTTAAAGAGTTGTCTGGTGGTAAAATTGAATTTGAATTGTTCCCAGGCGGTCAGCTTGGCAACGAAAGAGAAGTTTTTGAATCTGTCCAGTTGGGAACTATTGATGCAGCCTTTATGTCTAGCCCTGTGATTTCAGGTTTTTCAGATGTTCTTAATGGATTTGATACACCATATCTTTGCGATAACGATATGGATTTATATCAAGAAATTGTTAATTCCGGAATAGGTGAAAAGATGTTTGTAAAACTTAGAGAAGAAACTGGCGTAGTAGGTATTTCCTTTCTGATTAACCCAGGCAGGGATTTTTTACCTTACTGTTCCATTTAATTCTTTCGATGACGCTAAGGGTGTTAAATTACGTTCAATGGAATCTCCAGTTCATCTTGCCACATATAAAGCATTAGGATTTACTCCTACACCCCTTCCATACAGTGAAGTGTATCAGGCTACGAAAACAGGGGTTGTCGATGGCTTTGAGGATGTTAGTGTTTCTGTACGTTCTCAGAAAAACTATGAGGTCGCAAAGTATGTTGTTATCTCCGGTCACTTAACAGCAGCACCCGTATTTATTATGAGTGTAAATGCATGGAACAAACTTAATGAAGAAGAACAAGGGTGGATGATGGAAGTTGGCATAGTAGCTCAGGAGGCAACAAAGGTAACATACCAGGCTGAAACTGCTAAAACAATGGAATTCATGAAGGAACAGGGCCTTATAATTACAGAAATCGACATTGTTAAGGCAAAAGAATTGGTACAACCCGTGGTTGATGAGTTCTGCGCTAAAAGTAAATATGTCAAAGAGGTCGTTGACTACTTTAACGATTACAGAGCAAAGATAGGTAGATAGTTGTAGTAAAATCTTATATCAATATAGAGTGATTCATGTCACCCTATATTGATATAAGATAGGAGGAAAAATAAGGTGGTAGCTGAATGAAATCTTTAATCAACGCCATGGAAACCTTTAATAATATATTTACTAAAATGGCCGAAACCATTGTAATAATATGCATTTCCTGTCAAGCTATACTAATTTTTTGTGCAGTAGTATTTCGATATTTTTTAAATAACCCCATTACATGGGGTGACGAGGTTTCAGTTCTTTTACTTGTAGTCATAACTTTTTTTGGTTGTTACCTTGGCGTTAGGCACAATAAACTAGCAAGAATTGAATTGTTTATTGGTAGGTTTAAAGGTAAAAGAAGGACATTATTTTATATAATATCAGAATTAATGATTCTTGCTATGCTGGTTATTGTTCTATATTTCGGAGTTCTTCTGTTTATATCACCGACATCTTTAAAACAGAAAACACCTGGATTATTTATTCCTTTGTGGATATTTTATGGTATGATCCCGATCACCTTTTTTGCATGCATTATGAATTCACTTTCTAAAATAACTACTTATATAAAAGAGAGCAAAGTTTAATGTTGATGATAATTATATTTATTATAACACTTGTAATGGGTGTACCAATTGCTTTTTCTTTAGGACTTACTGCCGTTGTCGGTCTTTGGCAGTCAAATCCAGCTTTTCTTATAGCAATTCCGCAAAAGTTGTTTTCCACATCAAGCAACTATAGTCTCATGGCCATACCACTATTTATCCTTGCAGGTGAGCTTATGGCACTATCGGGAGATGTAGTAAGACTTATGAACTTAGCCAGAGCACTTATCGGACGTGTAAAGGGTGGTCTTGCTTATGTAAGTATTATTTTAGGTATGTTCCTTGGAGGATTACTTGGAATGGCTAATGCTGTAGCGGCACTTCTAAGTACTACGATTTATCCAGAAATGATAAAAGATGGATATGAAGAAGACTTCTGTGCCTGCTTTATTGGTTCGGTATCAATTATTGGACCTTTAATTCCTCCAGGTTTACTGCTTGTTATATACGGTGTTGCCAGCGGCACCTCTATTGCAGATTTATTTATGGCAGGTGTAACTCCAGGAATAATGGTTGCTGCAGTGCTTTCTATTGTAATATTTATATTAGGGCGCAAAGCAGATTGGCCTGTTTCACATCATCCTAGTAGTGGTAAAGATATAGTAATAGCACTTAAGAAAGCTGCTTTTTCAGTATTTGCACCCTTTATAACCGTCGTCTCAATTGCATGTGGCGTTGCAACACCTACGGAAGCAGCAGCAGTCGTAGGTGTGCTAGTATTTTTAGTGGGGGCGTTTGTTTATAAAAAAATAAAATTTAAAGATATGACAAAGGTACTTATTAGAACTGCAACTATCAGTGGAGCAATTTTAATTATTAGTTCAATGGGGGGGGTTCTTGGTTGGAATCTTGCTATCGCCATGATTCCCCAAACAATAGCGAAGGGTATTGCCTCTGTTTCTGAAAACCCTCTTGTTGTAATGTTACTTATTCAAATTCTGCTCTTTTTTGTGGGTATGGTAATGGATTCTGCCCCAGCGGTTATGATACTGGTTCCTGTATTAATGCCTGTAATTAAACAGTACGGTATTGATCCTGTGCATTTTGGTTTACTAATGTGCTTTAATCTTTCGATAGGATTGTTAACTCCTCCGGTAGGAACTGTTCTATATACAACATCTACCGCAACAGGAGTGCCTGCCGATAAAATGATTAAATCAATATGGCCATGGGTTCTTGTTCTATTTGTGGTCTTAATGTTTGTTGCCTATGTACCGGACTCAATAATGTGGTTACCTAGACTATTTGCAAAATAATAAAATTTTTAATAAGAGGAGGAATTAAAATGATAAAAAACACACCGTCTATTGATGAAAAGTTAATTGTTAAGTTAAGGGAAGCAAATGAAAATAGAGGTCTTTGGTATTATTACCTTTTAAAAACTGCAAAGGATAAGGGTTATGATATAGAGAAATTTGCTCGAAAGGGCATACGGAAAGTTGGTAAGTCTAACAGATATAAATATCCTGATACAACCGACCTAAAGGAATTTGTCGAAGCATTTATGGATGACATAAATAGAAAGCTGTTTGAGATGGAACTTGTTTATATAGATGATAAGGAAGCTCGTATAGAATTTCATTATTGCCCAATGACCGGAATGTGGACAAAACTTACCGAGGACCAAAAATTTCTTGAACAAATATGTGATATCGCAATGGACGTTGATCGTGGACTCTTTGATACATATAATTGTTTCGAATTTTCTCTAGGTAAAACTATTTGTGATGGTCACAAAACTTGTGAAATTTGCATTAAAAAGATAAAGTAAGTAGTAAAAACATAAAATTTCAGGAGGAATAGTTATGATTAAAAATAAACCAAAGAATTATATCGGAGATGTTGAAGCTGAACAGCTAAGAGCTGCTTCAATAAATAGAGGGAAGTGGATTTATCAAATAGTAAAAGCTGGTCTTGAGGTAGGTATGAAGTGGGGCGATATTAGAGAAGCCATTCGCAAAGCTGGAGCCTACAAAGGATATAATAGTTTTCTTCGGACATCAGATTTGAAAAAATTTGCGAAGGCATTTGCTACAGATGCACTAATAAAAACAAATGATGCAAAAATTCCTGTTCTAACAGACAATGAATTTGTGTGGGAAGTTAATTATTGTCCACTTGTAGATGCTTGGATGCAATATACTGATGATGAAGAATTTATTGCGAAGCTGTGTGACACATGTATGGAAATTGACAGAGGTACTATGGATACATATGGATGGAGCTTGGAGCTTAAAGAAACAATCGCTGGTGGAGATGGTAAATGTACTATTTGTATGCGAAAAGATAAGTAATCAATTGTAACAGCGAGTACCTAATATTTGAACAGTTGCCGTTTTGCGCTAATTTTTTTGGCATATCATTAAGAATTACAACTATTAATTTTCCTAAAAAGCATATTTAATCCAAATAAATATCTTACATTGAGGGTAAATGATTGTTTGAAGGAACATACTACAGTCCGATAACACTACTGAAGAAAAGGCAAATATTATAATCATACAGCTTGCTATAAGCGCTTATAAAGTACGAAATAAAGAAATAAATTTCAATGCCTCCGGTAAATCCATAACCATATTTATGAAATTTATACCGGAAGATTCTACCTACTAAATGTTGTTTGCGTAAAACAATAAAGATGTACAATAGTAATGTTTTTAAAAAAGATAAAAACCGTATTAACAAAATGGTTTTTTGTAAAAGGCTTAGAATAAAGAGGGCATTTTTGCTAGTTTAGTTGGCTGTTAATTAGATACCTATATCCCACAACTTAGGCAATGCTACACAACATTCATTACAGAACGTGATGCAAGTCATCAACCCGATGGAATTTTTTAGCTTAATGATTTTTTTATTGTGCCACAACCGCGGGAAACAAGCATTGGCAAAAAGCCGGCCAAAGGGAAGTATTGATTGAATTATTATTATACACAAATACTCAGCAAGGCATGAAAAATAAATGAAATTTCTCTTTAAATAACATAAAATAATTTAACCTAGGAAAAATAATTCAAATTGATAGTCGCGTTAAGATTATAATAAGGAGAGGATAACAGATGAAAAAACTGATAAATGACCCAAACAGAGTTGTTACTGAAATGCTTGAAGGAATGGCAGTTACAAATCCAAATATTATTTACCATAAAGACTTTGAGGTCATAGCAAGAAAAAATAAGCCGAAAAAAGTAGGTATCGTATCTGGTGGAGGAAGCGGACATGAGCCTGCACATGGAGGCTATGTAGGAATAGGTATGTTGGATGCAGCAGTTGCGGGGAACGTCTTCGCATCACCGTCTCCTGATAGAATTATCAAGGGAATAAAAGAGGCACATAGAGGCAAAGGTGTCTTGCTGGTAATTAAAAACTATTCAGGCGATATTATGAACTTTGAAATGGCTAAAGAATTGGCAGAAATGGAAGGCGTTAGTGTTAGAAGCGTTATTGTTAAAGATGATGTGGCTGTTCCCGAAAGTACATATTCGACAGGTAGAAGAGGTATAGCAGGAACGATTTTTGTACATAAGATCGCGGGAGCAAAAGCTGAGGAGGGTGGTACGCTAGAAGAGGTCTTGACCGTTGCACAAAAGGCAGCAGATAATGTTAGAAGTATGGGCATGGCCATGAGTTCCTGTATTTTACCGGGTGTAGGAAAACCAGGTTTTGTATTGGGCGAAAATGAGATAGAAATAGGTATGGGAATACATGGAGAGCCAGGAATTGAAAAAACTAACGTGAAAACAGCTAAAGAAATCGTGAATATTTTGTGCAATAAAATATTAAGCGATATGGACTATATAAACAGTGAAGTAGCGCTAATTATAAATGGACTCGGTGCTACACCTGCTATGGAGCTTTATATAATCGCTAAAGAAGTGGATGATTTTCTAAAGGCAAAAAATGTTACTCCGTACAAATATTTTGTAGGAAACTTTATGACCTCTCTTGAAATGGCAGGATGCTCGATTTCTCTGCTTAAACTGGATGCTGAACTAAAGCGGCTTCTGGATGCTCCTTGTAACACAATAGGATTAAAGGTTGGTGATTGAAATAAAAATCAATTTGAATTCTAAGGATTACATGGAATATTTAAGTAAAGCGGCTGCGGTTATAAACGGTCATAAGGATTATATTACAAAATTGGACGCAGAAACTGGTGATGGTGACCACTGGGTGAATTTGAATATGGGTTTTGAAAAGCTTTTAGAACAAAAAGAATTACTTGAGGTAATGTCCCTTTCTGATATGTTTAAAAAAATAGCTGTAATACTTATGTCAACTATTGGGGGCTCATCAGGAGTTCTTTACGGTAGTGCCTATTTAAAAGTAAGCCAGGTCATTGCTGGCGAAGATGTAATAACTGCTGCTCTTTTAAAGGATATTTTAGCGGCAAAACTTGAAGGGATAATGGAAAGAGGAAATGCAAAACCAGGATTTAAGACAATGATCGATCCGCTCTATCGTGCTCATGAATATATGATAGAAGCCTTTCATAATAATTCATCTGACGAAGAAATTCTCTTAGCCATGAAGGAGGGTGCTGCATACGGGATGAATGAAACCGCACAAATGAAGGCTATCAGAGGAAGAGCGTGCTATCGGTCTGACAAAGGCGTTGGCAAGTTAGATCCAGGCGCTGTAACTATGTATTATCAACTGGCAGCATTAGTAGAGTATATCATGGAACATAGTTAAAATTATACATGGTAGTGGCTTAATTAAGTGAGTATAGGATGTGTTTATTGAATTAGACAAAAATAACAACTTACCAGCCCGAAGTCTATTGGTTTGAGATTTATGCTATTGAAGGAGCAGAAAAAGTAGAATCTCCTTGTCAAATTATGGAAAATATTTATGTTGAGAGAAATAAACAATGGTAAAAAGTAGTAAGCAATAAAACAATGAGTGGGATTAGGAACACTTGGAAAAATTATACGGATGAATCAACTATCAAGTTCATATATGGCAAAAAAAGTAAAATAATCTTTAAATTTAACCACAGGAGGTATAAAAAATGAAAACTTTTTACAATAATGATGAAAATTATATTAATGAAATGCTAGAAGGTATTTTGAATGCATATCCCAATATGTTGAAAAAAGTAAATGGTGAGATTAGAGCAATATCTCGAGCTGATGCACCAGTAAACGGAAAAGTAAGCATTGTCACCGGTGGCGGTTCTGGTCATTTACCGGTATTTATGGGTTATGTAGGAAAAGGATTAATTGATGGTGCTGCTATTGGTAATGTCTTTGCTTCCCCCAGTATGAATCAAATGCTAACGCTTACCAGGGTAGTTAACGGAGAAAAAGGTGTATTATATTTATACGGAAATTACGGTGGTGATATCATGAATTTTGATATGGCAGCAGAGATGGCGGAAGAAGAAGGTATCAAAGTCAAATCATTATTGGTAGCGGATGATATTGCTTCAGAAAAGAAAGGAAATGAATCAGCAAGGAGAGGGGTAGCAGGACTATTTTATGCATATAAAATTGCCGGTGCCTGTGCTGATGAAGGCGTCTCTCTTGATGAAGTTTATAATACAACTAAAAGTGCTTTAGAAGGAGTTCGCTCTTTGGGAGTGGCAATTTCTCCATGCACAGTTCCTGGTGCGAGTAAACCATCTTTTTCATTAGGTGAAGAAGAAATGGAAATTGGAATGGGTATCCATGGAGAAGCTGGAATAAGAAGAGAAAAAAGAAAGTCTGCTGATGAAGTGACTCAGGATATGTTGGACTTATTGCTTGATGATATATTAATCAACGAAGGGGAAGAAGTGAGTGTCTTGGTCAATAGTTTGGGAGCAACACCACTGGAAGAGTTATTTATCATTTATAGAAAAATCTCTGAGATGCTAAATGAGAAAGCAATCAAAATATATAAACCATATATTGGGCGTTATGCTACCTCTATGGAAATGGCTGGATTTTCGATCACTTTATTTAAGTTAAATGAAAAATATAAAAAATATTTAGATCACCCAGTGTGGACGCCTTTTATAAAGGAATGTTAGAAATGGCTATTCAATTACAACAAGAAGATGTAAAAAAAATATTTATCCACCTTGCAGAAACATTTAATAGAGAGAAGGATTTTCTCAATGACTTAGATAGTAAAATTGGTGACGCTGATCATGGTTTGTCGATGTCTCGAGGATTTAATGCAGTTATGAAGAATATAGAAAAAAGTCCTGATTTAACTATTTCTGACATGCTAACAACAGGTGGCATGCAATTCAATGAGGTTACCGGTTCTACCATTGGTATCCTCATTTTTTCTGCCATGAGAGCAGCAGGTTTAATTGTTAAAGATAAAGAAAGGATAAATTTAAAAGATCTACAAAATATGCTTCAAGCATCTATTGAAGCAATTATGAAAAGAGGGAAAGCTTTAAGGGGGCAAAAAACAATTTTGGATTCACTGATACCTTCTTTGGAGTACTTAAAGAAACAGGATAGTAAAAAAAATGAATCTTTGATTATTAAAGGAATGATTAAGAAAGCATTCGATGGTGCTGAATCAACGAAAAATTTAGTATCTCAAATTGGAAGAGCTAAATGGTTTAGCGATAGAAGTGTTGGAGTGATGGATCCAGGAGCATACACTGGATATTTAATATTAAATACTATAGGAGAATACATCAATAAGAATTTTCAATTTGAGTAGTTGTGCTAGGTCGATTTTTTATTGTTGACAATTAATTAAATTATTTGTCAACAATAAATTAAACTCGAAAAAAATTTATCCTAAAGGAAGTATTTTTTAAAGAAATAAGTTAGGATTTAAAAACAGGAAAACTTACCCGAAAAAAAATAGAAACTAAACTTAGATTTTTTAATAGAAAGTATTTGGTAGTAACCAAAAATATATCCCATGAAAGATAAT
>Ga0255384_10133_pt1 | contig 12521 bp, 11 predicted proteins | sample ANMaggSeSYBR01F7_FD_182106 | JGI IMG/M metagenome (GOLD analysis project Ga0255384, IMG submission 182106) | Sediment cell enrichment communities from methane seep in Santa Monica Basin, California, United Staets - ANME aggregate JGI... | ecosystem: Environmental > Aquatic > Marine > Cold seeps >... | reverse complement strand
CATCGTCAGCAGTAAAAATGCTGGCATCCTTTTAGTGTAAGGTCGTCTATGAAAAGTATGGGTTAGACGTTGTTGCCACTCTGGAAAATGCAGGAAGGATACTTGACTTTCCAATAATTGGCAAAATTGGATGGTGGGTTTCACTTCTTATTTATTAAATAGTGATCTTGTGGGATGCTTATTCTTTAAACATCTCATTCCATTTTTCATTTAATTCATAGCAACTGTCCATACAATTAGGTTCAACTTTTTCACAAACGATCACTCCGCTTTTCTTTAGCTGAACAACTTGTGGAATTAATTTTCTGGCACACGGACGTTTTGACAAACTATGCAGTAGATCATTTAAGCTCAGGGGGTTATCTGAATTGGACAGAGCCTTTATTATTCCTCTTTGTAGTGATGAAAAGTAAATGGGATCTTCGAAGGTAGCATTATCGGATGTTGTGACAATCAATGTTAAATCCTCCATGTACTTATTAATAAATGTGAGATGCCAATTATGAATTGACATCTCTGCAACATATTTGGGAAATTTTTAGTTGCAAAAGGTTAAGAGATAAAGAAATAAGATGGGATGTCAACTCTGGAGGTTGACATCTTATCTATTTCAGAACTCAAATTCCAGACCCATGTCAGTGAATTTGGCCTTGGATTTTGCCCAAAGGTCTTCATACTCTTTGGATGGCTTTACAGTCTTCACATCATAGCATTCCTGGAATGTCTTGCCCTTTGGAGCGTTGCCGGCCTTAACTACATCTGCATATGTTTTCTCGAGCTCGACACAGAACTCGTTCATGTCAGCCAGGCTCATCTTGGCAGCTGCCCTTCCAATTTCAGCGGTTATTCTTCCAGGCATTCCTGCATATGCATCAAGTCCGGTTCCGCAGGTTCCTGCAGCACCGAAGAGTATGTCGATACCACCTGCAGTAATTGCGCTGACATATACTGCGGTTTCGTCGATCATCATATCAGTACACATTCCTGCAGATGGGAATACATAGTTACTGTAAAGTCCCTTTGTGTTCCTCTTCAGTGCAGCTCCTGTATGTGCTGAAACAAATGTTGGTGCTGCGCTTGAACCTTCGCCTGACATTGGGTTGAATGGTGGGCAAATTGAGTAGCTTGCGGCACCAAATAGCATGTATGCCACGAGACCTTCAGCAACATTAGCGATAGCTGTTGTTGCAGGACCGCCTGTATAACCTCCCATGATCGGGCACATACATCCATCTACGGTAAGGCTGTTCTGGCTGGTATTGACTGCTTTCTTAAGTGCATCCCAATCGAACTTCATATCGTTCAGGAGGCAAAGAAGATGCATATCTTCAGGCCTCATTGCGCCGGGGCCATCACCAAATATCTGTCCTTCACTGGTAACTGAAGACATGATACCTACCATCGGCATTCCTGGTCTTCCAGCCATGCGCATACCTTCACGAGTCCAGACGGCTTCTGCCCTTGCACCAAGCATTTCAATTGGGGATCTTGCTTTCATCTCCATTCCGTGCAGGGTTGCAACTGTGCCACAGTGGATTCCAGCTGTAAGGGGTTCTCTGGCACAAGATTCCATCACCTTGGCATAGTACTCTTCACTAATTGCACCACCATTTGCTCCTGCAAATGTGGTAGGAGCTCTCTTATCTCCAACTTCCCTCTGTACTACGTGAACCTTCTCGTTTCCAACTCCGTATGTCTTCTCACCGGGCAAAAGTTTTAGCTGGGCCTTTATTTCACTTTCTTCGAGCTTTACCACACTGCTGGTGCTTATGTTATAGATACCAACATCAAGGAGGAGATCCATGGCCGCCTTGTAAATGGAATCAACCATGTCCATATCCTGCGGAACGATCTCATCTGGTCTGTATGTGATGTCATATTCTTTTGCAAGTTCATTAAGCTTTTTTGGGAGGATTCTGTTATCGAAGTTCTTTTCTTCGATCTTATCAGCTTCAATTGATTTCTGGTATAGGTCAAATATATCCAACATTTTAGTCACCTCTTTATTTTGAGATCAGTTTCTTTGCAGCTTCTACTGCCTGGTGTGAGTTCGCTGCATATGCATCTGCTCCAATGTTATCTGCATATTCCTGGCTGAGTGGGGCACCACCGACCATCACTTTATGGTTTTCTCTAACTCCCCTACCTTCAAGCATTTTGACGATATCTCCAAGATATGGCATTGTTGTGCTCATAAGTGCAGAACCTGCAACGATGTCAGCCTTGTTGTCTATTGCAGCCTGTACCAGTGTTGTGACAGGTACATCTCTTCCCATGTCTACAACTTTAAAAGCAGCAGCTCTTAGCATACCTGCTACGATGTTTTTCCCGAGGTCGTGGATATCTCCTTCAATAGTTCCAATAACTACAGTTCCTTTCATCGCAGAAGTTTCACCCGCAGCGGCCATTTTTTCAGATAGTGCATTGCTTGAAGTGTCCATGATATCGGCAGCTATCATGACTTGTGGGAGGTAGTATTCCATGGTCTCGAATCTGCTACCAACTTCTGTCATACCATCTGCTAATTTGTTCAAAAGTGTAATTGGATCTAAATCTGCGTCAATCCATTCTTTTACAGCTTCTGCAGTTCCATCTTCATCAATTGCTACGATGCTATCGTAAGCTTTTTGCAATATCTCATTTTCTGATGACATATTTTTCACCTGTTTCCATTTCCATTTGAGCACATTTTTCCTGATCGATTTCTTTCTGTTCGATGCTCATGTAAAACAATCATGCCATAGTATTTAAGTATTTTTACAAAATACTTATATACTACATTTCTAATTAGAAAAGATTATATACTATAATTTGTAATGGTTTTGTAGGGCTGTGGATCTCATCCTCGAATTGACTCTTCCTCTATGATTTCCATAGCCTTCCTTTTTTTGTGTGAATTAATTTCGTTTCTTTAAACTCATATATAACATTTGTGCTAAATTGTTATAATATATAAATATATTGTAAATTGCTTTATATATGATGTCCATTTAATCTTTTATATTACAACCTAGTTTGGTGGTAATGGATTTGCATAGTATGACTAGACTTATAGGAGGTCTATAAATGGACATACGTGAATTAAAGAGATTAGAAAATAAAAGAAAAATGAATAAAGGATACATGTGGGCTCTTTTCTGCGCAGTATTATGGGCTCTATGGTACATCCCAGGAACGATTATCTGGGCAATACCTCCATTTGATACCATGTGGGTAGCTATCGACGCAACAAACGGTGCTTCAATGGCAACACTTATAGTTGCTGTACTAATAACTGCATTCAATGCTCTGACGGTTGTTATTGCACTATTGATATGGAATGCATATCTTGGAAAGTTCGGAGAGTTAAAAAGAACCCTGAAGGAGCTTCGTCCTTGTAGTAAATGGTTCTTCCTCGCAGCCATCTTCGGTGGACCTATTGCTATCCTTGGTTCATTTATTGCTATTGGATTCGTTGGTGCCGGTTTCGCAGCAGTTGCTGCTTTGATGTACCCTGTGATCGGTTCCATCCTTGCAAGACAATGGTATGGTGAACAGATTTCCAGACGTGCAGCATTTGGTATTGTTGTTATTATGATTGGTGGTATCACCATATTTGTAGGCGGTGCTCTCGCAGATCTTGCTGCAGGTAATGTTAGCTGGATAGGTTATCTTGGTGGCTTGATGTGTGCCTGTGGATGGGGTATTGAAGGTGCCATTGCAGGAAAAGGTCTCGATATTGCAGAACCTGATGTAGGTATTACGATCCGTTTCATTGGTGAAAATCTCATTTGGTGGATCATTATCATACCTATTGTTGCACTGGCAGGTTACCCAATAATAGAATATGCAATTGCAGCACTAAATCCACTATCCATCCTCGTATTATCATTTGCCGGTATCACTTTTGGATACTGCTATGTCACCTGGTATAAATCCTTCCCACTTATTGGTGTAGGTCGTGGACAGGGTATTGCAAACTTGTACGGTCTCTGTGCAGTGATCTTCCTTTACCTGTTCCTTGCACAGGTTCCAGCATGGACTGTACTGATCGGTGGTGCACTTTGTGTCCTCGGTAGCTTTGTAATGATCTCCGAAGATACGGGTGACATGGAATCTCTGAGAGGTGAATAATATGGCTGGACTACGCCCAATAAAATTCAGGTTGCTTGAGCTATTCTCTGATGAGAAAGAACACTGGAACAACGAGATCGTTGAACAGATGCAGAAAGAATACGGAATGAACAGCAATTTCGGCAGGGATTCGATAAATTTCGATATCCTTGAGCTGGCTTCAGGCGGTATGCTTAGATCCGTACAGTCAAAGGTCGATGAAGATGGTGTGTATAAGAAAGGTTTCCTTTTACACAAATATGCCATCACAGATTTCGGAAAGACTCGTGCATCAGATGCATGTCTTGAGTATGTATAAGGAGGTTTTGATATGGGTATAATGAATGATTTAACAGTTGCTTACTATGGCCCTGGTTTTGATATGACCACCGCCCCTATGCCAGCAGCAGAATATACTTGGATGGTTGCAGTCATTGTTATTGCATTGATTGCATTGTGGCAGGCTAGGACATTCGTGTCCCAATTCTGAAGACATAAAACACCAAAATAAGATCGAATAAGGACGAAGAAAGGTAATCCTGGGAATGTTCCAGAATATTCTTTTCTATTTTTTTTTATTTAATATTCTTATTTTTATAATTTATTGATTGGTTTGTTCATACTCACTCATCCTTAAAATGAGACTAGCTGACTTATATTTCTCTTTTACATACATTGCATATGGGGACATGTGCTCAACTTTATGTAATGATGGTATAATATGCAAAATCCAGATTATCAAACCGGGGTTATATTCGGCATTGATATTGCTAAAGGCTCATCAAGAGCAAAAGAACTTCCAAGGTATGCAGTCGCTGTGCTGAAAGAGGGGGAGGTCACCCATCATACAATGGTGCGCCTTCCGCGTATATTGAAGATGGTTCGAGAGTATCATCCTCAATATCTCGCAGTGGACAATATCTTTGAGCTGGCTCCGGGCAAAAAAGAGCTTGTGCGTATTCTCGAGAAGCTTCCTGAAGGAGTTAAGCTTGTACAGGTCACAGGCGGTCTGCACAAGAAAAAGAAAAGAAGTTAAAACATCTGGTGGATGAATACAGGAGTGAGAGGCGCAGAGGTCTCACCTGACCTCCTCCTTATGCAAGTTCATTTCCTGTCAAAGAATATGTTCTTTCCTTTCACGCTCAGCGGTATTCCGCATGCAATATCGGCATCGATCAATCCGGCTGCTAATGCACCTGCTCCAATGGTGTACATTATACGGTTGTCGATGCAGAGGTCCTTTGCTTTTGCTGCTGCACTTCCCAGTGCGATCCCGAGGTCAATGTACTTGAAGGCACATTTTGGTCCGTTAAAATCGGCTTTGACCAGTGTCTGCTCTATCATTTCCTTGCATGTGGGGAAGCCGCATGCTCCACAGTTCAATCCTGATGGTTCTGACGTCTTAAGGCCGATGAGTATTACTGCATCTGCATCCCTGGCATTTTGAGCATTAAGGTTGAAGAACCCAAATCCTTTTCCTTTACTTTCTGCCATTGCATCCATCGAGTCTGCAAGTATCTTTATGTCGGATGGTTCCAGAAGCCCGGTAACAATGCTGTCCTTTCCCTTTGCTTTTGGAGCTGTCCTTGCTGCGGTCAATATCATCTTTGCCATCACTTCGATATTCTCGGATTCTGGATTTGTGATCATATATCTACATATGATATTTTTGAACTTAATGTTTTCTGTTTTCAGGCTTACTTATATGTACCAATAATCTAAACTATGGTTTGATGACCTTATCAGCACTTATTCTTGCAGGTGGGCGTGGCAGGCGTCTTGGAAATATGGAGAAATCGCTTATACGGTGCAGTGGCGGCAGGTCTTTACTTGAGCATACAATTGGGACTCTTGAGTGCATCGTGGATGATGTCATTGTTTCTGTAAGGGATGAGGAGCAGGCACAGGAGCTTGCAGACGATGCCTGTGGCAAGGAAATGGTGTTCGATACCTATCTGGACGTAGGTCCGCTTGCCGGTATGCTTGAAGGATTTAAAAAGGCGAAAGGCGAATACATTTTTGTAACGGCATGCGATATGCCTTTCATTGGTAAAGAGGTCGTGAAGTTTATGTTCCATTGTGCGGAAGGGCATGATGCTGCGGTTCCTGTGCACAACGATGGTTCAATGGAGCCTTTGTGCGGTGTCTACCGCGTTGAACCTATGTTGCCTCTGATAGAAAGTTCCATACGGTCGAACAGAAAATTTATACTGGCACCAGTCTTTGAGCTGGATGATGTTGTAAAGGTCAACATCGAGCTGCTAAAGGAATTCGATCCTCAGCTTAAGAGCCTTATTAATATTAATACTCTTGAAGACCTGGGTCAATTCGATCTTTATTGATAATTTTGTTCATATTCTCTATTTTTTGTTTCTTTATGTCGTCCATAACTTTGTTTTTATGTTGTTTGATGGTCTTGTTTTTTTAATATGCAGTCGTAAATCTTATATATCTCACACAATATAATGATTATTATGATGGGGATTATGGTGTGATCCTCTGATTGCAGTCTATCTGCTTAAAATAGGGGGGATAAAATGAGGAATAAAGAGAGCTCAAAGAAAGATGAAGATGAATATGCTGCTATGCTTATAAGCGAAAAGGAATAAAATGGTTTCTTTTCAAGTTCAGGACAGGCATTTATAAGAATTCCCGTAAAATAATACAGTTCCTTTCAATTTCCCATACCTCCTTTGATCGATCCGATACGAAATATTATTTGGCGGGGTATATTAGAAGCTGTTATTTCCTTTTTCTTCTTTTTCAACTTCCATTTTCTATACGATCTCTTTTGCTCATCATTTTGGAAAATTGATCATGATCTAAAAAAAAGATTGCCACTTTCAAAAGTGGCATAATAAAATTAAATGGTGATGTCTTCGCCATTGGCAGGCGCGTGACCCTCAACACCGATCTCATCCGTCACCCATTGTGCGAACTGCTCGGTATTTTCACCATGCATCGTAAATACTTTATCTCCGCCCCTGTCGCAGAAATCATTGACCATGGCTTTAAGCTCTTTATCGCCTGAATGTGCAGAGAAATCATATTGTTCGATCTTCATGCGTAGATTCTGTAGAATACCATCATTATCGATATTACCGGTGTCGAGTGCCATTCTTCCGTTGGTACCTTCGACCTGATAACCGGTAAGCATTATCTTGGACTTCGGGTCCTTGTAAAGCCTGTTTATATAATGAAGAACAGGCCCGCCATTGAGCATTCCAGCGGTCGTAACGATAACTGTACCGTTAAGTGGTATATTTTCTCTCTTACGCCCCTTGACGATCGTAGCATTATCAAAAGCACGCTTGAGTTTTTCTGGATCCTTCAGGTATTCCGGATGATTCATAAGAAGCTTGTAGATCCTTACTCCCATGCCATCCACATAAGCAGGAATGCCGTTATCGCTCAACGCCATCAGGACTTCCTGTGTTCTGCCAATGGCAAAGGCAGGAATAATGACATTGCCGCCAAGGTCGATGGTATCCCTGAGTGAATCGATGAACTCCCTCTCCGTTTCCTTTCTCGTAGGGTGGTCCTCTCCAAAATATGTGCTTTCAATGATAAGTGCATCTGCTTCTGGCAATTCATCTGCTGAGGGGACAAGACGTGTCTCTTGCGTACTGATATCACCAGTATATACAATGCTTTTTCCATCCTTTTCAAGATAGATCGCAGATGAGCCTGGAATATGACCCGCATTGTAGAACTGGGCTGTATATCCATGTGTATGGAACTCCACACCTGTATCGATAGTCTTGGTGTTCAGCACCATTTGTTGGATCTCTCTTTCGTCAAATGCTATGGGTTTTCCTTCCCTCTCTGCAATTTTCAGAGTGTCCTTTGCAAGTACATGTGCAAGATCAGCTGTCGGAGGTGTCATGAAGATCTCGGGTTGCATATCCATAAGATTAGCAACGGCACCGCAGTGGTCAAGATGTCCATGCGAAATAAGAACAGTTTTAGGGTTTACATAATCCACCGGGTAGAGTGGCTCCTCCCCCGGTTTCATCCCATAGTCAACAAGTATCTCATCATTCACAAGAAGTGCGGAACGTCCGACTTCCCTGCATCCACCTTTGAACCCCAGTTTCAAGTTTATCCCCCTCTTTTATAGTTTTATGTAACAAGTTCCTGCCATTTCATTATCTTACCTGCAGGCAGGCTTGTGGCTTTTGAAAGCTCAATTGCATTCGCTTGTCTTAACTCATCAATAGTATTGACTTCTGCATTTTTAAGTTTTTCTGCAGTGACCTTTCCGATACCGGGAACATCCGTGATCTTATCTGGGATCGGGACCTTGGGCTGTTTGGCCTTTTCTTCTTCCTGCGTCTTCTTCCACTCAATGAAATTACACTGTGGACATCCTAGATCCCATGGACGTTTTCCGGGATTGATTATCTTCACATGATTAATTCCATGTTCTTCACATACCTTTTCAGTAACGATGATCTGTCCGCTCTTTGGAAGTGGAAGTGAGAAATTACAATCCGGATATCCATTACAACCGATAAAACGGGATCCTCTCTTCGATCTTCTGACCATGAGCTTCGATCCGCATTCGGAACACTCTCCTATTACTTTATCTTCGCGGAGGCCTGCACGCAGGGATTCCGATATATTTTCACTGTTATTGGCGAGCTCTGTAAACACTTCATGAAGCATCGTTCTTGATTCTTTCAGAACATTCTCTTCTTTAACTTTCCCTTCAGCGATACTATCCATATCCTCTTCAAGCTGACTGGTCATGTCATGCTTGGTAATGGTCGGTGCATACTTCTCAAGGGCCTCGATCACAGCAAAGGATGTCTTGGTAGGCTGAAGCGGATTTCCGTGGACGTATGCCCTTGAATATAGTTTACTGATGATCTCATGGCGTGTGGCCTTTGTACCCAGACCAAGGTCTTCCATGAGCTTTATCAGACGCCCCTGCCCATACCTTCCAGGTGGCTGAGTTTCCTTGTCCAGCATTTCCTTTTCGGTCACATCAAGGACATCTCCTTCTGAAAGTGCCGGAAGAAGCCTGTCCTGTGGGGCATTGTATGGGTAGTACCATCTCCATCCCGGTTCCATAAGTCTTGCACCATTTGCCTTGAACTCCTCGCCAGAGATATCGAACCTGACCTTCATGGTCTCCCATACAGCTTCATCTGCAAAGGTGGCGAAGAATCTTCTAATCACCAGCTCGTAAAGTTTCCACTCCTGCTCATTAAGTTCACTTTTCTTTGCAAGGGATGCAGGATAGATAGGGGGGTGGTCGGTGGTCTCTTTTTTACCACGCGTAGGCACAAGTTCATCTTTAGCAAGCAATTTTTGGGCATATTCCTTGAAAGGACCTTTTACTGAATATCTCTATCTGTGCCCTCAGGTCGATGGATGCAGGATAGACAGTATTGTCCGTCCTTGGATATGAAATGAAACCATTAGTGTAAAGGGATTCTGCTATCCTCATGGCATTGGATGCTGTAAAACCGATGGAACTTGCAGCACCGATGAATTCTGTAGTATTGAAAGGAGTTGGAACCTTGTCTATCTTTTTCGAACTTTCCACGGATGATACGGATGCTTTATCTCCGACCACTTCCATTACCGCATCAGCTTCTTCCTTTTCCCAGAACTTGGAGTTCTTGTGCTGTACATTGACTATTACATCGTCGCTATCCTTAAGGATCGCATTGACCTCCCAGTAAGGTTTAGATACGAACGCTTGCCTTTCCTTTTCCTTATCCACTATCAACGCAAGGGTTGGTGACTGCACTCTTCCCACTGACAGGAAAAGCTTTCCCAGCCTGCCTGCTGAAATGGAAAGGTATCTTGTAAGGGAAGCTCCCCATACAAGGTCGATGATCTGTCTGGAATGGCCCGCATCAGCAAGATCGAAATCAATTGAAGCAGGGTTCGCAAAAGCTCCTTCTATCTCCGTCTTGGTTATGGCACTATAAAAAACACGATCGAACTCAACATCAGGGTTCACTTTCCTTATAATGTTCAGTGCTTCGACACCAATAAGCTCTCCTTCACGGTCGTAGTCAGTAGCAATGGTAACATGCGTAGCTTCTTTTCCTAGTTTCCTGAGGGCTGCCACTATCTTCACATGGGTGGGTGTAGTAATTACCTCAGCATCGATAAGTTCATTTGCATCGACTTTCTGCCAGTTGTTATAGGCTTTTGGAAAATCGAGCTGTACGATATGTCCGCTAAGTCCCATTACGACTGTTCTGTCCTCTGCGTCAGGGTCTTTATATTCGAACGTATCCATTCCGCTGACACGTACCTGCTTTGGTTCCTTCGGGGCCAGGATCTTTGCTATCCTTTTGGCTGCAATGTGTTTTTCCGCTATGATAAGATGCATCGAAAACTCCAGTATGGTTATTGTGAATATGTATTTGTAACTGCTGCTATAATTATGTTGCAGTATATTATAATGGTATAAGGGAAATAATAGTAGTTGAAAATCTTTATATCATAAAAACGTTTGTGTCACAGACATTAATATCTTAAAGCCTCTGAGCACATTGAATATAATATATATTTGTCTTTTGATGTCCTTTATGGCCCTTTTGTACGGTTACAAGGGCCATATCTTCTTATTCCATCACTTTGCCCCTTTTTCTTTCTTATCCTCGATCCTGTCTCGAAGCTCATTTATTGCAAGGGTCGGTGCGACCTTTTTCGGACAAACAGCAACACATTTGTACACGGTGTCACAACCCCACACTCCTGATTCAGAATCAACTATGGCAAGGCGTTCTTGCTTAGTTTCCTCGTTCTCCCTTGGGTCAAGATAGAACCTCCATGCTTTTGCGAGTGCAGCAGGCCCATAATACTGTTTATCCTTAGCTGCGACGGGACATGAACCATGGCAGAGTGCACATAGGATACAATTGGTATATTGCTCGATCTTTACCTGAGTATCCCTGTCCATAAGATTCTCTTTTTCCGGTACATTTTCCTTCATCTCAAGCCAGGGTGTTATATCTTCAACCAGTGAATAGAAAGGTTCCATATCGACCACAAGGTCTCTTATAACTCTCAGGTTCGGCAATGGTTCTATCAGGATTACACTATTGTCTATCTCCGTCTTTTTGTTAGTGATAAGAACTTCCAGATTCCCTTCATTTGTTGGCTCCTTTCTCATCTCTGATATCTGCATTTTGCAGGCAAGCCTTGGAATACGGTTGATCAGCATACTGCAGCTACCACAGACAGCACCCCTGCATGCATATCGGAATGTCAGACTCGTATCAAGCTTTTCCTGTGCGTAGAACAATGCCTCAAGAACGGTCATTCCGGGCCTATCCTCAACTTCATATTCCTGATACCAGACATTTTCCTCTTCCTGTCTCTTGACCTTGAGCGTTATCATCAGTATTCCCTCTTTTTTGGCTTGAACGTTGTAATAGTGACATCCTTATACTCTAACCTTGGTCCATCCGGTGTAAAATAAGCAAGAGTATGCTTCATCCAGTTAGCATCATCCCTTTCCAGATGATCCGTTCTGTAATGTGCTCCCCTGCTTTCCTCACGCACCAATGCACCTAGTGCGATCGTGTGGGCAAGGTCCAGCATTCCTCTAAGCTCGATGGCATTGAGAAGTTCAAGATTGAACTGCTTTGAAAGTGTCTTTACTCTCAATGATCTTGCCTTTGTCTCAAGTTCCTTTATCTTAACAACTGCCTTTTCAAGTTTTTCACGCTCTCGGAAAACTCCCACGTTCTCCTGCATGTTCTTCCTGAGGCTATCCTTTATTTCCGCATAACTTTCAGCACTGTCTCCCATAAGCTCTGAGATGTTCTTTTTTTCACTTTCAAGGGCATCTTCAAGCATCTCATCGTTTGGAGCATCAATAGTACTAATGTAGTTCGCAGCATGCACTCCGGCCCTTCTTCCGAATACCACTGTGTCAAGAAGGGAATTGCCTCCGAGGCGATTTGCACCATGGACGCTTATGCAGGCACATTCGCCGACAGCATAAAGTCCATTTGCAGGAGTGCATCCATCTTTATCGGAACTCACTCCACCCATTGAATAATGTTGTCCAGGTTGCACTGGAATAGGCTTTTCAACAGGATCTACACCGGCAAAATCGATACTTATCTGGCGAATTCCGGGTAAACGTTCCTCTATGAGCCTTTTCCCAATATGTGTAATGTCAAGCTCCACATACCCTTCGGGGAATCCCCTGCCCTCATCTATCTCCTGCTGTATCGACCTTGCAACGATGTCCCTTGGGGCTAATTCCATGGAATTTTCAGCATATCTTTTCATGAACCTTTCATGGTCCTTATTGTAAAGGTAGCCACCTTCTCCCCTTGCGCCTTCTGTTATCAATATATTAGTACCCAGTAATGTTGTGGGGTGGAACTGTACGAATTCCATATCCTGCAATGGAATTCCCGCGCGATATGCAAGACTTATACCATGCC
>Ga0255384_10132_pt1 | contig 12645 bp, 13 predicted proteins | sample ANMaggSeSYBR01F7_FD_182106 | JGI IMG/M metagenome (GOLD analysis project Ga0255384, IMG submission 182106) | Sediment cell enrichment communities from methane seep in Santa Monica Basin, California, United Staets - ANME aggregate JGI... | ecosystem: Environmental > Aquatic > Marine > Cold seeps >... | reverse complement strand
CCTTTATGGGTGTAACATAAAGTAGACTATCTTCTACCTTACTGCCTTGGGAGGTAGAAGAGAAAATTAAGGGCTGGCTCAATTTACATCCTGTCTATGGGAGGTAAAAAGAGCGAGAATTAAATCATAGACTACGCTCGTAGCGGTTTTTACTGAAATATCTTTGGACGCGAGTTCGAATCTCGCCGCCTCCACCAAGTCCTTATTATTAAAGCCTTTCAGCGATTTTGTTGAAGGGCTTTTTTGTTTTTTATAATATTTTTCCTTTAGCCAGAGCCAATTCGATCTTGGCATGACTTTTTTTAAAATAAATTCGTAAAGGCACCAGAGTTAAACCTTTTTCCTCAACTTGCCCTCTTAAACGGTTAATTTCTCGTCTATGCATAAGTAATTTACGTTTCCTTATGGGATCAACATTAAATATGTTGCCAAAGGCGTAAGGAGAAATATGCATGTTCATAATATAAAGTTCATTGTTTTCAAATTGAGCGAAACTTTCCCGCAGGCTAACCTTGCCTTTTCTTAAAGACTTTACTTCTGTTCCTTTTAGAACCAGTCCAACTTCGTAAGTATCCAATATATGATAATCATGTCGTGCTTTTCTGTTTACAGCTACATTTTTTACTTCATTCTTATTGTTCAAGCTCATAATTTTTCCTCATTTTGCAGTAAAATTATAGCATAAATGGGAGAAATTCTCAATAAGAAGATAGGGGGAAGGAGGAAGAAATCAGGAGTCAGAATCCAGTATTCAGAATAAATTCGTATCTCATATAAAATACAGTAACAAGTAATATGTAATGAGTAAATAAAATTAAATTTTTAAAATTATAAAAACGGTTTATTTATTACATGTTACACATCGCACGATTTGCTGGCTAACTGGTAAACCGGATAACTGACAAACTGGTTAACTAATTACTATTGACTAATTAATTGGTGAATTGGAGAATTAGTCATTCGGTCAATTTCCTAATATCCATTATACTTTCTCTTAATTTATTTGCTTTTTGAAATTCTTCTTTTAAACTGCTGGGATCATTTTTGAGTTTATCTTCTATTGCTTCAAGATAATTCCTAAATTCCTGAATCATTTCCAAAATATTTTCCTGATTGGTTTCGCATATATCTTCCCATATATTATGAGGGCTGGAGGCAATTCGGGTCATATCTTTAAATCCCTCTCCGACGGCTTTAAAATAAGTATTATTATTTCCCCGCAGAGCCAATTCACCTGTTGCGTTAATTAGGGAAACCGCGATGATCTGAGGTAGATGACTTACTGCACCAACAATTCTGTCATGCTCGAGAGGATTTAATATCAGTTTGTTTGCGCCTATCATCTTAATTAATAAAGAAATTTTTTTAAGTGCTCCTAAATTATTTTTATGGGCGGGAGTTAGGATATAGGCTTTATCCTGAAAGAGATGGTGACCTGCTGAATCTATACCATATTTTTCTGAGCCTGCCATAGGATGGCCGCCTATAAAAAAAATATCTTTAGATAGTACTTTATTTGCTTTTTGGACAATTTGTTGCTTAGTGCTCCCGGTATCAGTAACCAGGCATCCTTTTTTGAGAAAAGGATTAATTTGAGTCAATATATTTAAAATCGTTTTTACAGGCGTGGCAATAATTATTATATCAGCTTCTTTTATTCCTTCTTCAAGATTAACTGTTCCTTCATCAATGGCGCCTCGAGCAATTGCTTTTTTAATTATTTCTTGCTTATCTATTCCTACAATTTTGAAATTCGGTTTCTTTTCTTTTAGAGCCAATCCCAATGAGCCGCCGATTAGACCTACGCCAATGATAGTTATTTTTTTAAAATCGCTTTCCTCTTCCATTTTGTTTTTCTCCTTTATAGCAAATTAACCTGCTGGTTAAATTAGTCGTTAGCATTAAATACAAGATACAAGACAATACAATTGACCGATTTATTTTACTACTTCCCTTTTTTCAAAAAATCTCGAAGAGCATGGATAGCGAGAATATAGCTCTGGTAACCGAAGCCGGCAATCTGTCCTATACAAGCAGGTGCGGTCACTGATTTCCCCCGAAAATCTTCTCGGGAAAATATATTGGAAAGATGAACTTCAATTATTGGAATTGAACAGTCTCTAAGAGCATCGGCAATGGCATAACTATAATGAGTATAAGCTGCCGGATTAATAATTAAGCCCTCAACTTGGAAAGAAAATTGCTGAATAAATTCTATAATCTCCCCCTCGAAATTGGATTGCTTTATAGTTAATTCAATATCTTCCTTTTTTGCAAAAGATTCAATTTTGTGATTCATTTCTTCCAAGGTTAAATTCCCGTATTTTTTTTGATCTCGTCTCCCCAGTATATTTAAATTTGGACCATTAATTATTCCTATCTTTAACATAATTTCCACTCCTTTTTAAATTCTTCTAAAGCTTTTATTACTTCTCCTTTATTTATGTCTTCAATTAAAACAACTTTCCCCAGAGCTTCTGGTAGAATAAATGTTATTTTTCCTTGAGAATTTTTTTTGTCTAAAGTTAAAGTATCCCAGAATTTGTTGTAGTCTATGTTTTTAATGTATTTAAATATAGATTCCCGCTTTCGCGGGAATGACATAGAAGGAGGCGGGAATGACAGAGAGAAAGGCGAACTTGACACATTGAGTTCTTCCTCGGGTTTGGTTTCCTGATTTCGCAAGAATGATAATATTTGTTTAATTTGTTCCTCAAAATCTTGTGAACATATTCCTCTATTCCGAGCTATTTTAGTTTCGATTAACATACCCAAGGCTACCGCTTCTCCATGGCTTAAATCCTGATATCCTGCCCTTACTTCCAGGGCATGGCCAATACTATGTCCAAAGTTTAGCACCTTACGCAATTCTCTTTCATGGGGATCTTTTAAAACTATATCCGCTTTTAAAGAAACAGCTTCTTTAACCAGTTCACATAGCAGGTCTCTATGTTTTTTTATTAATTGATTAATATTTTTTTCTAACCATTTAAAAAAAGCCGGAGATTTAATAACTGCTATCTTTATAGCCTCTACTATTCCATTTTTTATATCCTTATCTGATAAGGTTTGTAAAACTTCAGGGTCCGTGTAAACTGCCTTTGGTTGATAGAAGCTCCCGATTATATTTTTAGCTAAAGGATGATCAACTGCCACTTTTCCACCGATACTGCTATCTACCTGGGCTAAAAGAGTAGTGGGGATATGCACCAAAGGTAAGCCTCTCATATAGGTAGCTGCAACAAATCCGGTTAAATCTCCTATGACTCCTCCTCCCAAAGCAATAAGGGTAGTGGTTCGGTCTGCTTTCCTTTTTAATAATTCATCATAGAGATATTTTGCCGTAGATAGAGATTTATATTTCTCGCCATCGGATATTTCAATTAGATCTATCAAATCAAGATTAAATCCACCTTTTTTCAAAGAAGATAATAGTTTAACTCCATACAAACAATTTACTAAAGAATTGGTAATTATTATAATTCTTTTATTACCTATCGTTTTAGATAAATGCTCGCCTAAATTAATAAGAATTCCCTTTTCAATACAAACCTTATATTCTTTGTCTTCTATAATTTTTATTTTTATTTCTTTCATCTGTTTAACTTTCGCTCTTCAAGAGAGCTATTATTTTGTTCGTAACTTCCTGAATATTTAGATTAGTAGTATCAATTTTCCATTTTATATTATCATATATCTTCTTTCTTTCTTCTAAAAGGCGGTCAATCTCACTTAAGACGTTTTCTCCTTTTAAGAGGGGTCGATTATTCCTTCTTTTTACCCGATTATAGATAGTCCGGGAATCAGCATAAAGACAGATTATTTGTCCTCTCTGGCGCAGTATGCTGGCATTATCCGAAGAAAGCAGAGTTCCCCCGCCGGTAGCAATAATCATATTCTCTTTTTGGGATAGTTCTTTTACTAATTTATTTTCTTGTTCTCGAAAATAATCCTCCCCATATCTAGAAAAAATATCTGCTATACTCATCCCCTGGCCTTCTTCTACAATCCGGTCCATATCTATAAATTCCATTTTTAATTTTCGAGCTAATTCTTTTGCTACCACACTCTTGCCGGTTCCCATAAATCCGGTAATGATGATATTTTCCCTCATATCTTTTGAAGCCTCTTCCTATAGTTCCTATAATTTTCTTTAATTTCCAATAAAGAATCTCCACCAAACTTTTCCAAAAAAGCAACTGCCATCTCCCAGGCGGCTACCGCCTCTCCCACTACACTGGCTGCCGGGACAACACATATATCAGACCTTTGAAAGATTGCTTTGGTCCCTTTTTTAGTGGTAAAATCGATAGAACGAAGAGGATTGATCAAAGTGGGGATGGGTTTTACATAAGCTTTAACCACTATATCTTCCCCATTGGTTATTCCTCCTTCTATCCCCCCAGCCCGATTGGTCTTTCGGGAATATCGAAAGGAATCTTTTTCTGATTCTTCTTGAGCAAAGATTTCATCATGGACAGTCGAACCTTTTTTCTCCGAGGCCTCTATTCCTTTACCTATTTCTACCGCCTTTGCTCCCGGAATACTCATTAAAGCTGAAGCCAGGCGAGCATCCAGACGTCTATCCCATTGGACATAACTTCCTAAACCAATGGGAACACCGGCAATTACTACCTCAAATACCCCACCTAAAGTATCTCCTTTCTCTCGGGCTCTATCAATCTCCCTGCACATTCCAATTGACGCTATTCCGTCTATGCAATATACAGGGGATTTATTAATTTCTTCTTTAACTTCTCGATTAAAAGAAACAATCCTCTTTGCTTTAACCTGACCAATTCTTAGTACATAACTATAAATATCTATATTGAATTCTTCTAAAAGGGAGCTTGTAATCGAGCCGACAGCTGCTCTCATGGCAGTCTGCCGAGCACTGGCTCTTTCTAAAACTTTCCTTACATCTTTAAATCCATATTTTATCGCACCGGCAAAATCAGCATGCCCGGGTCGAGGAATAGTCAAAGGAGGATATTCCTTTTCCTGCCAATTTTCCCAATCTTTATTTTTTATCATTAGACCGAGAGGACTTCCTATAGTCTTTCCTTCTACCAAACCGGACAGAATCTCTACTCGATCCTGTTCAATCTTCATTCTCTCTCCTCTACCATACCCTCCTTGGCGTCTCTTCAGATTTAGATTGATATTTTCTTCATTTAAAGAAAGTCCAGCTGGCAATCCTTCTATTATTCCCAACAAACATTTTCCATGAGATTCTCCCGCATCAAGAAATCTAAGCATTTTGTATTTTCTCCCTTCTCTTTGACTTTCAAGCAATTTAAGTAATTCTTTTAATTATTTCTAATACTTCTTTCCCTTCCGGTTTAAGACCAGTCCAGAGATAGAAACTCTCTATACCTTGATAAACCAACATCGGTAAACCATTAATTATCTTTGCTCTTGCCCTCTCCGCTTGTCTTAGAAAAAGAGTCTTAGCCGGGTGATAGATAAGGTCATAAACCAAGAGATTAGGGTGAAACAATTTTTCATCAGGCAAAGGAGTATTATCGATTTTGGGGGTCATTCCTAAAGATGTGGTATTAACTAAAAGATGGGCTTTCTTTATTTTCTCTTTTAAATTCTTTCCCTCTAAAGGAAATATGCTAATACAGCTTTTGGGGAAAAAGGACGAAAGATCTTGTCTAATTCTTTTAGCTTTTTCTAAAGTTCGATTAAAGATATATATTTCTTCCATCCCTTCCTCTAAAAGGGCATAAACAACTGCCCGAGCAGCCCCTCCTGCTCCTAAAATAACTGCTTTCTCTCTTTCTTTTATAGTAAATTTTCCATCTTCCTGCAGGCTTCTCTTAAAACCAATTACATCGGTGTTGTAACCGGTGAGAATTCCTTTATTGCTAACAATAGTATTTACTGCTCCAATTCTTCGGGCAGATTCTTCCACTTCATCTAAAAATTTAATTACTTTCTCTTTGTAAGGGAAAGTAATATTTACTCCTCTTATATTTAAGGCTCTCATGCCTTGAATTGCTTCGCTTAAATCGGTTTCTGCTACTTGAAAGGGCAGATAACAAAAGTTTAAAGAATGTTTGAGTATTATTTGATTATGAATAAGTGGGGAAAGACTATTTTCTATCTTTTTACCGATTATTCCTATTATTTTGATCTTTCCGTTAATTTCTTTTTTCATTTACACTTTCACCCTCACCTTAATCTTTTATAGAGATTGCTTCACTATGTTCGCAATGACAGATTAAAAATTAATTAAATTTTGTAAAGTTTTTTCAAAACCGGGAAAAGATATATCTATACATTCTGAATTTTTTATAACTGTTTTTCCTTCAGCTAATAAAGCAGCGACTGCTAAGGACATAGCAATTCGATGGTCATTGTAACTTTCACAGACTGCTCCCTGTAATTTGGTGGGACCATTTACCGAAAAACCATCTTCTTTTTCTTTAATATCTGCCCCCATTTTTTTCAATTCGCTGACCATCGCCTTTATCCTATCGGTTTCCTTTACTCTTAATTCTTTTGCTCCACCTACTACTGTTTTACCCTGCGCCTGAGTCGCCACCACCGCAATAAGGGGTAATTCATCGATTAAGAAAGGCACATTTTCTTTCTTAATCTCTACTCCTTTTAGTTTTGAATATTCTATCATTAAATCAGCCTGAGGTTCATTTGATTCTATCTGGTAATTTAAAGTATCAATCTTTGCCCCCATCTTATTTAGTATTCCGATTATCCCTGTTCTGGTTGGATTAACCCCTACCTGTTTAATTGTAATCTGTGAGTCTCTCAATATACTGGCAGCTGCTATAAAATAGGCAGCAGAAGAAATATCACCGGGGATAAAAATATCCGTGCCCCTTAATTCTTTTCCGCCCATCACTTTAATTTCGGGAGGAGAAATCTCTAAATCTGCCCGCATAATCTCTAACATCTTCTCAGTATGGTCCCTGGTCGGCAGTGGTTCTTTGATAACTGTTTCCCCGGTAGTATAAAGACCAGCCAGCAAGAGAGCGGTTTTTACCTGAGCACTGGCTACCGGTAAAGTATAGTGAAGGGGATTAAGCTTATTTCCTCTAACGCTTAAAGGAGCAAACTGACCATCTTTTCTTCCCCATATATCTGCCCCCATTGATCTAAGAGGCTCGACAACTCTTCTCATAGGTCTCCTTCTGATTGAAACATCCCCACATAAAACCGAGTAAAAGTCCTGCCCACTAAGCAATCCGGTCAAAAGACGAATGGTCGTCCCTGAATTTCCCACATCAAGTATATTTTTTGGTTCTTGTAACCCGTATAACCCTTTACCGTTTATTTTAACAGAATTATCTTTACCTAACTCTATTTCTGCTCCTAAAACCTGCATACACTCTAATGTTTTAAGACAATCCAAAGAATTTAAAAAATTATATATTCGAGTCTCTCCTTGAGCAATAGACCCTAAAATCAGAGAGCGATGAGAGATTGATTTATCTCCCGGGACAAATATATTTCCTTCTAATTTATTGATTTTCTCTAAAACAAGTTCCACTTAATTTTTCATCCTCTCTAAATCATATTCAGCAGATGCGCCTAATTCTCGGCCTACCGCCTGAACTATCGGGCTTAATTCTTTCATTAATTGAGTAAAAGTCTCAATTTTTAAAGTCTGGGCTCCATCGCTAAGTGAACTTCTGGGATCAGGGTGAACTTCGATAATTAAGCCGTCCGCGCCAACAGCTATGGCAGCCTTGGCCATTGGACTTACCAGTCTCCATCTGCCGGTAGCATGGCTGGGATCTACAATTATGGGTAAATGACTCAACTTCTTTAATGCAGGAATCGCACTTAAATCTAAAGTATTACGGGTATAATTTTCAAAAGTGCGTATTCCTCGTTCACATAATATTACTTCATAATTTCCTTGAGATAAAATATATTCTGCTGATAATAATAGTTCTTCTATAGTAGCTGACATTCCTCTTTTTAATAATATTGGTTTTTTAGTTTTACCCAGTTCTTTTAGTAATACAAAATTCTGCATATTACGAGCGCCTACTTGAAATATATCGGTATATTTACCTACTAGCTCTATTTGGTTAACCGACATCACTTCAGTTACAACTGCTAAACCTATCTTTTCTCCGGCTTGAGCCAACAACTTTAAACCTTCTTCCCCTAATCCCTGAAAGCTGTAAGGAGAAGTCCGAGGTTTAAAAGCTCCTCCCCTTAATATCTTTGCTCCAGCAGCTTTCACTTGTTGAGCTGTCTCAAATATCTGTTTCTCATTTTCTACCACACACGGTCCAGCCATTACTATCACCTCTTTGCCGCCAATAATTACATCTTTTACTTTAACTGTGGTATTAAAACTCTTAAATTCTCTACTAGCCAATTTGTAAGGTTTTACAATACGAATAATTTCTTCCACACCATTAAAAGCATAAAAAGGAACAGAAGCTAAATTTTCTACATCTCCGATTATTCCTAAGATAATCCGCTTTTCTCCTCGAGAGATGTGTACTTTGTGCCCCATTTGGTGTAATTTCTGTATCACTTTTTCTACATCAGCATCATCAGTTTTTCCATTCATTACGATAATCATTTAGACTCACTCTCCTTTAAATTTAGGGTCTCTTTAACCAAATCTTTTCTTAATATTTCTGCTCCTCTTAAATAGCAATGCTTTATTTCTGTTTGACTTTTTTGGCAATTTATCTGGATTAATATTCGAATACATTTTGGCAGGCTACCTGGAACATCTATTTCTTGCATATCAAAAAGGGGGACTCTATTCCAGCCTAATTCTCGTGCTGTCTGAGCAGGAAAAGCAGCGTTTAAATCAGAAGTAACACTAAAAAAAATACTTACCATATCTTCAATTATGAAATCATTTTCTCTTTTTAAAGCAATCAATAATTCTTTGGTCTTTTCGATAATTTCTTTTTTGGTATTACTATCTACAGTTATAGCCCCTCTTATTCCTCTTACTAACATACTCTCACCTCTTTTTAAAAACCTTTTATAAAATAATAAAGGTCATAGGAATTTAAAAAACCTATGACCTTTCTATATAATAAATATATAAAGATATCACAGGCATAAAACCGATGTCTATGCCTATGATATCTTATTTTTAACTTCTAAGATGTTAAGGCATAAACATCGGTGGAATAATAGTAGTAATAAAAATTAAAGGAATTTATTGATTTAGTAAATTCTCTTTTTGTATCCACCTTGTCTACTCCTTAACATTTTTTAAGATATTAGCACACCATTCTACTTCTGTCAAATATTTAAAACAATATCGAGTCTTGAGTATATAAGTATATAGTATATAGTTAAGAAAGAGAAAGAAAGCGAAAGAAAAGATAGAAAAAAGAAGAAAAATTTATATTAACATATTTTTTTAGGAACAGCAGCCTTTCTTAATCGCTCCATTATTGCCAGACCCAAACCATGTTCTTCTATACCTTCAGCAATAATAATCTCAAATCCTTCTTTATCAAAACTCCTTAAGGTTGCGAAGAGATTTGCCGCACAAACGTCTAACTCACTGCCTTTACCTATAACTTTAACTTCAAATCTATCATATTTATTCTGATTTTCTTCTTTGGCCATTATCCCTACTTTAAATCCTTGTGCTTTATATTCAAAAGCCAATTGACGAACTTTTTCTATCTGGGTTTCCCCTTTCTCTTCCACTAAAATTAGTCTTGCTTGAGGAGAATAATGACTGTTTAACATTCCCGGAGAACGAAAGCCTTCTTCTAACTCCTTACTTATTTTTACCTGGCCAATTACTTCTTTTAATTTTTCCACTGATATCCCCCCTGCTCTCAGTATCTGGACAGGTCTGGTAGTTATATCGAGAACAGTAGATTCTACCCCTACTTTTGTTTTTCCTCCATCTATAATCATCTGTATTTTACCATCTAAATCATCAGCTACGTGTTGAGCAGTAGTGGGGCTTGTCCTTCCAAAAAGATTGGCACTGGGAGCCACTATAGGGGTTTGAGCTTCTCTTATTAGATTCAAGGCAATATTATCAGCAGGCATCCTTACAGCAACTGTATCTAAACCTGCAGTTATAATATCTGAGACTAATTCAGATTTTTTAAGAACCAAAGTAAGGGGGCCCGACCAAAATGCTTTGGCTAATTTTAGAGTTACCGAGGGAACTTGTCTGGACAATCTATACAATTCTTTTATATCGGCAATATGAACAATTAAAGGATCATTAAATGGTCTTCCTTTGGCTTGAAATATTTTCGCAACCGCTTTCTCATTGAGGGCATCTGCCCCCAATCCATAGACTGTCTCAGTAGGAAAAGCCACCAGGTCACCTTTTTTTATTTCTTCTGCGGCTATTTTAATTTTAGCTAAATCTATCCTTTTGGGATTTATTTCTAATATTTTGGTTTTCATTATAATATTTTTAATATTTTATATCTTAATATTCCGATAGGAACTTCAATCTCTACCTCTTCTCCTTCCTGGTGACCTAAAAAGGCCTGCCCCAAGGGAGAATTTAAGGATATTTTATTTTGAGTAAAATCTATTTGATCCTCCGGGACAAAAATATATTCTACCTTTTCCCCGGAACCTAAATTTTTCAGTTTTAGAGTTGTGCCGATGCCAATTCCTTCTGAACAGCAATCTTCATCTACCACTTTAGCGCGACTTAGTTTTTGCTTTAATCTGACAATATTTATTTCGTTCATACGTTGAGCTTCCTGAGCAATATTATATTCTGCATTTTCAGTTATATCTCCATACTCTAAAGCCTGACTAATATCGTTTTGGATTTCTTTTCTTTTTTCTCCCTCTAAATACTTTATCTCTTCTTTTAAATTTTCCAAACCTTCTATGGTTAGAAATATTTCGTTATTGTTCACTTTTATCCCTCTTTTGTCTTATCAATTTTACTGATTAATACAATATTTCTCTTTTATGAATTCCATTGATATTAAAAAAAGCAGGTAGATAGTTCCTGCTCAGCTTAAAACTATATTTTACTTTATAAAAATGGTGGCGCAAGGGGGAATTGAACCCCCGTTTGCTGATTGAGAGCCAGCTGAATTAACCACTATTCGATTGCGCCGAAACCAATTTATTAATTGACCAATTAACCAATTAGCCAATTCACCGATTAACTAATTCGGTAAGTTATCCTTCATTTACTTCTTGTATTTCTTTTCTCCACTATATAACTCGATACTGTTCTCTTAACCAGTTAACCAAGTAACCAGCTAACTAATGAAAATGGCTGAGGGAGGTGGGCTCGAACCACCGCTCCCAGATCCAGAGTCTGGTGTCCTACCACTAGACGATCCCTCAACTCAATAATATTTTTTCTTTATTTTATTTTATACTAAATTGTGTTATTTGAAAAGTCTAATTAATTATTTTTTCACTTCTTTTATTTTTTCTATAGCTTCCTTTAAACGTTTAACAGTCTTGTTCTGACCTAATACTACCATCAATTCGAACAGACCAGGACCTACTTTTTTACCGCTAAGCGAAACTCGGGTAGGATGGATTATTTGACCACCTTTTATTTGTAAAGAAGAGGCAACTTCTCTTACTGCACTTTCAATACTTTCTTCGTCCCAGTATTTAAGAACAGAAAGCTTTTCCTGTAAGGCCTGCAAAATACACGGTACACCTTCCTTGTTTAATACGCTGTCAAAGGCTTGAGGTTCAATATTTATTTTATCCACAAAAAAATAATCGGCATAGTCAATAAATTGGGAAAAATTTTTAATCCTTCCCTGCAGCAATTTTACTACTTCTTTTATGTACTCATTTTTTGTCAGAGAAAGACTTCCTTCACTCTCAATATAATTAGCCTCTTTAAGAAAAGGAAGAAGCATTTTAGTTAAGGAATCGATAGACATCTTCTTTAAATATTCACTATTAAACCAATTTAGTTTTTCCGTGTTAAAAACGGCGGCATGTTTGGAAATTTTATCCAGAGTAAATTCTTTAATTAACTCTTCCTTTGAGAAAATTTCCTTTTCGCTCCCTGAAGACCAGCCTAAATGCGCAATATAGTTTACTACCGCCTCCGGGATATAGCCCATCTTTTTATATTCCATAACCGAAGTAGCTCCGTGGCGCTTACTCAGCCTGGCGTGGTCTTGCCCCATAATCATGGGGATATGAGCAAATTTTGGTACATCAAATCCCAGGGCTTCATATATTACTATCTGTTTGGGGGTATTAGAAATATGGTCATCTCCCCTCATAACGTCAGTAATCTTCATTAAGACATCATCAACAACTACTGCATAATTATAAGTGGGAATTCCGTCTGATTTCATTATTACAAAATCACTTAACAGCCCGCCGTCAAAAGTTACTTCACCTCTTAATAAATCATTAAAGGCAATTTCCCTGGTAGGAATTTTAAGTCTTATTACCCGCTTTCTACCTTCTGTTTCATATCTCTTCTTATCCTCTTCACTAAGGTTCAAACAATGTCTATCATACTTAAGAGATTTGTTTTCTTTTGACTGTTTTTCTCTGCTCTCAGCCAATTCTTCTCTGGTACAATAACAATAATAAGCTTTTTTATCTTTCAGTAATTGCTCAGCATATTTCTGATAAAGATGCAATCTCTGCATCTGATAATAAGGACCATATTCCCCGCCTTTTCCGGGGCCTTCATCCCAG
>Ga0255384_10131_pt1 | contig 12647 bp, 8 predicted proteins | sample ANMaggSeSYBR01F7_FD_182106 | JGI IMG/M metagenome (GOLD analysis project Ga0255384, IMG submission 182106) | Sediment cell enrichment communities from methane seep in Santa Monica Basin, California, United Staets - ANME aggregate JGI... | ecosystem: Environmental > Aquatic > Marine > Cold seeps >... | reverse complement strand
CATTGTCTCGGGGAGACTCAACGATAAGATTGGTCCTCGCCGCATACTTCTCGTTTCAGGCCTCATTCTCGGTTGTGGCTACCTGCTTATGTCGCAGCTTCACGCAGCCTGGCAACTCTACGTCTTCTATGGACTCTTCGTCGGCATCGGTTTGAGCTCACATGACATCGTGACGCTGTCAACGGTCGCTCGCTGGTTCAGAAAGCGGCGAGGGATGATGACAGGCGTGGTAAAGGCAGGTACGGGGACGGGACAATTTCTCCTACCTCTGGTTGCCAGTGCGCTTATCTTGGCCAATGGGTGGCGGAGCACGTACGTGGTGATTGGTGTCGTCATAATGGTTGTGTACGTTGTTGAGTCACGGATGGTGAAACGTTCGCCCGGCGAAGTGGGGCTGCTTCCGTACGGTGGGCCGGAACCGGACGGAAGTGATATACAGACAACGGGACTTCTCTTGGGTCAGGCACTGAGGACTCCCCAACTGTGGCTTTGCAGCCTTGCCTATCCTTGTGTCACGTTCAGTACCATGACCGTCCTGGTGCATATCGTGCCACACGGCACAGATATAGGAATGTCAGCGACAAATGCTGCACTAGTGGTGTCCACGATTGGTGCCGTCAGCATTGCAGGGCGAATCACCATGGGCACCGTCGGCGACCGTATCGGTAGCCGCAGGTCCTTCCTTCTCTGTTTTGTCTTCTTCCTCGCTGCTCTCGTATGGTTGCAGTTTGCCAATGAGGGGTGGATGTTGTTTGTCTTCGCCGTAGTGTACGGATTCGCGCATGGTGGCTTCTATACGGTGCTGTCACCGACAGTGGCCGAGCTTTTCGGCATGAAGGCGCACGGAGCCATATTCGGTGTGGTCTACTTCTGGGGGACACTCGGGGGTGCCATTGGCCCCGTAGTTTCCGGCTGGTTATTCGACTCACAACAGTCGTACGACACTGCGTTCGTGGTGTTGCTGGGACTGGGATTGCTTTCCCTTGTACTGATGCTCCGCGTTCGCCCAGTGAAGGAAGTCTTGAAGACGATCGGCACTGCGTAAGTTAGAACGTCGCACGCGACCGCTTCTCTATCCATGGTTATCGGAATGCGGCCCTTTGTGTATGATTGGCATGCAGGCATGGCGAAAGTGGGTGGTGTGGCTCTCTTCTTCCAAACCATGTGCATATGAGGATTCTGGCTGTCGACGCGGTCCTTCGTTGCAGTGTCTGCTGCCGCGGTGACTGGTTCGGCCTGGCGCTGTATGCTGGAATGGTTGAGTGTTGTCTCTGCCCCTGTGGTCAGGCCGACAGGGCGGACGTGTCGAAATGTGAGCTAGATGAGAAAACGATATTTCTACGGTTTCAACATCGTGGCTGCCGGGTTCATCATACAAGCGGCAGGCGGGGGCGCACTTGCGACCTATGGCATCTTCTTCAATTTCATCCAGGCAGATTTTGGATGGGAACGCGCGGCGATATCCGGCGCCACTTCAGTGACCTTCCTTGTCATGGGCACAGCCGGCATCATATGTGGGCGACTGACTGACAGAATTGGTCCTCGACTTATCATGACGGTGGCAGGACTTGTTCTTGGCTCCGGCTATCTGCTCATGCATTCACTTTCCTCTCCCGTGCAGCTCTACGTCGCAATGGGTGTCCTTGTTGGAGCCGGGATGAGCACGCAGGATGTCCCGACGCTCTCGACTATTGCGCGATGGTTCGTGCGTCGGCGGGGCATGATGAGTGGAATAGTCAAAGTGGGCACGGGATTCGGACAGGTGGTTTTTCCCCTTGCAGCGGGCGCGCTCATCGTGGCCTTTGGATGGAGGAATGCGTATCTCTTCATCGGTTTCGCAGTGCTCGCGATGGTTGTTGTTGCGGCGCAGGTGCTTCGTCGCGACCCTGGTCGGATGGGACTTCGTCCCGATGGAGACATTGCGGTGCCTGGCACCGATACGCGTGTCTATGAGGAGGGTGTGGCATTCAGAGTGGCGATCAGGACACGGCAGTTCTGGCTGGTGTGTAGTGCCAATTTTCTGATGGTCTACTGCCTTGTTACGATGCTTGTCCACCTGGTGCCGCATGCAGTGGATCTGGGGATATCCATCGGACGCGCAGGACTGCTGGTCTCAGTGATGGGAGGTGTGAGCGTCTTTGCCCGCCTGGGGATGGGGACCGCTGCAGACAGGATTGGTGCCCGGCGGGCGTTCCTCGTCTGCTTCGTCGTACTTCTGATAGCTTTTCTCTGGCTGCGGAGCGCTTCGGCGATGTGGATGCTCGTGCTTTATGCAGCCGCTGACGGCTTCGCGAGAGGAGGCTCTTTCGCCGTAATCTCGCCAATGGTCGCCGAGCTTTTTGGTACGCGGGCACATGGTTCGCTATTCGGAGTAGTGAACTTCGCAGGGACGGTTGGGGGAGCGCTGGGACCACTCGTGGCGGGTTGGGCATTCGACCTGCATCAGAGTTACGGGGAGGTCTTCGTGCTGCTCGTGGTGCTTGCTGGCACGGGCAGCGCCGTTACACTACTGATCAAGCCGATAGCGAAGTCGAAGGAATCGAATCCGAGTTGAACTCATGACAGTTCAGGTGTGGTGACTGTTACCGCAGTTGTTGCGTGTACCCCCTCGCTGTTCACTGCAATCGCGAGGAAGTCGAAGGATTGGCCGCAGTCCGCTTCCATCGGAAGCGTCTTGCTGTAGTGGGTTGTGGAGAGTGGACCAGAACTGAACCATGGCAATCCGTTCACCTGGAGGCTGACGCTCTCAACGGGATAGCTACCGCCTGTGAGGTCCTCGGCTTCTATGTGGATTGTGACGAAGCTGTGACAGTCGGACTGACTGCCGAGACTCTCTGCCTCGACTTCAAGATTGATGCTCAGGACTTCCTCAGGTGATGGTGGGAGGATTTCTTCGCCATATACCATGACGAGTGCCAGGTCGGCGGACACGACGAGGTTGTTGTAGTCATGGGAGCAATGCCCGCTAGCCGTGGCTTTATTCAAGTTCGGGCCGGGGTCTTCGGCTATCGCATCATATTCGATTGCAATCACGTCTCCCGGTGACAACGGGCCGAACTCCCCGAGGTCCCACATCAGGAGAGTTCCTCCTCCGGTCTTCCATGCACGATCCGGTCCTCTGTCCTCATCCTCTCCTGCGAAGTCCACCGACGCATCGTTGTCGTATTCGAGGCAGCCTGCCAATTCATCAATGATTTCCACATCAACGATATCGCGGCACTCGCCGGTGTTCTCAATCTCTATCCTGAATCTGACTCTATCACCCGGCTCCGCGTCTACCTGGTTGACCCATTCTCCTTCGCCTTCACTCCAGACCCACTTGTCAACGTCTATGTCTGGCTTGCACGGGCAGGTGCAATCACATGTCTGGCTGTCCTCCCAGGATTCTTGTGACTTGCCTTTGCTCTTGTTGTTCTCGGATACGCTCTCTTTTCCGTTCTTGTTCGCCTCTTGAGGATCGACGCCATTCGGTGGGTCATCCGTATCGGTTTCTTCGTCTCTCATTCCTTCGACAAGGCCCTGTGTGTATACCCCACCACCGGGAAAGGTTGCCCATGCCTCTGTGTCTGTTGACGTGCCCACCACGGTCCGGCCCTCGCCGGTAACGCCGTCGACATCGAAATTACCCGCGAAGCAGGACTCGAGTATCACTGTTACATTGCAGCACTTCCCTGGAGTCTCACAGTCCTCGTCCGGGCACGGAGGTATCTGGTTGAGGAAGTCCTTGAGGCTGTTGTCCCTGCCATCATCTGACTCGCCGTTGTCGGTTGGATTCATGACTTCCTGTGTGCTGCCGCTAGAGTCCTTGATGGCGATGCCACCATCCTCTTTGCCGTGGCCGCATATGTAGATGAGAACGTGATCGCCACAACTCACACTTGAGGCGAGCTGGTTGAAGGCGTTGCCGATGTTGGCAAGAGAGGTCTTGCTGTTCCCCGCTGCGTTTGGACTGAGGTTGGCAACGGAGCTGTATCCCTGGTCCTGTGCGGCACCGCTCACTGCATCACAGGAACTCTTGGCTATGGACGTTCCGTTGGCGATGTCCTTACTGTTGTCGCCGCAGTTGATGACTATGACGTGGTAGTTGATGTCGTAGCCGCAGGGTCCCTTCGCAGGTCCTGGGGCAGGTGGCTGGCCGCCACCGCCGCCGTTTGGCTGTCCGTCCCCGCCGGGAGGCAGTCCGGGTGCGGGGGGCCAGCGAATCAGATTGGGAGGTGGAGGTTTCTCCATGAGGAACACGAAGTAGTCCTCAACCTCGCCGTAATCGAACCTGCCGCTGCCGTCCCAACTTCCCGAACTATCGAACGCGCCTTGGCTGATACTGTTGCGGGAAAGGAGGGCTCGCATCCACACGGGCGAAGAGCGAACGCTTCCTGTGCCCCAGGCGAATGGAGGAGTGATGATGGTCTTTGAATCGCCTGGAGCAACGTCTATTGGGAAGTTCGCAACCGGCCATTCGCTGCCATGGGTGCCGGTATTCCAGTTGCCGCTCTGGTCAAAGTCGATGAGCACGTTGAGGTACCGCGTCATGTCTGGAGCGCTTCGCTTGACGGAGACTGTGAAGGCAAGCCTGCTGTCACTGCCGTCGAGGATAACGAAGACCCGCTCATCGCTGTCGGAGTCAACCAGGTTGGGAACGCCATCGATGTCACTCGGGTCCATCGCGCCGGCTTCGGCGCTCACTGCGCGACCAATCGTCTCCTGACCCGTTGTGGCCGTGTGACAGCCTGGTCGGCCTTGAATGCTGTTCGATGTGTTGTAGAGTGTCGGGAAACGTCCGGGAATACCCCAATAGGCATCGGTTCCGTCCGGCGCATCACCGTAGTCGGCCCTTGGAGCGCTGCTGCCTGATGCAGAACCGGGCATGGCGGAATCGAGAATGGAAAGGACCTCGATGAGATGCCAACTATGTGTAACTGTACTCCACATGGAGTTGCCGTCAATCTCGGGTGGCCATGTATCGTCAACTACGTCATAGTCCCCGCTTATTGCGTCGATGAACACATAGCGAACAGGATGTGCGTAGAATGCTTCGGGAGCGTCGTCGATGAAGGCGAACCATGTGTCACCGTCAATCGTATAGCGTGCTCCACTCTCCGATGTGATGGCAGTGCCATCTGACAATGGCTCGGATGGCATGTGGACGGACACTCGCGAACTGGAGAAAGCGGGGGGCAGGACTTCTTCCAGGAGCACCTGGAGTGCGCCAAGGCTGTCTAGCAACAGTGGGGGCTCTTCTTCTACAACAGGTTCGTCATCCTGTGGTTCCGGGGGTGACGGTGGTTGCTGACAAGAGACGCACGCAACCAGAAGGCACAATGCAGCAGTAGCAACTGCCATCGCCACGAGTCCGCCGCCAGTCCTCTGTCGTGTTTCCACGGCTTCAGCATCCTCCGGTCGCAACACGCAACAAATCACACCACGGTTGCCATGTCAAATGGCACGATGAGCAGTCAAGCAACGTTTTGTCTACCTGAAGTTCATGTGTGATAATGGCCTCATTGCAGATTGGAGATGAGTTATGGCGAAAATGTTGCAGGCGCCCATGCCTGATGGACAGATGAGCATTGACCTTGCAAAGTATGTGGTGCGTGCAATCGAGCTTGGCGCGACGGATGCCAAAGTGGTCCCTGCTGAGAACATCATCATTGATGAACGCGTTCGGGGCAAATGCCGCTACCCAACGTGCCCAAGCTATAACACCAACATGAACTGCCCGCCGTACACGATGGATATCGATGAATTTCGTACACTGGTGGGTCGCTACCGGTACGCGATACTCTTCAAGGTTGAGGTCCTATCAGAAAGATTGTCCGACTTCGAGTACGCCACCCGAAAGACCATCATGGAGATTGTCTGGAAGCTGGAATCCGAGGCATTCTACGATGGCCACTACCTTGCTACGGGATTTGGTGGAACAAACTGCAAGGACATCTTCTGCCCGAACCTCGAATGTGCTTCCTTAGCGGGGAAGGGGTGCAGACACCCTTTCAAGGCGCGTCCCGGTATGCACGGGGTTGGCATTGACGCGTATCGAATGGCGGTGGATGTGGGTTGGGAGATGTATCCTGTCGGGTCCTCAGTAGATGGTTCATCCGTGCCTCATCTGACGACCATGGGGCTCGTACTCATCGATTGAAGTGTGGTGGGACGAACTGTCCCAGGAGGTGTGATGCCAGATCAAGAGCAGAGTACAACAGGGCTGAAGTCCAATGTGGCCAGCACCCTCGCTTATCTTGGGGTATGGATATCCGGTATTGTGTTCCTTGCACTTGAGAAGAAGGACAACATCGTCCGCTTCAACGCAATGCAATCGGCTGTCACCTTCGGGTTGCTTCTTGCGGTTCACGTAGTCCTCAGCTTCCTCGGCACCCTGTTCGGCCTTGGTGTCTGGGATGGTGCGTTTGGTGTGGTTGGGCTACTGTTCACCATACTGCAGGTCCTGCTGGTCGTCTTCTCAATCGTATTGTGGATACTCCTGATGGTGCGCAGCTATCAGCAAGAACGGACCGTGCTTCCACTTGCGGGTGACATTTCCCTGCTGTTGCTGAGGAAGATCGATAGCACTTTCCCCGATGTGGGTCCCGGTCACTTCAGATTCAGTCGCCATGAGGGCGGTCGCTCGACATCCTTGAAGGCTGCTGGAAGCAGGGCCGGCCGCGTGGTGGGGTCAGTTGCTGCCATCGTCTCAAGTGTCTTCTTCTTCGTGTTCTTCAACTTCTATCCTGACTACGTCGCCTTCTATCAGGGGATATCTGAGGGAGGCGTATCGCAACTGTTGCGATACCCGATACTGACATCTGAATTGGTACGTGTACTGCCTGTCGTCAATCTGACGCTTGGATTGACAGTGGTGTTGCACGTCATCGCTCTGGCTGTTGACGGTCGTGTATTGAGAGAGGTTGTTGAAATAGTGCTCCACGTGATGGGTTCTGTCACCGCGATTGTCTGGCTGAAGGTGTTTCCGTTTGACTACAGCCAGGTGCCGGTTGGCGAGGTGGTCGAGGCATTTCCGACCATTACCATCATTGTGCTGGTGTTCGTGGCAATAGGCATGGGCGTGGACGCAATTGTGCGGTTCGTACGGTTGGTGGTGCATCCTGTGTTGCGGGACTAGGTTGGGACAGGGAAGAAGACCTGTGCTTGGAACCTGCGCGAAGTTGTCTGCAATTCAGGCATACAACAAGCAGGCTATGACCATCAGGCCCGGATGCATCACTGGTTACATCGCTGCTTCGTCAGGCGATTCTGCGGGTCTCAATCAATCCTGACCCGCGCGTTTGTCCCATTGTTGCTCGACCTCGTCCATGCGGTCTTCGTCTATGCCGAAGTGGTGTGCGAGTTCGTGGAGAATGGTTCTTCGAATCTGCTCGGCAACTTCGTCCTCGGAGTCACATGATTCTTCTATCGGCTTCTGGAAGATAGTGATGGTGTCAGGAGCAACAAGTCCGTAGTCGCTCGTCCGCTCGGTGAGAGGAACTCCTTCGTAGAGACCTAGAAGTGTCTCTCCCTCTGGCACGCCCATCTCGCGGAGCGTTTCTCGAGAGGGTTGGCCGGCGATGAAAATGGACACGTTGTCGAGAAGCTCACTGAACTCTTCAGGCAAGCTGCTTAATGCCCCGTCGACCAGTTCTTCAAATCGTTTCTTCTTCATTACGAATCTTCACCATCAGTGTCGCTGACGTTTGCGATGATAGCACCTGCGGGCAGAGGAATAAAGGAGTGAAACCCCTGTCTGTCTCAGGGGCTTCACTCCTTGTTGAATACGTGTACTGGAGGGGTAGTTCAGATTGCCGCTATTCGGGTGCTTCGAGTGCGACGAGATCTCCTTCAGCGAGTCCTGCCTTGATCTCAATCATGCGGCCAGAATGCAGGCCTGTCGTGACACTGCGCATCTCAAGTTTGCCATCCGCGCCGACAAGGTAGACGACTGTCTGTCCATCTTCACTCATCACCGTGCTCGCGGGCAGCATGAGTACGTTCTCGCGTTCCTCTCGCACAATATCGGCTGTGGCACTCATTCCGTCTTTGATGTTGGAATCCGCGTTGTTGAGGCTCACCGTGGTTTGATACATGACGACGCCAGCTTCAATCATCGCTGCCTCGGAGACATATGTCACGCTTCCTATGACTTCCAAACCGGGAAGTGCGTCCATCGTTACGATTGCTTTCTGGTCGATTGAGATATCCGCGATATCCATTTCGTCGATTAGTCCTGTCATCTCAAGGTTCGTCGGGTCGATAATATGAAAGGCAGGGTTGAAATAGTTCATTGACGTTAGAGTATCGCCTTCCTTCACAAGGACGACCGTGATAACGCCGGCGAAAGGAGCTTCAATAACTGCGTCGTCAAGCATGTCTTGAGCCGCCTCAAGATTGAGCATGGCAACGTCAAGAGCCGCTGCTGCCGCCTCGCGCTGCAATTCCATTATCTTGATGGCGATGGGGAAGTCCCATTTTCGAGCTTGGGTACTGTTCTGTGCATCGGCAATCTCATTCAGCACATCGTCGAGCATGAGGTTGGATTCGGCAAGCTCCCCGTTCGCCATCAGCTCGCGGGCACGCTCGATGCTTTCAATGGCATTATCAAGAGCCATCCACGTTCCGGGTACGTCGATAACGTAGCTACCGTAGTAATGTGGATAGATTGTCTGTCGTAACTGGTTGTCAGCCATGTCGTACTGTGCCTGTACCGCTTGAAGATTTGCCCTGGCCATGTCGACATTGCGTTGTAGTCCATCGGTTTCGAGTCGGGCGAGCACATCTCCCTTTTCGACCCGGTCGCCCTTTTCGACGAGTAGCTCCTCAATCGTGCCTGGCGTGGCAAATGCGAGCAGGCGGTCGTCCGTGGCAGCAAGGTTGCCGCTCACAGAAATAGTGACACGCACGTCTCCCACTGTTGCCTTGGCTGTTGGCACTTCACTGTCATTGCTGCCGGAACATGCCGCAAGGGGCAACGCGGCAAGCATAACCGCGAGCAATATGGCGACTCTCTTCTTTATCACTAGGCCTCCTTCTACGCGAACAGGCACTGTATGCGTCTCATTCACTTTGCGTTTCATTATACTCGTACGTGCAGCTTGCGTCTTGGCATGGGTCGGCGAAAACTGGAGACTCATTCGCTCCAGTCCTTCGTCACTGTTGGCAGACTCATCGTGGTCATCCTCCTGATGGCCGGCATCTGTGACAGCAGCATGATGACGATACTGCAAACCGCAGCAATCACGTATGACCTGGGGTAGATGATGGCAGTATAGGACATGTTCTCCATGCTTGCGGTCTGGGCTTCTATGAGCCACTTGGCGAGTTGGTAGCCAAGTGGCAACCCCATGAGTATGCCTATCATGGCAGTGCCCAGATTCTCCATGGTTATTATCCACCCGAGTTGGCGGTCGCTCATTCCGATAGCGCGCATTATGGCTATCTCACGTCTGCGTTCGAGGACGTTGACGGTGACCCCGTTGAAGACGATGGCAAGGCCGAGTCCGAAGCTCAACGCAAGCATGACCCCTACCATCGCGTACATCGCGCCCATTGATTCATCCATGTAGTCTTTGAATGCGGAAACCTGCTCGATTGAGGCAACCTCCGGTATGTTGTAGATGCGTTTCAGAAGTTCCGGAGAGGGTTCCCCATGAAATTGGACGAACACGCTGGTTGCCGCCCCCGGAAGGTTGAAGAGCTCTTGGGCTTGCTCCAGTGGCACATATGGACGGCCACCCATCGGCTCGCTAATCAGACCTATGACCGTAATCTCAGATTCTCCTACGGTACCCACGAGCGGTTCAAGGTACACGGTGTCTCCCACATCCACGTCCAGCTTGTCACTGATAAACGTGGGCAGAATGATTCCGCCTTCTGAGACATTCGTAGTACCGCCATCGGGCGTGATGAGGCTGTACATAACCGAATCGGGCACAATTCCTCGTATGGAGGCTGCCTGGGACTTGTCTCCCCGCTTGACGCGGTACGGTTGGTCGAGTAGCGCTTCGGTTGCTTCGACTCCGTCCATGTGCGCGATGTGTGTTGCGGTTGATTCGCTTCCGGTGCCCTGGAGGATAATGCGGGCGTCGTAGTGCTGTGTCTTGTCAAACAGGGTCCCTGTCATGTCCTGGACCATGTCCAGCATGGACATTGAGACGAGAATCAGTGCTGCGGCCGACATTACACCGGTGGCCATGAAGAGTGTCCGGCGCGGATGTCGAAACATATTGCGCAGCGGCAGCTTGAATGTGCTGTGCAACCTGGGAATGAAGGGTAGAAGAATCTCAATAAACGTGCGATGGCCGGCTGGTGGCGCCGGAGGGCGCATGGCCTCGGCCGGCTTCATCCTTGAAGATGACCAACAAGGTACTATGCTTGCGAGGACAGGTACGATAGTGCCGACGCTGACTCCGACTACCATCACGCCCCACTGCGGTGTTACCTGAATGAACGGGAGGTGCAGGAATCCGGCATAGTAGGTTGTCAGCGCGCTGGACATAATGTAGCCCAACACGCCGCCGACTGCAGAGCCCAGCACTCCCATGACCAGGGCGAATTCAACGAAGTGTCCGAGCACCTGGCCCTTTGTGTAGCCGAGGGCTCTCATGAGCCCGATCTGAACGCGCTGCGATTCGACCAATCGGCCGAGCAGTATGTAGATTGCGAGTCCCGCCATCGAAAGGAACAGTACAGGGAATAGGAATGACATCTGCCGAAGGCCCTCAAGGTCTGCCTTCAGGAGTTCGTAACTCAACTGGTCCTCGCGAGGCACCATGTAGGCCGTTCGAACGCCCTGAACGATGTCTATCTTGCGTGCACTGACGCTGACCATGTCGTCTTTCGACGTGAAGTTCTTGATACCGTAGCGGGTGAGAATGCGTTTGACCTGGGCCACGACATCGTCGACTACAACGTCATCATCGAATGCCAGACCGACCTGATTGACCATGCCCTGCATGCCAAAGGTGTCTTCGGCCCGCTGCTGCGGCATGAAGATGACACCGAACGTCTTCGCTGTGGCGATTGGCTCTTCGGCGCTTTTCGATACCCACAAGTATTCCGGGTGCAGGGCAATGCCGGCAATACGGTACGAGGTCTTGCTTGCGCCGTGCTCGATGGCAAGTGAATCGCCCGGTGCAAGATTGTGAAACTCGGCGAAGAGTGGAGGGAGGAGCACCTCGCGCTTATTTCCGGGGGTGAAATAGTCTCCACTCTCTAGTGTGATATCGCTTACGATGGGGCGTGTGTCCGAAGGCAGGGACACGACTCGTCCTTCTACTCTTTCTCCGCTTTCGGTTTCGAGGTCCAGCTTCACATTTCCAACTATCTGGCCCGCGGCGCGCACTCCGGGAATGTCATCCATCTCTCTGACGGCTCGTTCAGGGAGATAGTCAACTGTGATGAAATAGTCCCCCATTGCAAGCACATCGTATGTGTACTTGTACGAAACATGCAGATTCTGGTAGGAGGCGTACACGCCCACGAACGCGGCGATGCCGATGGCGATGACGGCGGCTACCGCGCCGAATTGCGCCTTTGAACCGCCCATGTCGCGGATCAGCTTTCGCTGCAGATTGTTGATAGCTACCATCTCAGATTGTCCGGGTCGAGAGGGTTCTCGTTCACCGTGATATCCGCAATCTTGCCGTCGCGAAGACGGATGACCTTGTCGGCGATTTCGCCTATCGGGGCGTTGTGCGTGACTACGCACATGACCTTGTTGTTCTCTCGATTCAACTCGCGCAGGAGCTTGAATATGTGTTTGCCTGTCTCGAAGTCAAGACTGCCGGATGGCTCATCGCAGAGCATGACAGAGGGGTCTGTGGCGAGCGCGCGGGCTATCGCCACCCTCTGATTCTCTCCTCCGGAAAGTTCTGCAGGGAAATGCTTCTTCCTGTCGTCCAGACCGACTGCGTCGAGTAACTGGTCGGCCTGCGGGTGGTTGTTCACGAGGTCTGCTGCGAACTCGACGTTTTCCATGGCAGTGAGTGTCGGGATGAGGTTGAAGAACTGAAAGACAAACCCGATTTGAGTTCGGCGGAACAGAGTCAGCTTCTTGGATGAGAGTGTTGTCACATCAAAGCCGTTGACTATAACGCGACCCGAGGTTGGTGAATCCAGGCCGCCGATCATGTTCAGCAGAGTGGTCTTGCCTGAGCCGCTTGGTCCGAGGAACACGATGAATTCGCCCGGCCATATGTCGAGACTGACGTCATCGAGAGCTCTGACCTCGACCTTGCCCATCTGGTAGATCTTGGACAGATGTTCAATCCTTATCGTTGGTTCACCGGTTCGTGTGCCCCTCGATTCTTGTTCTCGAACGCTGATCACTCAGGGCCTCCTTTGGCAAGAACTGTCGCAGTTTGAGAGTATTGTGTCAGATTGTGGTGTTGCATCGGTAGGAGAGATGGTTCTGCCCCTTCCCGTGTGTGATGAGTGTACCGCAAACCAATATGACTGGTGAATCAGCCGAACGGGCGATTTGCCCTGGGAAGCGAGACTAATCATCAGAGGTCCTCGTAGGCTGTATCGCACCGATTCCAGTGGACAGCAACTGCAGGTTTCGGCGAATCATCGCCTTGGTCATGGGTATGTCGATGCCTGCGTCGAGCGCGAAAAGCGCGAGAGGCATGAGCACTGCCCCGTAGCACACCGTTGCGGCT